>Ga0310694_10004720_pt1 | contig 13116 bp, 12 predicted proteins | sample 174DNAGHGhighgp2_FD_203884 | JGI IMG/M metagenome (GOLD analysis project Ga0310694, IMG submission 203884) | Sheep rumen microbial communities from Palmerston North, Manawatu-Wanganui, New Zealand - 1742 DNA GHGhigh gp2 (v2) (version 2) | ecosystem: Host-associated > Mammals > Digestive system...
CTGGGCAATCGGTATGAACCACTTCATGGAGATTGCCAAGATGCGTGCAGGCCGTCTGCTGTGGGCTAAGATTGTGAAGAGCTTCGGTGCCAAGAACCCGAAGTCGCTCGCTCTGCGTACCCACTCTCAGACCTCTGGTTGGTCACTCACCGAGCAGGACCCCTTCAACAACGTAGGTCGTACCTGTATCGAAGCTATGGCAGCCGTGCTGGGTCACACCCAGTCGCTGCATACCAACGCTCTCGACGAGGCCATCGCCCTGCCTACCGACTTCTCGGCTCGTATCGCCCGTAACACTCAGATCTACATCCAGAACGAGACGAAGGTCTGCAAGCAGATTGACCCGTGGGCAGGTTCTTACTATGTGGAGACCCTCACCAACGAGTTGGTTCACAAGGCTTGGGAGCACATTCAGGAAATCGAGAAGCTGGGCGGTATGGCCAAGGCCATCGAGACCGGTCTGCCTAAGATGCGTATCGAGGAGGCTGCTGCCCGCACCCAGGCTCGTATCGACTCCGGCACCCAGACCATTGTGGGTATCAACAAGTATCGCTTGGAGCACGAAGATCCTATCGACATCCTCGAGGTTGACAATACCGCTGTACGCAAGCAGCAGGAGGAGAGTTTGAAGCAGGTTCGCGCTACCCGCGACGAGGCCGCTTGTCAGGCTGCCCTGAAGGCTATCACCGATTGTGTGCGTGACTTCAAGGAAGGTCGCAAGTCCGAGAACAACCTGCTCGACCTGGCTGTCAAGGCCGCTCAGCTGCGTTGTACCCTTGGTGAGATTTCAGATGCCTGCGAAGAAATCGTAGGCCGTTATAAAGCAGTAATCAGAACAATTTCAGGCGTGTATAGTTCAGAATCTAAAAACGATAAGGACTTCGAGGAGGCCAAGCGCCTTACCGACGAGTTCGCACAGAAGGAAGGTCGCCGTCCACGTATCTTCGTAGCAAAGATGGGTCAGGATGGTCACGACCGTGGTGCTAAGGTGGTTGCTACAGGTTATGCAGACTGTGGCTTCGACGTTGATATGGGACCCTTGTTCCAGACTCCCGCAGAGGCTGCTCGCGAGGCTGTCGAGAACGACGTCCACATCGTCGGTGCTTCGTCACTGGCTGCAGGTCACAAGACGCTCATTCCTCAGCTCATCGAGGAGTTGAAGAAGCTCGGTCGTCCTGACATCATGGTCACCGCTGGTGGTGTTATCCCTGCTCAGGACTACGACTTCCTCTACAAGGCTGGCGTAGCTTGCATCTTCGGCCCTGGCACTCCCATTCCTTACTCCGCCATCGAGATGATGAAGATTCTGCTCGACAAAGAGTAAAATCAATCCCCTTTCTCCCCAGCTGCCCCATTTGGTGGCTGGGGATTTTAATTAAGTTTGATTTTAATTGAAAACACTCGTCATTCTGCAAAGTTTGGCGAGTTTTTTTGTTTTCATGGCTTAATAGAGTAGGGGACCGACAGATTTTATCCTGTCAGTCCCCATTCTCACATCATCCATCAATTCTGTCCCAAGTTGCCACCGCCTCCGTTGTCACCTCCAGAGTTGCCTCCGGTGCCACTACCGCCCTGGTTCTGGGTTCCATTGTTGCCCCCGTTGTCGTTACTAGAACTACCACTGCCAGAGTTCGAAGAACCACTGTTGCCAGACTCACCAGACGTTGTACCCTTGGCAGCCGCAATCTCAGCCTTGGTCTTGTCGGTCCATGCCAGCTTCACATCCTTCTTCAGCTCGTCGCGGGTGAAATCGCCAGTGCTCTGGGCCAGCAGCTTGATAACCTTCACGGCAGCGCCAGTCTTGGCACCCTCGGGCAGTGTGCCGATGCTTGCGGAGGCCACCTTGTCCTGCTCAGCGTCGTAGAGTGTCTCCAGGGCGTTGGCCTCGACGGTAGCCTTGAAGATGGCCAGGTTGTCAATCTTGACGGTGTTGCCCATCAGCACCATCTCGCGCACACACTTCACGAAGTCGATGAGGATACCCGTGATCGAGCCCTCTGAGAACATGGTGTTGTGCCCGGCCATGTGGTGCGCCATCTCCTGCACACCCATTGTCTGTTTGTAACTCACGCGAGCATAGTACTTGCCCGCCTGTTCGGATTCCGAATTCTCGGTCACCTTTGAAAGATAAAGTTCAATCATACCTTTTGTCGTGTTTTTTATGGTATTAGAAACTTGTTGGACCAGCTACATCGGGTGGTCCTTCCCACCTTTTCAAGTCCCCTAAATTAGGGGACTACAGGGGTCTGAACAAGCGCTCCTGTCATCACCCTTAATGATGTTGCAAAGTTACAAATTTTTTCTTAAATCACCAAATTTTTCTCCACTTTTTTTTCATGTTTATTTTAAAGAATCCTATGGCGGGAATTCGTTATACTTTGTTACTTTTTCCGCGCGATTACCGCGCCATTGAAGATATAGAGCAGGGGCGTGTCTATAAGTACAACAGTCTGGATGACCTGATAAAGGAGATTGAGGGATGACAAAGTACGAACAAACGATAACCCACCCAACCACTTAACCGGCACGGGGACTGTGCCCCTGTGATGTAATAACCTGCCATTATTTCGCGATAATGGCAGGTTATTTAGTCTAAATGGCAGGTTATGCTATGGCGGTGGTGTATGTGGTGTATGTGTTTTCTTAGGGGGATAAAAAATAAATCCCTAAATACCCTGTAGAAATGTGCAAGGGAATTAAGGATTTATTTTTAGTAATATATAGAAATCACATACACCACATACACCACTTTTGCATGAAGTTAGAAGATTTCGGGTACAAATTGCTTAGACTCTTCCTTGTTTTCGCGGTTATGGAGATCAGGATCGATTTTTGCTATCAGGTATTTGTTGATTCCTCGTATCATCTTACGTTCAAACCCCAGTTTCTTCATAGCCTTACCAATTGAATTGGCGTTGTACTCCCGACCTCGGAATCCGCGGAAACTGAGCTCATGCATGATGTCGCCGGCTGAGAGGGACTCTGCGTTGTCGAGGGTGTCGGGCAGTTTGAGGAAGGTAAGTATGGCTTCCTCGCAGTCGTTGGGCTCCTCGAAACGGCGGTTGTGGTCGGTGATGAGCTGGCTCTCGTCGTGGGTAGGCTTGGGCTGAAAACCGTGGTCGAGCAGGTAGAGTGCCTGGGCGTAGGCTCCCTCGTAGGGCAGGGGGAAGGCGTCGAGGTCGACGGTGTCCTTGAGGTCGATGACGAGATAGCGTCGTGTGCCTTCGGTGCTGCGGATGAAGTTGTCCTCGTTGGTAGTGGCAATGAGGGATGCACGGCGCTCGATATCGTTGACGTGGCTGTTGCCCAGAGTAACGGCTATGCCAAGATTCAGAAGTTGGACAGTGTCCTAGCTGCCCGCTACTACCGTCAGGACAGTTTCGACACGGCCTATATCATGCGGCCTGCGACGAAATGGACTTTCACAGCGAGGATGAACGTGTCGGGGACAAAGATTAAAGCCGAGGGAATGGCGGATGACCAACATTTCAAGTCGGAGATGGAGGCTAACAGGAAAACCTTGCCGTACACAACATCAAATGGCAAATCCGCACTTTCTTTGGTTTGCGACTATAGACGACAACAAGTTTTTTGTGTCCAGCCTTAAACCAAATAGGCTGTCTGTCATCTAAAAGACAGTATGAAACAGAAACACAACGGGCAGTCCCTTTCCCAATACAATTAGGGGCTAATTCACTTCTATATCAACATAGGAATTGGGGTAATTATCGCGCATAATATCAGGCACTATCTCACTATCTCCAATTCCACTGACACCTGCAACTGTTAGCTTATAGAAGTTGTTTCTGACAACACCATAGCTCATAGGTCCCATCTGGTTACCAGCATTGATGCGATGACGTATCCAATAGGTATAATAGGTCTCATAGACACCCATGTTGAATTTGCACTGCTTGATGCCATAATTCTTCAGTTGTGAATCTGTATAAGTCACCAATTCGTCAAGCATAAGGCCACTGGCAACATTGATCGCCTGGATAGAACCATAAAAGTTGTATTTATATAAATAAATGGTATGAGGCCAATATTCTGGACGCTGCTCTTCTATCAATGTTTTCGTCTTATTATCATAAAGGTAAACAAACACAGGACTTACAGCCCCCTTGAAAACGATACCTGGTGAATAGCCGTTCTTCTGACTGGTTCTGAAAGAGGTATTCTCCAGAATATAGACATACCCATGATTTCCTGCAGCAGGCATTGATGCAAAGTTCTCTGTATTAAATTCCCCAAACCAAGATACATAATGATCGGCAAATTTGTTAGCATCCGACATACTGGATGTCTTACGGTAGAAATACGGGTCAACTATATATTGGTTTCCTTCATCAGTATAATTACTAAAATGGTTTGGCAGTTGGAATTGGGGTTGGCTACCTAATTCCGACATGACATCTTTATGCTGGAAGAGATAATACTCCTTGTTCAGATTCACCAATTTGTAATTGGTAAGGTTAACTTCAGCATACTTCTTGTCCTCATGCTTTATTTCAAATCCGTTCTGAGCTACACCTACCTGTATCTTTGCCAGAACACGTTCCAACTCAATAGCCATGACATATTTCTTGCCTGCCCAAGGTATTAAATCGATGGAGAGCTGCGAAGTGGCACGGTTTGTCATAACAGGACCTTTATCTGGAATATTTGCTTCCATACCAGTTTGATAAGTGATTTTGTCCGTCAGGTTAATGAGCTCGTCCTGATTGTTGATACTAATGGGAGAATAGTCGTAGTTGGCTATCGCAAAGACATTATATATCCCGACTCGAATACCCAGCGAACGGATGATATACGAGATATCATATTGCTTGTCATATGCATCTTCATCTTGTGTCAAATCATTGATAACGGCCTTCGTGACGAATTTCTTGGTTTCTGCATCAAAAAAGAACAATTCGAGATGACTTACCGTATATTCGTTCTGGAAATAGTCTTCTTCTGAAAGATTGGGAGCTGCCACATTCAACCGTACAGATAAGTCAACAATATCTTCTGAACCATCGCCCTTTAGCATTCCCTGTAAGACACCATCAAGGGTATTGTAGTCCGCAATGGGTGAATCGGTATATACTGCCTGAACAACTCCCTCCTCATCAATGACATAGGTACGCGGAATACCTCTGGTCGCAAACTGATAATAAAGGTTCTTATTACTGGCCATATAGACAGGCATTGACAATCCTGCCTTATCCCAATAAAGATTGACCTCTTCACGAGTTTGACTACGAGGAACGTTGAGTAGTGTTACAGATGTCTTATACTTCTCGTAAATCCGCTGAAGAACAGGAAGTTCTTTTTGACAATCAGGACAGGTCGTGTCGAAGAAGTTAAGCAAATAAACCTGTCCACCAAGCGATGATGAAGAAATCGTTTCACCATTAGCACCTATCAGCATGAACTCAGGAACAACATCTCCTACATTCACTAAATTCACAGAGGCACTATTCTGGTCATCATCATTCAGACAAGACGTCTGCATGAAAACGACCAGCATCATGAGAAGATGTGCAATATAGGATGAACTGTAATGTTTCACTTGATTAGAGTTTTAAATGGTTTTTGGCTCTTAAACGCCAACTGTTTACTTGTAACTGAATTAGTTGGTTCAGATCTCCTGAAAGGAAGAACACAATGGTATAGAAATCTTGTCTGTCAAGGTACTCCTGAACTGTCAATGGTCGTCCTAAGGCAGTGTAAAGAGCTCCTATCATACCAATATATTCTGGGAATGAGATATTAAAGATTTCTTCTCCCGTCGATTTTTTCTCAAGAACAAGGCGACAGTCCCTGTCTTCCATCAGTCGCAAAGTACTCACATTAAAACCGATACCTTTTAATTGACCATACTCCGCATCATCGACCGTTACAGTCTGACGCACAAAAGGCTGGTAGGTTATCAGGTCGTCAGAGACCAGCATGTTGTTGATATTCATAACACCATTGGCACTGACCACTTTCAAATCAAAGTCACTTGGACTTACTGTCGAATCACTGGACAACGGGACAACGAGACATGCAAGCTGATTCGTGTTCTTCGTCAGGTAGACATCATGCAAAGCATACGCATTGTCATAATGAACCGTTTTCAGACTTCCATAATACAAATCGGGCAATTGATCAGCACTATTCGACCCTGCCCCTGCCAACGAAAGCCGGAACTGGTCCATCGTACTTCTGTCACCGGATATGGAGTAGTGACTATCGGCGGTACCACTCCATACCACAAACTGATAATCGCCTTCAGGAAGTCCCTCCACCCTGATGCGATGGTTGTTGGCAAGGAGAAGACCTTTCTGCACTTCCATGCGTGAAACATAGTTCCCTTCTGCATCATATATATATACCACAACCTCAGAAATATATTCTGGTGCGGCCTCTACATCCAATATATTATAGGTATAATGCAGATTCAGCCAAAACCCAACAGCGCAGTTTTCCGTCTCATCCTTAACCCAAGTGCAGGATGAGAGCAACAGCATGCAGAAGAGGATACCTATCTGTTTCAGAGCACGATATTTGTAAGGTCTCTTACAATCCATGGTTTTACGTTTAGGACAACATTCATGTAAGCTTCTCCTTCATCGGGAGTATCAGGAGTAAAATTATTCATATCCTCTCCCCCAAGATCTGAGACATTGGTAATCAGCATACGATAGAGGTTGTTGCGAATGACACCAAACTCCATGACTCCCATGATTGTGGGATTATTGTTGTCCAAGTGGCGAATCCAATAATTGTAATAGCAGCGATAGCCATCATCCGTTTTTTCAAACTTCTTGGCCTGAAGTGCACTTGTTGGCGAACTAGAAGCAGCAACAGCAACCTTCAATGCATCTGCTGAGTCATAGAATTTGTACTCGAAGTAATATAACACTTCCGGATATTTCGTTTTATCAGTAATCAGCTCCAGCGTGTTTGAACTGTTTAAATGATAAACATTGTTATTGGGTTCAATAATAGCCTTGAACACCACACCAGTGGAATATCCATTCTTTTGGGCTGGTGCATACATGCAGTTCTCCAGGCAATACGATGTCTTGTAATTAGGCGTCGAACTAACGGCATTGAACGATGTCCATTTTGCGGCATTGGGACCATTCAGGTCGACAAATGCATTCTCGTAGTATTTGTCAGCATTAGTGAAGGCTGACGCATCTATTGCCTTCTTGAAGAAATACGGATCAACGACATATCCATTGACATCAGCGACATTACCAAAATTTGTATTGATATTCCATTGTGGCTCGTCCAAGGATGTAAGAACGGCTGTATGACGGTATGAATAATAATACTTGGGCTGGTTTACGATATAGAAACCATCAAGTGTTACAGTAGCATACTTTGCACCATTTTTGTCTGTCATTTCAAATTGTTCGGCAGACTTAGCAATATCCAGACGGGCAAGCACACGTTCGAGCGTTATGTTAACTACATTTGGTTCGTCTCCGTCCTTTTTGGTAATAGTTACCTGCACGTTAGCTGATGCCCGGTTCGACATGACGATACCATTTGAAATGTCCACAATCTGCCCCTGGATATAAGTAACGCTGTCAATATCTGCCAAGAAGTCATCTTCATTAGTCTTGTTAATCACCCTATCGGTGTTGGCAGTAACGAAGATATCATAAACACCTGGAGCCACAGAAAATTTATCAGACTCGTAGGTGATATTACCGTTTGCATCACTTCCTACATGTGTAAGATTGGCCAACAGAAAACTTTTAGCAAACAACTTGCTCTGATTGTTATATAAATACACTCTGGCATTGTTTACCTTGTACTCGCTGGCAGTTCCTTGTACATGGCTATAACTATCTTCTGCACTACGGGTTATAGCGGAATAATTACTTTGTAACCTGAACACGATGTTGCAATTATCGCTCACAGGTTCTTTCCTACTCTCTTGAGCTGTAAAATCTTCTGACTGGCTACAACTGCAAAAAGCAGTTACAGCAATGATTAGTAGAAATACGGATTTGTTAAAATGAATCATAAGTTTTTGTTTTATTTGTTTTTAATTTTTTCTATCTTCTTGAATTCCTCAAGCTGCACAGAAGCCTGTTTGACCCCTTGCTTCTGAGCTTGCTCAACCAGTTTAACGGCCTTTTCGACATCACCCTTAAGATATGCCACGAGACCTTCATTCATCGTTTTCTCTGGGCATTTCTTTACTTTACTCAGATACTCGGCAGCTTCGTCAGCCTCACCCTTCTTGATAGCCAGATAAGCCATCGTCAGGTTGATATAGGTATCATTGGGATAAAGAAGGGATGCCTTGCGGATAATAGAATAGTATTTCTGCTGGTTGTGGGCATACTTGTCAGCCAGCTTATAAATCTCATTGAGACTAAGATTGATAGGACGTGTCTCAAATACGACTTCCGACTCTTCTACGGTAAATGGTCTGACGGTATAAACCACAGTATAGTTAGTACAACGCAACGATGGGAATATGTTTCTCAGCACATAGGAATATCCTTGACCTGCCTCCCTGCGCATACGTCTTTCCTTTGCATCGGGATCAATCTTGGCATTAGCTATGCTGAGCAACTTTTCGCGCTGAGGAATACTCTTGTCTCTCTTCAGGTGCTTGATAAATCCATCCCAGTTTTCACCCTTACCACGGGCCTCCATTCTGATTCCTCTTACCATACCTATCCGATTCAGATATTGGTTAAGGGCTTCGGTACGTTTCTCACTGAGTGACAGGTTATGAGCATTCGAGCCTTCGGGCGATGCATAACCTTCAATGACCATTTTGCGGATACTGACATTAGAGTCGTTCTTAACAATGTTCACTGAGTTATGTATCTTCTGCAACTCTGTGGGGTTGTTCATATAGTCAGGCAAGATATCCCACTTGTTCACCACGAAGTTGATAAAAGCCGATCCTTTCTCTTCACGAACCTTTACACTTTTATCTGCAGGCGGAACCAGATAGACAGGGAACAGGTTCACCTTCTCAGCAACAGCGTTGGTTTCCACCGTCCGAGGACGCAATGCGCCGACCAACTCTTCACCTCTTGATTTCTGCCTGTTGCAAGCACAACTGAGTTTGCGAACTTTCAGCACAGCCTTCTCCATCCAAGGCTCATATTTCACACTACGAAGATATTCAATCTTCAAATCCTGGCCGTTCTTTTTGCGCAAAGCCAAGGCATCAGGATATTCACTTTTCAAATCACGCTCAAAGTAGATTTGCTGGTTACGACTATTAACAAAGATCAGTGGCAACTCTGCTTTACGCAATGAGGTAGTATCCACCAATTCTGGTGACAGAACAACCGACTGAGTAGCGGGAACATCCTGTATGGCAGTTATCTGTAAGGATACTACAACGTTGCTGTCCACCACTGCTATGGCAGAACTGTTTATCTTCATCAGATAATCGTATTTGGCTTGATTGGTCCTGACATCTGCTAAAGTGGAAGAAGCGGATGCCGTGACAGGTAATAATATCAGGAATAGAATTCGGAATAGTTTCATGTCAGGTTGCTGTTAATATTAAAATACGTATGAAATACTTAAGCCTAATCTGGAGATACCTATATAGTGATAGTCATCGTATCCATAATAGGTTCCACACTCCTCACAATCAGTCTTTTTGTAATTGATATAAGTATAGCCAACACCTATCTCCGCACCGACATTCCAGTGTTTGGCCAAAGCATATTCATAGCCACAGCCTATACCTCCGCCAACCAACCATCCCTCGTAGCGCTTCTGCTTGAGCCCATTGAGCAAAGTAAACAAAACGGCTTGTCCGCCTAAATTAAATTCACCAGAATGAACATAGGGACCGAAAAAGAATCCGTTCATTACCTGACAGGGCCATATACGGTATTGAGCCTGAACCAACCAGTGCTTATGAACAGTTATGTTTCCTCTTTTCCATGGCCGGACACTTCCATAAATGTCCAACGAAGTTGACTTCGTACATGGAATTTCAACACCTGCCGACATGGCCCCCATCAAATCAAAGAGAATGTTATTGTTGACGGCTATTCGCTGCGCATGAGTTGAAATGACCCCTGCAATTATCAATAACACAATTAGTACATTCCTTTTTATCATTAGTAAAGCTAGATAATAAGTTATAGTCTGTATAATTGCCTCCAAATTTAATCAAAAAATCCGAAATGTACAAGAACAAAACGTAAAATTTTTGCTTTTGTTTAAAAAAAAAGAACAAAAAAGAATAATTACTGCATATAAATACCATTTTTGCTTAATGATAATAAATTGTGTTTGTTATTGCCGTATGTCAGGTTTCGTTGGAACGATAACAAGTTTTTTTGTTTCCAGCCTTAAATCAAATAGCCTGTCAGTCATCTAAAGTTGCAGTATTACGATTCAAAAACCGAAGCCTCTGTACCTTTATCAGGCAACGACGAGGAGGCTCGTTACCGCATAACGATTGCTTACTTTTGATTTTTCTCATAAGTCAAACGTTTAAGTTTCAAGCAATCACGCTCCAGTGCCATACATGCACTGGAGTTTTTTTTTAATGACACGTGGTCCCTGTCTCACGGTGCGACGCTACCTAATCCTTGCAGTCAGTTTTTGCTTAAACCATGGGACTGGTACTTGTCTCACACAAAACCGATGGTAAACGCATTACATCTGTGGGGAATTAACGAGATATGATGGTCTGCGCCCAAAGGGGGATATCGTCAGTGTAGCGCTTGAAGGGCTGTCCGTCGGTCATGCGGAACAGCAGGCGGTCCTCGCGCGTTGCCTCCATCAATTCTTCTTTATCTAAATTATCTTTCATATTTATAGTTTTATTTTGTGCGAATGAGTTGCAAAGGTAACAAAAATCCAGCTCATTTCTTGCAGCTGATGCCGACATCTTTTCATAAAAAAAACTAATGTAAATTCATTTCGGGTTAGTCCCGCTAGTATTACTAGTTTTACTAGTTTTACTAGTCTTACTAGTGCTACTAGCCCTTACTAGTCCTTACTAGCCCTTAGTTGCGGCATCTAGTCTCCTCTTCAGTTCCTCGTTCTCGGCTCTTAGTCGTTGGTTTTCGGTTTCCAGTTCGCTCAGGCGGCGGTCAATACCTTCGCGGTAGCCCGTGCGGGCAGCATGCATGCGCTCCTTGATGCCGCCTTCCTCTATGAAGCGCTTCTCCAGATATTTCAGGTAGCCCTCAAACATCCTGTCGGTGATATGACAAAGCGTGAGCGCCATGTTGCAGAATTCTTCGGCAGCACATTTCGTGGCGATGTCCTTATAGGCATCCCACGTGTTGTTCTTGCGACAGAACTCCACCATTTTCCCAAAACGTGGGTGATTCACGTCCCAGACGGCAAGGCTGTTCCTTTTCAGATAATCCTCGTAGTCCTCACGAAGCTCATGAAAGCTGGCCCTGCCCACATTTACAAGGTTCACTTCCATCTGACTACTTGTCAGTCCTTCCTCACAACCCTCTACAATGTTCTGCTTGCCACAACGGGCTGCCATGTTCATCTGGTCCACACGGCGGTCGCCATATAGCGGCAGGAAACGCTTACAGAAAACATCAGTCAGAAGAACCAGCACCTCTGCCTTCTGGTAGACGTGCAGTTCCTTGTAGTTTGCCACCTTTCCAAAGATGGTTTTCTGATTCTTTTCTTCGTTTCCCATCACATTGTGTTTCTTGTCTGCAAAGATAGAAATTAATTTCATGACGGCAAAGAAAAGGTGTGGTATTATTTGCATGTCTCGATTATTTTTTGTATCTTTGCAACCATCTACGCCTTAAAGAAGATAACGTGGTTCAAGGTTTCTGTTCGAGACATTCGAGCCTTCAAGGTTGAGAACTGGTCGGATTTCACTCAGATAGTAAAAGAGGACGATTAATGAACCATAGGACTGGTCCCTGTCTCACACAAAAAAAATAGTATGCACATATTTGGGTCGATACCAAATGTGTGTATACTATTTTTTGGCAAACAGCGCTTTTATGCCTAACTTTGCAAGCAAATTCAACAATTCAGGTAAACAATGATAGAAAAAGAAGGTAAAGAAATTGTGAAACCGCAGTATTTGAAGGCAGGGGATAAAGTGGCCCTTATATCTCCTGCCTATTGGGTGCCGGAAGAAGTTATTTTGAAAGCTGCGGAAGTAATCAGGAGCTGGGGATTAGAACCGGTTATAGGAGCGCACACCACAAGTCTGATTTTGGATGCCTATTCAGGAACGGCAGATGAACGAGCAGCTGATTTGTTATGGGCATTGGAGGATGACACCATTAAAGCTATTATATGTACGCGCGGGGGCTATGGTTCCATGCACTTGCTGAACCGAATACCCGTGGACTATTTTCGGCAACATCCCAAATGGCTGATAGGACACGGCGACATCACGATGCTGCTTTATGCCGCGGCAACCACAGGGACGCTTAGCATCCATGGTCCTATGGGATTCCAGATTGCCAGTCTGCAAGAACCAACCACCACCATCACACGCAACATGCTGATGGGTATATTACCACAATACAGTATTCCTGCCAACCAGTATAACCGTTGTGGTCATGCTGAAGGCATCCTTGTGGGAGGTAATCATTCAAGCTTTGCCGTGATTTCAGGTACTAAATTCCAGATGCCGGAAAATCAAGACATCATTCTATTCGTTGAGGAGGTGGAAGAGTCACTGCACGCCATCGACAGACTGTTTTATACGCTTCTTCTGCAGAACAGCTTCAATAGGATTAAGGGCGTTATCTTCGGGACGTTCAATTCCATTAGATACGACCTGCAGTATGGTAGCGTAGAACAGATGCTGATAGCCCACCTGCATGACCTGGACATTCCTGTTTGCTGTGGTTTCCCCGTCGGCAGCAACAGCTGTTTCCCGCTCATTGAAGGTGCACCCTGCTCTCTTGATGTCACCCCAGAGGGCTCTCTCCTGACATTCAAGATAGAGGGCACTCAGCAGCCTTATCAAATAGAGCAGATGCCTACAAAGTTGGTGAAATAACCTGATTATAAGTTCTGGCGGTATTCCTGCGGAGTAACACCATACTGGCGCTTGAACTGCTCGCGAAGGTTGGCGGGTGTGAAGCCGACGGTAGTGGCGATGGCGCTGATGGTCATCGCGGGATTGTTGCG
>Ga0310694_10004721_pt1 | contig 13115 bp, 6 predicted proteins | sample 174DNAGHGhighgp2_FD_203884 | JGI IMG/M metagenome (GOLD analysis project Ga0310694, IMG submission 203884) | Sheep rumen microbial communities from Palmerston North, Manawatu-Wanganui, New Zealand - 1742 DNA GHGhigh gp2 (v2) (version 2) | ecosystem: Host-associated > Mammals > Digestive system >...
GTGACCCCATTGTAATTAACGGCGGAGGGAATGACAACTGAGCCTGTATATTCATCATCTTCTGAAGAAAAAATACCTCTGAAGGTCACTACTGCCTCATTTCCGTCGATCATATAGTAGATGCCATTGGCCTCACATCCGCGGTCATTGCCTATTGCGGTGACTGGCACCGGGCGGGCTGGCACCAAGCGGGTTAGCGCCAGGACGGCCAGCACCAGGAGGGCCAGCACCAGGAGGGTGATTTTGATGCGCTTTTTCATTGCCTTATTTTTTTGATGTTGATTTCTCTTGATTGAATCATTGATTAAAGGTTTGACCCACAAAGATAATAAAGTATTTTCAATTTCCATCATCAGTTTGCCCATTTCCCACATCCCGTAGTCGCCATATATATATAACTGAGATCTAACTAACATTTTTTATGAACAACTAATTACAATAACGACGACATGATGAGACGACTTTTGAAAATTATGAATTACGCGGCTCAGCTCATGGCACTGATTGACATCGGGAAACAGATTAGCGAGCACCTGGCCTCTAAAAAGCAACCAACAACACAAAAAAGAAACGCAACCAACTGATTTCTAAGCGTTTGCAATTTCTTCTGGTGATTCCTACAGGCTTGATTTTATTACAGCACATTACAGTAACATAAATAATAGCCACCTGTTTTTTCAGATACTTACAACATAACTGATGTGTAAACTTCTGTAAGCAAGTGTAATCAACAGTAGATTTCGGTTGTCATTTTTGACAACCGATTATTCATGGAAAATTAAACATTTCTTCAGTCGATGATGTTGTGGCTCGTGATGTGCAAACACAAGAAAAGCGACCCGAAAGTCGCTTTTTCCATTGATGCATAATGCTATGCCATCAATTACCGAGAATGATGTCGATTACTGTATTGATGTCGGCGATGTTGACCTCGCCGTCACCGTTCACATCGCCCAAAGCGGTATAGTTTCCTGACAGGATTTGTCCGATGGCGGCATTGATGTCGGCGATGTTGACCTCAAGGTCACAGTTCACATCGCCTGTCATGAGATCTTCCACAATCTGCCCGAAAAACTGATACCAGTTCGTGCTAGCCTGATAGGCGCTGATTGTTCCGTGCGGCACATGAAGCGTGCGACCCGAATAGTCAAATTCGCCATCTTGTAACCAAACACGGAACAAATCTGCCCCACTCGTCACTATTGAGGGATTGGTAATGAAGCTATACACATCCTTAAGAGCAGAACAGCCATAGAACGCACCGTCGCCGATGCTCGTGACGGAGTTGGGGATGGTGACTCTCGTCAGACCGATGCAGTTATGGAACGCTCCACGACCGATGCTCGTAACGGAGCTGGGAATGGTCACGTTTGTAAGTCTAGTACAGCACCAGAACGCACCTAGACCGATTTTTGTTACGGAGTTGGGGATAGTGACGCCGGTCAAACTGCTACAGTCACGGAACGTTTCGCTGCCGATGCTCGTGACGGAGTTGCCAATGGTGACGCTGGTCAGACCGCTGCATTGAGAGAACGCACCGTCGCCGATTGCTGTAACGGAGTTGGGGATAGTCATGCTCATCAAACCGCTACAGCCCCAGAACGCTCTTTCGCCGATGCTATAGACTGAGTTGCCAATAGTGATGCTGTTCAGACCACTGCAGTAACCAAACGCAAAGCCGCCGATGCTCTTGACGGAATTGGGGATTGTAATGCTGGTCAGACCACTGCAGCCCCAGAACGCAGAGTTGCCGATTGCCGTAACAGAGTTGGGAATGATTGTATTTTGACAACCAATAATCAATGTGTTAGATGCAGTTTCAATAACTGCATTGCTGTTGTCTCGTGAGTCATAAACGGTGTTACCGCTTTCAACTTTAATGCTCGTCAGGCTAGTGCAGCCGTCAAAGATATTTGTGCTGATTGATGTGAGTGAGGTCCCAATAGTCAAACTCGTCAGCCCAGTGCATTCACAGAACGCATTGCTGCCGATGCTTGTGACGGAGTTAGGGATAGTCACGCTGGTCAGACCGCTACATTCAAGGAACGCATTGCTGCCGATGCTCGTGACGGAGTTGCCAATGGTGACGCTGGTCAAACCGCTGCATTTACCGAACGCACCTTCGCCGATTACTGTAACGGAGTTGGGGATGGTGACGCTGGTCAGACCAATGCAGTAACCAAACGCACCATCGCCGATTGCTGTGACAGAGTTGGAGATAGTCACGCTAGTCAGGCGGCGACAGAAAAAGAACGCACCTTTGCCGATTGCTGTAACGGAGTTAGGGATGGTCAAGCTGGTCAGACCATTGCAGGACTGGAACGCAAAGTCGCCAATGGTGATGACAGAGTTGGGAATGTCGATGCTGGTCAGGCCGCCGCAGTGAGAGAACGCATAGTTGCCGATGCGAGTGATAGAGTTGGGGATGGAGACGCTGGTCAGACCGCTGCAGTCACGGAACGTATCGTCGCCAATGCTCGTGGTGGAGCTGGGGATGCTCACACTCGTCAGACTGCTGCATTTATAGAACGCACCGTTGCCGATTGCCATAACAGAGTTGGGAATGGTCACGCTCGTCATGCTGCTGCAACCATAGAAAGCTCTTCCAGCTATCCCAAGAGTGCCATCTGCTAGAATTATGCTTGTGCCAGCTGGCATTGTGCCTTTGTACTCGTAGGCAACCAATCCAGCATAAACAAGGCCGTCAGGCTGGTTATCATACCAAGCCGTACCATAGAAAGCTGACTGGCCGATGCTCGTGACGGAGTTGGGGATAGTCACGCTCGATAGGCTTCTGCAGCGAGAGAAAGCGCTATTGCCGATAGTTGTAACGGAGTTGGGGATGTCAATGCTGGTCAGGCCCATGCAGACAGCGAAGGCGGCGTTGCCGATTGCTGTAACGGAGTTGGGAATAATTGTGTTCTTGCAACCCGTGATGAGGGTATTTGAACCTGTTTCAATGATGGCATTGCAGTTGTTGCGAGAATCATATTTCGGATTCCCGCTTTCCACTATGACGTTGGTCAGCCCACTGCAAGCAGAGAACGCATTTTCGCCAATAAAAGTGACGGAGTCGGGGATGGTAACACTGGTCAGACCAGAGCAATTTTGGAATGCATTGCTACCAATGCTCGTGACGGAGTTGGGTATATTCACGCTCGCCAGATTGAAGCAACATTCGAACGCATAGTCGCCAATGGTGGTGACGGTATTCGGAATCATCAGATCAGTCACTTCTAAACCATTTTGATAGAGATGATTAGCATAGTACAGAGGATTGGAAAGATTATCAGAGAATTGAATATGACACCAAGCCTTTAAATCCGTTATATTAACCCTGGTCAGACCGTTGCAGTAATCGAACGCCCGTCCACCGATTGTGGTAATGGAGTTGGGAATGGTGATGCTGGTCAGCCCGCTGCATTTATAGAACGCACCTTCGTCGATGGTCGTGACGGAGTAGGTGGTGCCGTTGTAAGTTACGGTCTCGGGAATGTTAACATCACCAGAATAGTCTGCAGTATCCCAGTTAGAATCTGCGTCAGTCACACCGACTTGATTTTCACCTAATCTGTCATAGTAATAGTAGATGCCGCCGACCTTGAAGCTGTAGGCGGTGGAGGTGGCTGGCAGCAGCAGGGCAAGCAGCAGAACTAAAAAATTAATAATTATCTTCATAATATTATTGTTTTATTATGTATCATTTGGTTTATTTATGCTATTTTCACCCGCAAAAATAGGTGTTATGGAATAGACCACCAAAAAAATAATTAGCGATTTATTGAAGAATGTAACAAAGTTTACGCTAAAGTGTCAATTATTTTTACACCTCAGTGAATTTATGCCTCATCCATCTGCTCTTTTTCTCTTAAATGTCTGAAGTTGTATGACTAACAGGAAAACCTGTGATAAAATGTCGTTGCCATAGATATATGACATGCCCATCGCACAAAAAAGGAATGCAACCGACTGATTTCTCAGCGATTACGCCTCTTGTTGAGCAACCCCCACAAGTTCTCTCCCACTATAGTTTATTACAGAAGCTTACGCTACAACCATTTATTTATCAGTCACTTACAACGCAATTGATGTGGAAGATCCTGTAAGCAGGTGTAATCAACAGTAGATTTCGGTTGTCATTTTTGACAACCACTTGTTCATGAGAATTTGAACAGTTCATCATCTAATTATGTAGTGGTTCGTGCAAAGCAAGCAAAGGGAAAGCAACCCGAAAGTCGCTTTTTCCATTGATACACTATGCTATGAGGTCAATTGCCCAGGATGATGTCGATAATGGCATTGACATCAGCGATGTTGACTTCGCCGTCACCATTGACATCGCCATTAGCTGTATAATTGGCTGACAGGATTTGATTGATGACGGCATTGATATCAGCAATATTGACCTCAAGGTCGCAGTTCACATCGCCTGTCATGAGACCTTCCACAATCTGCCCGAAAAACTGATACCAGTTCGGGCTAGCCTGATAGTCACCAGACGTCCCTTGCGACACATAAAGCGTGCGGCCTGAACAGTCGCCATCGAATAAAAAGGCTTCTCTTTCAACCGACACACTAGAGAGGTCGGTGATGTAATTATACACATCCATAAGTCCATTGCAGTGAGCGAATGTCCATGAACCAATGCGGGTGACTGATTTGGGGATGATTATACTCTTCAGGCTAAAACACTTATTGAAGGCCATTGTGCCGATGGTTTTGATGGAATTTGGGAAGTTCACATTCGTCAGGTTACCGCACTCCTCGAACGCATAGTTGCTGATTGTGGTTACGGAATTGGGGATTGATACGTTCACCAAACCGCTGCAACGAGAGAACGCCCCAAAGCCGATTTCAGTGACAGCTTTGGGGATGGCCACACTCTTCAGACCAGTGCACCCAGAGAATACTTCTTTACCGATGGTGGTAAGGGCGTCTGAGATGGTCAGGCTCGTTAGACCGCTGCAGCGATAGAATGCATTGTTACCGATGGTGGTGACTGAATTGGGGATGGTGATAGCAGTCAGGCCGCTGCAGAAAAAGAACGCTCTATAGGCGATTTCAGTGACTGATTCGGGGATGGTTATACTCGTCAGGCCCGTGCAACCCGAGAATGCAAAACTGCCGATTCTAGTGACAGAACTGGGGATAACCGTATTCTTACAACCTGCAATCAATGCATTGCTTGACGTCTCAATAATGGCATTACAGTTGTCGCGGGAATCGTATGCTATGTTCCCGCTTTCCACGTCGAAACTCTCAAGGTTTTCACAGCCCTCGAAAGCACTTTCGCTAATGCTGGTGACATGACTGGGAATAACCATGCTTGTCAAACCCGAGCAGCCATCGAACGCAAATTTGCCGATGGAAATGACGGAGCCAGGAAGAGTCATGTCCGTCAAGCAACAGTTCCCATAAAACGCCATGTCGCCGATGGAGCTCAGCGTACTGGGGAGGGTCACATTTGCCAGACTGCTACAGCCATAGAACGTATACTCACTGATGGCAGTAAGGGTGCTGGGAAGGGTGATGCTCGATAGGTCACTGCAGCCATAAAACGCATGGCTGCCGATGGATGTGACTGAGTTGGGGATAGTCAAGCTTGTTAAAGCACTGCAGTGTTCGAACGCTCCACGGCCGATAGTGGTAACGGAATTGGGGATGTCCACACTCGACAGGCTCGTACAATTCTGAAACGCCCCACTACCGATTGAAGTGACGGAGTTGGGAAAGGTCATGCTTGTCAGACCTGTGCAATCCTCAAACGCATTGTTGCCAATGGTGGTAACAGAATTAGGAATAGTAAGGCTTGCCAAGCCACTGCAGTAATCGAACGCGTAATCCGTAATACTCAACGTACCATCTTTTATTGCGATGCTTGTACCATCAGGCATCGTGCCTTTGTAACTATAGGCAACAGAGCCTGCATACACAAGTCCGTCACGCTGGTTGTTGTACCACGGAGTTTCCTCAAACGCCCGATAACCGATGCTGGTGACAGAATTAGGGATGTTCACACTCCTCAGGTTACGGCAGTACCAGAACGCCTCCTGGCCAATCGAGGTAACCGAATTGGGGATGTCTACGCTCGTCAAGCTGTAACAATCCCAGAAGGCACCTTCACCGATGGTGGTAACGGAATTAGGGATAGCCACGCTCCTCAGTTCACTGAAGTCTTGGAACGCCAAATCAGCAATACCTAACGTGCCGTCTTTTATTGTGATGCTTGTACCTGCAGGCATCGTGCCCTTGTAACGGTAAGCAACCAGGCCTGCATACACAAGCCCGTCGGGCTGGTTATCAAACCAAGGCGTTTCCTCAAAAGCCAAGTAGCCTATCGATGTTACCGAGTTGGGGATGTTCAAATTCGTCAGACCACTGCACTTATAGAAAGCAGCTCTGCCGATTGAGGTAACTGAGCTGGGGATGGTTACGCTCGTCAGACTACTGCAACCTGAGAACACCATCTCGCCGATTGTAGAGATAGCGTTGGGGATGTTCACGCTCGTCAAGTCTTTGCAGTTCCAGAAGGCCCGTTCACCAATAATGGTGACTGAGTTGGGGATGCTCACACTAGTCAAACCACTGCAATCCCTAAACGCCGCTTCGCCGATGGTGGTGACAGAGCTGGGGATGTTCACGCTCGTCAAGTCTTTGCAGTCCCAGAAGGCCCAATTACCAATGGCAGTGACAGTAAAGCTGATGCCCTTGTGGTCGACTGTGGCGGGGATGGCCACATCTCCATGGTATTCTGGATCAGTTTGCTGTCTTGTGGAAACTTCAACGGTATTGGCGCCCGTGATGGTGTAGTCCACACCACCATATTTGAAACTATAGGCGGTAACGGGGGCGGGCAACAGCAGCGCCAGCAGCAAGAGTGCAGATGTAATCAGGTTTTTCATTTTCATCAAATATTGTGTTATAAATAGTTGTCGCAAAATTAGTTTTTGTAAGTATATCGCGTAGCAAAAAAATGCATTATTTTAATATGTGTTCAAAAAATAACGCTAAAGTGTCAATTTTTTTTACACCTCAGTGAATTTATGCCTCACCCATCTGTTCTTTTCCTCTTAAATGACTGAACCCGTATGACTAACAGGAATTCCTGTGTTATTAGACCCTACCGGTAAAACGTCCACCAAGCGCGCAAAACGTGACACAACAAGGAATAAGCAGAAACGCAACCGACTGATTTCTCAGCGATTGCGCTTTCTTCTTGTGATCCCTACAGGATTCAAACCTGTAACCTTTTGATCCGTAGTCAAACGCTCTATTCAATTGAGCTAAGGGACCATTTTTCGTTTTAGCGCTGCAAAGTTACTGCTATTTTTTGAACTGGCAAGGGTTTTAACCAATTTTTTTCAAAAAAATTTGCGCACAAATTCTCAATTGGTGCTATCTGCCACAGCATCAATGAGTTGTGAAAATGGGGTTACTCGTTAGTTCAATAGCCAGGTGGCGATGGCCCAAATGGCAAAAATAACGAGTGCGATAAAAGTAGCCGTCCACAACCGTTTATACTTCACCACATAGAGCCCTTGCTTGGGCACGTCGGCCTTGGCAGGCTTTTCGTCGGCGATTGCAAGCTTGTGCTCATCGATAGGCTCGATGGGCTGTTCCTCTTCCTTATATAAATATGCTTTCATTGTCTTGTTTGAGTTTAATTTTCGCTGCAAATTTACTTCAAATCCTGCAAATGGGCAACACTGACATGATTTTTGATGAGAAAAAGTTGTCTCATTTTGGTTGCCACATTAGCCGCAACGCATTAATAACGCAAATCAGAGCAACTCCCACGTCGGCAAAGACGGCCTGCCACATGTTGGCTAACCCCAATAAGCCCAGTAGCATGACAAGTAGTTTCACGATGATGGCAAGGCTGATGTTTTGGCGGACAATGCTACGTGTGCGCTTGCCAATGTTCACGGCATCGGCCACACGCGAGGGCTGGTCGGTCTGGATGACCATGTCGGCAGTTTCAATGGCCATGTCTGAGCCAAGGTTACCCATGGCGATGCCCACATCACTTGCTGCCATCACTGGCGCGTCGTTGATGCCGTCGCCGACAAATGCGACCCGTTTGCCGTCTTGCTTGAGCCGTTCGATATGCTCTACTTTGCCTTGTGGCAGCAGGTCGCCATGAGCCGTGCCGATGCCCAGCTTGTTGGCAAGCTGCAGGGTAAGTGCCTGTCTGTCGCCCGATAGCATGACTGTGGTGATGTGCTCTGCACTAAGTTCTTCGATAGCCCGTTGTGCGTCGTCCTTTGCCCTGTCGTTCAACACGATGTATCCTGCAAACCGGCTGTTGACAGCCACTGTGACCATGGTACTGGCAATGTCGTTTAACTCTGCTGGGTAATCGACACCCTCATTTTGCAGTAACCGTGTTGTTCCCACAAGCCATTTGTCTCTATTCACAGTAGCGCTTAGCCCATAGCCTGCAATGTTCTTTAGGTCTGTAACCTCGACAGCCGCAGGCTCTCGGTAGTCGATGATAGCCCGGGCAATGGGGTGGGGACTGACCTGCTCGATGGCAGCAACAATGCTGACCTGCTCATCGTTAAGTCTGCTGACCTGGCTCACGAGAAATTGGCCTGTTGTGAGCGTTCCTGTTTTGTCAAACACGACAGTATCTACCTGTGCGATGGCGTCCAGATAGTTGCTTCCCTTGAAGAGGATGCCGCGGCGCGAGGCGGCTCCGATGCCTGCAAAGTAGCTCAGCGGGATGCTGATGACCAGGGCACAAGGGCAAGAAATGACTAAAAAGATGAGGGCGCGGTGCAGCCATGTGGTGAAGTCGTAGTTCCAGGATGTATCGATGGCCGAGTAGAGCCACGGCAGCAGCACGACGAGCACTGCAAGCCCGACGACGATGGGTGTGTAAACCTTAGCGAAACGGTGAATGAAGAGTTCTGTGGGTGCCTTCCGCTCGCTGGCGTCTTCGACCATTGCCAGGATTCGCGACACGGCGCTCTCGCTGGCTGGCCTGATGGCTTTCAGCCTTACAGGGCTCTCGATGACAATCATGCCAGCAAGCACCTCGTTGCCTTGGTCGATAATGCGTGGCAGGCTTTCACCGGTGAGTGCCGCCGTGTCAAATGCATGGGCGCCGTTGGTGAGAGTGCCGTCGATGGGCACGCGCTCCCCTGGCTTTACCTCAACGATGTCTCCGACTTTGACATCGGCGGGACTGACTGTTGTGCGCTCATCACCGCGCACGATTACAGCGTGGTCGGGCCTCAGGGCAATGAGCGACTTGATGTTGCTGCGGGCACGGCTCACGGCGCGGTCCTGCAGTGCTTCGCCAATGCAGTAGAGTGTCATCACGGCCACCGCTTCGGGATATTCACCGATAGCAAAGGCACCGATACTCGCTACCGACATCAGCAGGAACTCGTTGAACACCTCACCATCGCGGGCGGCCTCGATGGCCTCACGCAGCACGCCGCATCCGGTAGGCAGCCATGCAATGGCATACCACAGGAGCCTGATCCAGCTGTTGCTGAACCATGAAACTTCCATGGCGCTCATGGCGATACCTGCCAGCAGCAGGGCGAGAGACAGGGCGGGTTTCCACCAGCTCATGCCATCTTCCTCGTCATGTTTACCGTCATGTGCGTTGCCGTCACAGCAGCTGCAGCCGTGGCTACCGCAATGTTTCTCATGTTCATGATCGTTTGTTATCATTGCTTATATCTTTTTTTCGATGGCAAAGGTACAGAGAATCATGTGCAACCGGGTTGCAAAGTTGCATCCGGCTGAACAAGAGCCTGTGATAGAGAATCTTGGAATTTGGAATCAGTACAGCAATCGGGCAATGTGTGCCGAGCCTCGTTTACCGGTGGCGATGCGCTTGAACAAGTGCTGCGTCAAGGGGCCAACCAACCAGCGCCAGCAGCGGTTATTCTGATAGGTCTCTTGCAGGTTGGAATAGGCCTCACGGCACAGTGGCTTGGCCAGTTCGGGACAGCCTTCGCGTTCATACTGTGCTGCAAGTACCATGCGGCGGTATTCCAGCAGTCGTTCAAACCGCAGTTTGTGTGTCTTCTTGAGCTGTGAGCAGCGCACCTCGTTTTTCATGATGCCGATGACATACTCCCACTGACCTTGCCTGCTGTGGAACTCGGTGCCGGTGATGGAGTCAGCGCCGTTGTGGTTAACGGTGACATGGGATTTGCCGCCCATATAGGCAACGTGAGGACGGGCAAGCAGCAGACGCAATCCCAGTTCCCAGTCGTTCCAGCCAGGCAGGTTGATGTTCCACCCGTCGGTAGCGGCAAAAAACTCCCTCCTGACGGCATAGCGCTGTGTGGCCAACTGACCGTGCAGGATGTGCTGGGCAAACAGGTCGCGCTTGCTGAATGGGGACTGGCGTTGCGAGCCGTCGGGGAAGATGAGGGTTGATCGGGTGCTGATGAGGTCCAACGGACGGCCTTTGCGCTCGGCGCGCTCAATGACTTTGACATAAGACTCCACCAGCTTCTCGTCCATGAGGTCATCGCTGTCAAAGAACATCACCCAGTCGCCGGTGGCGTGTTCAAAACCTCGGTTGCGTGCCGCTCCGGCAGTGTGGTGTGCCTCGTTGGTGATGACCACGTTGAACCCCTCGCCAGGGTGCTCTTTCTTGAAAGTTTCCAGCACCCGCAGCGTGTCGTCGGTGCTGTCATTATCTACAAGGACCACCTGCAACGGGCGGTAGGTTTGCGCCACCACGCTTTGTAATGTGGCGGGAACAACCGATGCGCGATTATAGACGGGTATGATAATCGATACTTCCATAAATCGGTGTAAAGATACTGCTTTTTTTGAGAAGTTCAAAAAATAATACTAATTTTGCCCGCAATGAAGATACTATTTGCAGGAGATGCAAGCAACATGCACAACTGCCTGGCACAGGAGTTGCGGCGCATGGGACATGAAGCGGTGGTGGCATCCGACGGCTCGCGCTGGATGGATACCCACCGCGACATCAATTTGTTGCGCCGTCCTGGCAAATTGGGCGCATTGCGCTATTTGATGGATGTGTATCGCGCTCTGCCTCAGATGCAAGGCTTTGACATCGTCGAGATTGCCTCCCCGATTTTCCTGCGCCTTCGTCCTCACCGCAATGCCAAGGTCTTTGATTACCTAAAGGCGCACAATCGCTGCATGGTCCTGTCTGCCCTGGGTACCGATGTGGTCTATTATGACGCATGCCACGACGGTCACACTTTCCGCTATAGTGACTACATGCTCGGCGATGAACCGTCGCCCTATGTTGGCTCAAGTGAATATATAGCTCAGCAACAGGACAACTGGAAGCAGCCCTTCATGCGAGAGCACAATGACTATATCGTCTCCGGCATTGACGGGGCAGTGGCCTGCCTGTATGAGTATTATGCCGTCTATCGCCCCTTGTTGGGCGACAAGGTGGCCTATGCCGGCATTCCCATCGATATTGAGGCCTTGAGCTACCGCCCCCAGGAACAGGCTCCTGACAAGCTGCGTTTGTTCATCGGCATCCAACGTGACCGCCATGTCATCAAGGGAACCGACAAACTCCTGGCGGCGATGAAGCGCGTCCATGACCGTTACCCGGCGATTACCGAGCTCGAGGTGGTTGAAAATCTGCCCTACGATGAATACACACGCCGCATGCGGGCATCTCACGTCATACTGGACCAGCTATACAGCTACACGCCCGGCACCAATGCCCTGATTGCCATGGCGCAAGGCTTGGTTGCCGTCTCGGGTGCCGAACCGGAATATTATGACCTGATTGGCGAGACCGCTAACCGACCCATCGTCAACGTGTCGCCGCTGGTCGAGGGCGACATTGACAAGAAGTTGTCATGGCTTGTTGAGCACCGCGACCAAATGCCCCAAATGGCAAGGGCCAGCCGAGCATTTGTTGAGAAGCACAATGCCGTTGCCGTTGTTGCACAGCGCTATCTCGATTTCTGGAACAAGCTTTTGGCAGGTAAACAGTAACTAAAACAATTTCTTTACTTGGCCAGACAAGACCACAGCGGACTGAGGCATAGCCTCAGCCCACTGAATTGTGTTTTGTTAAGGGAATGGCCTTATTTGGCAAGCAGGATGTCGATGAGTGTGGTTACATCACTGATGTTGATTTCGCCATTATCGTTCACATCGGCTCGCTTCCTCGTGTCGGCGTCAACATTACCTCCCAACAAAATATCGATGAGCGCGGCTACATCACTGATGTTCACCTCGCCGTCACCGTTCACGTCGCCCTTGAGGAAACTATACTGACTGGTGATGTCGGCAACGGTATATTTGTTGGTCGTGGAGGTGATTTCCAGATAAATGTCACCGCTGATGCCAGTCACGTCAATGCTCTGGTGCTGATTGTCGCCTTGACTGAGGACGACATTGAACACATAGTCCTCGCTATCGATGTTGAAGGTGCGGTAGTAGAACTTTTGTCCCATTACAGTCTTGGTGGAGGTTACATTTACTCCAGGCCAAGTGTCGCTGATGGCTCCCGTGCTGTCCCAGGCGTAGATATAAACGCTGTTCCAGTTGTTGGGTGCCACGGTCGGGTCTTTGAGATAGACGGTGGCGGTATAGGGCACGAAGCCATGGAAGATGTATTCGCGCTGTACCACATTGCGCACTTTGCCCTCATAGAGGACACCTGCAGTGAGCACGGTGTTATCGGTAAATGTGAGGTGCACCTGACCGACGGCTTGCGGGCTGTTGGCAGTGGGCGTTGTTCCATTGGTGGTATAGACGATAATCGCATCACTCTCGCTGGCGGTAACAGTGACGTTAACACTGCCTTGATATTGGCCGCTAGGTTTGTCGATGGTCAGGGTGGGGGCGGGCGAGGTGTAGTTGGTTACCTCATGATGCCAGGTGCCGTCAATGTAGTAGCCGTGGTTGCGGAAGGTCAGGTCGCTGGTCTGCTGCCCGTCGGTGACAAAGATGATGCCTGTCGGGTCGCCGGTATTGGTGCCTTCATAGGTCCATTTCCAGATTTTGCGCGTGCTGTCGCTGGTGGTGCCCATCAGTGTCATTGCCTGGCCTGGCCATGTGCCGCCGGTGAAGTTGCTGCTGCTGTTCCATACCCATGTTGTCACGCTGCTCACGTCCATGCCGGTTTCCAGGAA
>Ga0310694_10004729_pt1 | contig 13102 bp, 12 predicted proteins | sample 174DNAGHGhighgp2_FD_203884 | JGI IMG/M metagenome (GOLD analysis project Ga0310694, IMG submission 203884) | Sheep rumen microbial communities from Palmerston North, Manawatu-Wanganui, New Zealand - 1742 DNA GHGhigh gp2 (v2) (version 2) | ecosystem: Host-associated > Mammals > Digestive system...
AAGGCAGCCAAGGACAAAATCGAAGGCAAGGTGATTGTGCAGTTCATGGTGAAGAAGACAGGAAAAATCGACGATGTCAAAGTGCTTCGTTCCGTGCGTAAAGACCTGGATCATGAAGCAGTCAGGGTTGTCAAGATGATGCCCGACTTCATCCCTGGCAAGCAAAATGGGGAAGTTGCCGACATGTTGTACACGATACCTGTGTCCTTCAAGCTGTTCGATAACATGGAGCCGCTCACCGTGAGTGAAGGTTCCGATGTACCCGATGGTTTCGAGCCGCCGATGTTTCCTGGAGGCGAGAGAGCGCTGATGGAGTTCCTCAAAGAGAATGTCAAATACCCACCGATGGCTGCCAAAAGAAAAACTCAGGGCAAAGTCGTTATGACCTTTGTCGTTGACAAGACGGGTAAAGTAACTGAAATCAAGGTCGCTAAATCGGTGGATATCTATTTAGACACCGAAGCCATGCGCGTCTGCAAGTTGTTGCCAAATTTCATCCCGGCTCGTCAGAATGGTGAGCCCGTGAGCGTGTGGTTCACCCTCCCCATTACATTCAAATTGTAAACACTATCTTGAAGAATGAGCACCAAAGGGATATTGCAGGCATTGATGTTGGCTATTCTGGCTTGTTTGGCTGCAACTGCCGAAGCATCGTCCGATGGGTATATTGTCCCTACACGAGAACACAATGACTCAATTGCCGCCAGTCTGGAACGTCTTGCCAATGCCTACATCAATGATGTCAATAGTCAATACAAGGCAGGGGCATATTTGGCCGATAGCATTGGCAAGTATAAGATAGCGCTGAGATATGCTGAGCACGGATTGGCGCTGGCTCGTGAACAGTTTGGCGAGTACAGCCAACCTTTTGCTAGTGGTCTTGTGCTGGTTGCTCGCGTCAATACCCGATTAGGAAACTTTGACAAGGCTTTGGAACTCTTCAACAAAGCGCTTGATTACTATCAAAAAGAAGCTGACCTCGAGAATTTTGATGTATCGACAGCTTATATGAATATGGGATTTATCTATTCAGCCCTTGGTGACAATGACAAGGCGCTTGATTACAGCAATAAGGCACTCACTATCGAAGAGAAACTTGTAGACCTTGCAGATCCCGATATTGCATCGTGTGAGTTATACATAGGCAAAATCTACCGTGCCAAGGGTGACTATATCATGGCCCAGAAGCATCTTCAAAGGGCGCTTGACATCCGAAATGAATCATTTGGACCCGAGCATCCTTTGACGGCGGAAATCTTTAGTGACATCGGTCAGACATACGCATGTCAAAAGGACTTTGATAAAGCTCTAGAGTATCAGATGAAAGCCCTGTCGATCTTCGAGAAAACGCTCAAACCCGATCACGACAATATAGCCGCATCCCTAGTTCTCATCGCCAATATCTATGCTGCTCAGGGTCAAAAAGAAGTGGCACTTGAGTATTACAACAGAGCACATGATATCTTCGAAAAATCATTAGGTACTGAGCAACTATCGGTTGCAGTTGTCGATTTCAATATCGGGAATGTTATGGGCGAAATGGGCCAGTACGATAAAGCCTTGGATTATTACATCAAGGCTTTGGACATCTATGTGAAATCATTGGGCCATGAACATCATCAAGTTGGCGTCACAAATTTCAGTATCGGGTTTGTCTTGTTCAACATTGGGCAACAGGACAAGGCCTTGGAACATTATCTCAAGGCACTTGACATATATAAAAAGACCCTTAGTGCCGATGACATCGAAGTGGCAAGAACTCAGGGAAGCATTGGTTACATCTATTATCAGAAGCATCAGTATAATAAGGCTGAACCATATTTGTTAAGGGCAAAGGATATTCTGGAGAAAACAGAGGGCACTACCCATACTATAACAGCAGAATCCTACCATCAGCTGAGTGCTTGTTATTATCAACTGAAAAACTACTCGGCAGCACTCGACTATGCCAACAAGGCACTAAAGGCCGCAACCGCCTCCTTTGGTCCCAATCACAAGTTCACCAAGCAGGTAAAGTCCAATGTCGAATCCTTAAAAGCTCACTTGAAACGAAAGTAAACCTTCAGACGCTATCTTTTGTTGGCTTGATTGTGAGAATATGAGATTATGACCCACTTGGGTATTATAAAAAAAGGCACGACTATTAGTGCAGGCCAGAGATGTCGACTTTTCCACTGCCCATGATTTCTTCGTGATGGTTAATTGCTGTTCCTGCTAAAACCAAATTGCCCGAACCGCTTTTGTCGGTCTCAATGCTACTTGCATTGATGCCTGCAATTTCAACGTTACCTGAACCAAGTATGTCAAGAATTAGATCTTGGCAGGTAATACCTGCAACTAGCAAGTTGCCAGAACCTGTTTTGTTTATGGATAGATTGTTGACTGTGAGCTCATTCGGAATCAAGAATGCGCCTGAACCACCAAATTCCAGTTTCTCAAGTGTTGGGCTTTTGACATGGATTCTCACGTCCTTTAAATTTGTCATGGCATTCTTGATGAAGCTTTTATCATTAAGTTTATCGTTAGGGTAGATAGACAATGTGTTGCTTTCAGCATTGATGATCAAAGCTTTGACCTGTTTTTCATCGCCTTCGACGCGCACACTATAACCATCACCTTGAGTATAGATAATTGTGAATTCACCTCCAGCATCAATATTTTCAAATGGAGCCATTGCCACTTCTTGGTTATTGACTTTCACCTGTGTGGGATGATTCCGGCATGAAACCACACATAAACCAATAAGAACCAGAATAATCAGATGTTTCGTGTTCATATCTTGCTTTTTTAATGTTGTTATACTTATTTGACGCATGAAAACTAAGAAAAGTTTCAAGAGTTCAAAAAAATTCTTGAATCAATGAGTTAAGATATTATTCATGGTTTATTATGGTCATTTAGTATTGAAAGGGTGTTATATACATTAAGTTTTGGCGTTTAATGGTATGGTTTTTGCAGTCTTCGTTGATAAGAAAGGAGCAAAATTATGATGTTCATGCTTGAAATAATTGGTTGGATCTGTTGGATGATCATAGGATTAGCCTTAATTGTTTTAGTTGGGGGCATTGTGATATTTGCTTTTGTTTTTGGAATTACCTTTATAATTGCCTTTCATTAGTGTCCACTAAAAAATCATAAAAGTTCTTTGAAATTATTGAAATTCAGTTAGTTGTGTCGAATTTTGGGGTGCGACGATTTGAAATTATCTTTGTGGTCATAATCAGACAGTTATGAACAAAGACAAGTACGTTTTTGCCTCTTTAGTCGGGTTCTTAGACAACAACAAGTTTCGCCATCTCGTTGATAAGTATCAGGGAGACAGATACATAAAGAGTTTCAGTTGCTGGAACCAGCTGCTTTCGATGATGTTCGGTCAGCTGTGCAACCGCGAAGGATTGCGTGATTTGATCGTCGCTCTTGAGGCTCATCAAGGGAAGCTTTACCACCTCGGGATGGGGAAAAGCGTGACCCGCAGCAACCTTTCCAAGGCTAACGAAAACCGGGATTACCGCATCTTCGAGGAGTTCGCTTTCCACATGATTGAAATTGCCCGAAAGAAACGTACGACCAAGATTTTCGACCTGGACGGCCACGTTTACGCCTTCGATTCTACGACCATCGACTTATGCCTCGAGGTGTTCTGGTGGGCCAAGTTCCGCAAACATAAAGGTGGCATCAAGATGCACACCCTGTATGATATTGATACGCAAATCCCTGCATACGTGCATATTACGCCCGCTTCGGTTTTTGACAGCAAAGTAATGCCGGAGATACCTTACGAGAAGGATGCGCATTACATCTTCGACCGAGGTTACAACGATTTTGGGAACCTCTACAAGATCCACCTGATAGAGGCCTTCTTCGTGGTCAGGGCAAAACGCAATGTCAAATTCAGGTCCGAGACGTGGAAAAGGAGACTTCCCGAGAACGTACTGTCGGATGCTGTCGGGCACTTCACCGTTTATAAAAGCGCTAAGGTCTATCCCGAAGAGATAAGAAAAATCGTCTATGTAGACCCGGAAACGGACAAGGTGTACATCTTCCTCACGAACGATTTTGAGTCTGATGCGTTGACCATCGCGCTGCTCTATAAATACAGGTGGAGCATCGAGTTGTTTTTCAAATGGCTCAAACAGCATCTCAAGATCAAGCGGTTTTGGGGCACAACGGAGAATGCTGTCCGCATCCAAATATACTGTGCCATAATCACTTACTGTCTGGTCGCAATCGTGCAACATGACATGAAACTTGAGCGCAGCATATATGAAACGCTCCAGATCTTGAGCATCTCGCTGACCGACAAGACCCCGTTAAGGGATCTTTTCGACAAACGGAATTTCAACAATGTCAAAGATCTCAATGGTTCAAGTGAACCGAGTTTGTTTGAAAATTTTATTTATTAACCGTCCACAATTTTTAGTGGACAGCAATGATTGCCTTTATAAAAGTATTGTTTGAGGAATTGATTGGAGAACCCCAAAAGAACCGGATTAATCATAATTCAATTCCCGAAAAGAAGAAACCATACTACGAGGACTACTCTGTCTTCAGATAGAACAAGAAAGGAGACCAAGATATGTTAGAGTCATTTACCATATTATTGATTGGTTTTGGGATGATAGTATTGTTAATCATCTGCCTGGCTCTTCTTGGCATCGTAGCTGGATTTTATGTTGTTCTAGGAATTTCTGTACTCCTCGTTGTTGGTGTCCTATTGAGAGTGTATTGGTACTGGTTTGTTAAAGGTATGTCATCCGTTTTGCCCAAGGAATCCAATATTCAAAAATGGTTCGAAGAGAGGTATCTTGACGAGAGGTATCCATCTCGAGTTCGAAGAAGAAAGAATGCCAAGAGAAAAATGAAAAAACTGACCTCTACTTCATAAAAATGAGGAAAGCGCTACAATATCTCAAATAAGGTTGTAATTATATAACCATTTCAAAAACATTTTGTATCTTTGCGGTGCTAATCAATTCACTTAGTCTATATGAAGTACCTTAATCTCAAGAAAGCACTGGCAGCGTGGCAGGATATACAGCCGTTGTCAGAGAAGGACCGGGAGAGGCTCAGCCGCCGCTTCACAGTGGACTTCAACTACAACAGCAACCATATTGAGGGCAACACACTGACCTATGGGCAGACTGAAATCCTCTTATTGTTCGGCAAGGTCATTGGTGAAGCTGACGTGCGAGACGTTCAAGAGATGACTGCGAGCAATGTAGGCTTGAGGATGATGACCGAGGAGGCCACCTTGAAGGATATGCCGCTGACACAAAACTTCATCAGGACACTGCACAAGACTCTGTTGCGGGAAGACTACACCGTCTATCGGGATCTCCCCGGGGGCGTGCAGACCAGTTATGTGATCCATGCGGGGCAGTATAAGACACGGCCGAACAGTGTGATCACACGATACGGAGACCGATTTGAGTATGCCTCACCCGAGGAGACGCCTGGTTTGATGACCGACTTGGTAAACTGGTATAACGCAGCGGAACAGAAAGGAAAACTCTCACCTGTGGAACTGGCTGCATTGTTCCACTATAGATACATCCGCATCCATCCCTTCGAAGATGGCAATGGACGCATCGCCCGACTGATGGTGAACTTCATCCTAGCTCGCCACAACTATCCGATGATTGTAGTCCGTAGCCGCCAAAAAAGTGAGTATCTGGAAGCCCTACATCAGGCAGACCTCGAAGTGGGCCCTATTCCCAGTGATGGAGCCCATGCTGAGCTGAAAGACATCAAGCCATTCCTGAAGTATTTCAATGGACTCGTGGCCAGGGAGGTGTATAATGATGTGCTGTTTGTAAGCGAGAGGGATGAGAATGTGTGGTGGTATGATGGAGAACGGATTTCATTCCGAACACCCAACTATACGAAGATACTAAATGCCATGCGCACAGAGCCCACACTGACTTTGGCTGACATGAAAGACGTGACCGGCATTAGTATTACTGCCATCCTAAAACTTCTTGACCATTTGATTGACAAGAAATATGTGGAACGCGGCGAGAAGGATGGCAGCTGGAGAGTATATGTTACACAGTGAAACAGATATTAATGGTTAATCTAGAAGATTATGGAAACTAATCTTTTCGGAGCATATTTCGATGGAGCTTATCGGGCAGCATTAGCATCGTGTTTAATAAACGGAAAAATCCCTGAACAACAAATAGATGTTATGAAAGAGGCTATCACGAAGTTCAGGGAATATAAGATTGAACATACTGCTATCATGCCGGAGAAGAAAGAAGAGCTGAAACGCCAATTGAAGCAATTTCTTGATGCGAAGACCCAAGGAATCAAAGATGACCTGAGGGCTCAAGGAAAATTGTGGTAAGTGGAACTTAGTTGATCTAGTGAAAATTATTATGCCAGATAGTTTGGCTTACCGAAAAACGACGATTTTGCATCTGAAACGTTTGAAATCCCCTTCAGCCCAATAGCCATCGGGCCTCAAGGCTTGTCACAGCCTGCAAAATGACCTATAGGTCTTATTTTCTAATAAAAAATGGACAGGTAGAGGATAGAGATTGTTTAAAAAAACAACTCTAACCCTATTATAATCAAGTTGTGCAAGGGTTAGAGTTGTCTTTAATTACCGCTGCGGAGGCCTAAAACAAAAAAGTTGTTCCTGTTGTCTTATAGGTTGTCCTGGTTGTCTGATAAAAATTACCAACTGCCGTTCAGCACGTATTTGATCAGTGCTGTCACGTCATCGATATTCACGCTATTATCTCCGTCAACATCAGCATTGTCTGGAGCTTCGTTCCCGCTGAGTAATATCTCAATTAGCGAGGTCAAGTCATCAATGTTTATCTCGCCATTGCCATCGGCATCACCAATCTGTTCGATGGCAATCATCCTGTTAAATAGCTTCCAGTACTGGGCAGTATTGTAGGCTTCAAGAGCGTCTCGATGGACTTCCAGCCTTGCCTGATCATACACCGTGAAACACGACTGGTTGTTAAGCGTTGGCGGGACGAGAGCCAGCGACTTCACCTGCCTCAATGCGTCACATCTGTTAAAGGCACCGTAACCAATTGAAGTCACCGAGTCGGGGATGGTCACTGACGTTAACGAATTACAGTCAGTAAATGCATAGCTATCTATTGTTTTGAGTGACTTGCTCATCTTTATGGACCTTAAGTTAACACAATTACTGAACGCTTGACTTCCAATCGATGTGACATTATCAGGAATGACAATCTCGGTCAGTGAGGAACAGTACGTGAAAGTGCTTGACTCAATTTTCTTCAATCCAGGAGGCAGGATGACATTGTTTAAAACGCCGCAATGGCCAAAAGCGTCACCTCCAATCGACACGAGCGAATCGGGCAGATGAATGGTTTCGAGCCTTGCACATTGTCCAAACGCCCCAACACCTATTTTCCTTACCGATTCAGGTAAATTAAGAACCACCAGTGTCGAGCAGCCAAAGAATGAACTTGCACCGAGTTCTTGGACGGAGCTGCCAAACTGCACATCATCCAACTTTTGGCACCAGTCAAAGGCATTCTCAGGAATGCTGGTCAATTGATTACCTATTTTTAGCTTGGTCAGTTCCGAGCAGGAATGGAATGCAAAATTGCCCATCGATTTCAAGCTCTCAGGCAGGGTCACCTCACTCAACTGATAACAACAGTAGAAAGCTTCTCGGCCGATGCTTTGCAAACCCTCGGAAAATTCCACTTCCTTCATTCGTGTACAAAGGTCAAATGCGCAAAGGCCAATACTCTTGACAGAACTCGGAATGGTCAGTTTGCCTTCAAAGATGCAACAGGTGAACGCATAGTCCTTGATGGCGGTAACGGTGGACGGAATCTCGAGGTCGGTCACTTTCTCGCCGTTAATATACAGATAACTGCCATAGCTGAGAGGGTTGGAGAGGATTGACTCAAACTTAATGTTGCACCATTTTGCCAGGTCGTAAATATATACGTTTTTGAACGTTTTACACAAATCAAACGCATACGTCCCAAACTCTGTGACACCAGTACCTATCGTCACATTTTTGAGAGAAGAACAACCCGAGAAGGCTTTGGTCTTTACGTTTTTGACCCCATTGCCGATGACCACGTCTGTCATGCTGCTGCAACCCTGAAACGCACTTTCATTCAGATACTGGCACGAGTTGGGAATATCGATGCTTTTCAAGCTAGTACAGTCCTGGAAGGTGGACCACCCAATAGCAACAAGCTGGTTGCTCAGCGTCACGGTCTCCAGGCTTGTACAGCCAAAAAACGCTCTGTCGATCAAAGTAGTGACCGTGTTGGGCAAGTCAATTCTCTTTAACTGTGTGCACCTCGAGAATGCAGACATGTCGATGACTTTCATGTTATCATGGAAGGTGACACTGGTCAACAGAGAATCATTACTGAACGCACTGATTCCCACAGCCTTGACTGGCCTGGTGACGCCATTGTAGGTAACCTCGGCGGGGATGTCGATATCACCCACATACAGTCCCGAGTCGGGTCTTTCGACTGTCGCACCGCCAAAGTTGCCATTCATCGTGTAATAGAGACCGTCGACGAGAACCTTTTCGGCAGACATCGATGCTGCGGTACACACCAGGCACGCCAATAGCAATGCCCGGCTCATTGATTTAAGAAATTCCTGTTTCATAACTCATATCTTTATTTTGTTAGAGCTAATCTATTATATGACTGCAAATATCACCAAAAAACTTGATTTATGCAATAGGTTATAACCAATTCTTGAAAATATATAGTAATTATTCGTCTAAACAGGCATTATTCAATCAGTGTCGTATCTCTGGCTTTGACATCAATGGCGGTTGCAAGGTTTTAGTGCTGTAGCACCCCTGTAGCTCAAAAAACAGTCAACAAAAAAACAAGAATCAAAATTATTTTATACCTTTGCGCCGTTCTTTTAAAAGGATCACAGATAATGGTATTTTTATAAACAAGTCTGATGGTTTATGCTGCCATTTTTGATAACAAATTAATTAAACACGAGCAATGGTTCAATTAACACGTATAAAACATATTCTTTATTATTGCTTTTATGCGGCTGTTGCTCTATTTCTTCTCTCGTCGTGTGAGCACGATGAGCCAGGCAACCCCATTAAGCCGGTTGATGAGCGCACGGTACTGGTGTTGACTCGTGACGGCTATGTCCTTGACCAGAACGGTGAGCTAGTCGCGCAATTGCCGAATTGCCAATTTGCCGCCGAAATCATTTCCGATGGAGAAGACTTTTTCGCGTCGGGCACCCATAGCAAGGGCCGCGTGGGTTATTGGAAAAACGGCAAGTGGAACACGCTGCATGTCGATTTTATCGATGATGTGGACCACTGGACTTACGGCATCGGCAAATGGGATTATTATATCTATTTGCTTGACATTCCCAACGTGCTGAAGAACAGCGGCATCTTTCCTCTTGAGGATTTCCATGACTTCATTCCCGCCAGTCATGCACTCGCTGTGAGCGAAGGCAAATGCTATGTAATCGGTTACGCCTTTAGTGACGACGATCCCGATGGGCATTATATGCCGGTGCTGTACACCAATTACAAGAAAGAGTTCCTGCCCATGCCCAAGGGTGCCAAGACGGGCGAGTGCCATGCCATCTATGCCTACGACCGCGACCACACCATCATCGGCGGCTTCATCGATGCCATGCCTGCAGTCTGGGTTGAGAAGCAATATGAGATTTATCCCGTCAGCTATCCCAGGGAGACGCTCAACAACCACGAGTACCTTATCGGATGCGTGGAGTCGGTGGCAAAGTGCAACGGCCACATCTATGCGGCAGGCTTTGAATATGATTACAGCAATAAGTCGATGGCCACTCTGTGGACCGATGGCGCTCCCGCACATTTTCTGTCGGGATGGGAATGCACCAGTTCACAAGCCATCGAAATCCTCTCCTATGGCGATGACGTGTATATGCTCACCACAGAATATAACAACGAGACGGATGAGTCTCGGACCCATTTGTGGATGAATGGCAGGATCATCATGACCTATGATGACGTGTCTCCTGCAGGATTTACGGTACTTTAACGATAATAGAAAAAACAATAATATAAAATTGAAGTTATGAAGTATACAAGAGCATTATCTTTGGCGATAATGGCATTGGTTGGCTTGCCGTTAATGGCTCAGATAACCGTGAGGCAGGAAGTGTTGAATGCCGACAGCATTATCAATGACTTTGACAGCCGACCCGCTTTTGGCATCTACAAGGACACTTACTTCGTCGGTGGTACGGCACTCAACCACAAGCCCACCGAGTTCAACAGCGATGTGAAGTTCCAAATCAGTTTCCGCCACCGTCTCACCAAGTCCATCCTGCCCCTGCACAGCCACCTGTTCTTGCAATACTCACAGAAGGCGATTTGGAACGTGTTTGAGGAGTCGTTGCCCTTCCACGACCTGAACTTCAATCCCGGCATCGGTGTGCAGAATCTGGTTGTGTATAACGGCAGGCTTGTGGGAAATGGCACAATCATGCTCGAACATGAGTCCAACGGACGTGACGGCGAGGCATCGCGCAGCTGGAACAAGGTTTCTGTCAGCTATGCTGCAGTTATCGACCCTCGGCTGGAGGTATATGCCAAGACATGGATTCCCATCATCGACGGTCAGCAGAACAAGGATATCCTCAAGTACTGCGGTATCTTCCAGGCGGGTACACAGTTTATCTCTTTAAACAGGCGCTGGGTGGCCGATGTCACCTTCGTGAAACGCCAGGGATGGAACTTCAACTTCAACACAATAGTGAATGTGGGATTCCGCTTCAGCAAGAAAGACAACCAGTACCTGATGCTGCACTTCTATGACGGCTACGGCGAGAATCTGCTGGACTACAACAAGTACCACTGCCGCCTGCGCATCGGCTTGTTGATTCGCCCGAACTTCTTTAGCGACTTCTAAATGATTCATCCTTATTGCAGTTGAAAATGAGAAGCTTATTCCTGGTGTTGATGTTTATGCTTTGCCTGCCGGTGGTGTCCTGGGGACAGTCATCGGAGCCGGTTGTTGCACAACATCAGGACAGCATCTTACTGCAGCAGGTTGACACCGTCCAGCGCCAGAGTAAGGCGCAGAAAGCCAGGGAGCGCTTCAAGCAGCGCCTCGACGAGAAACTCAACGAGCCCTACGACACCACGCGCAACAGCGGTTACTGGTGGCGTGCCCTCAAGCACGGCAAGGTAAACTTCAAGGACAGCACGATGGGTTATCCCAAATTCGTGATGTTCTGCTATAGGACTTACGTGTGGGGCGACCGCGCATTCAACAGTTATGACCCCAACTATGTGCAAGCTACAGGCAAGAACTGGAAACTCATCCTCAAGAGCGACAACTGGGTGGACTCCTACATCGGTCATCCCGTCAAGAATGTGAACCAGATCATGAACAGCAATCTGGTGTCCAGCGTCGGTCTGTCGCTGTCATTCATGGCGGTGAGTGTGGGATATACGGTGAGTGTGAGCAACTTGGTCCATGGTGAAAAAATATCCAATAAGGTCGATTTCTCCTTCACCTGTGCCCGATTCACTGCCGATGCCTATTATTGGGAGAACAACAACGATATCAATATCACCTACAAAATCAAGAATGTTGAGGGTATAGATAATGGCCTGCACAAGCTCCGACAGTCAGGCGTCAGCCGCAAAGCGATGGGCTTGACGGCCTATTACTTCTTCAACAATCGGCGCTATGCCCAGGCGGCCGCCTACTGCTTCTCGAAATACCAAAAACGCAGCGCCGGCTCATGGCTGGCAGGCTTCAGCTTGCAGCATTTTGACGTGAAATTTGATGTGGAAAAGATGTCTGAAGATATGCGCCCTTATTTCCCCACACAAGCCGATGCACCCCGCACTCTTTACAATGACTATTGTCTGCTCTTCGGCTACGGCTACAACTGGGTATTGGGGAGCAAGTGGCTGCTGAACGTCACAGCGACCCCCTATGTGGGCTACCGCTATAACCACTTCCATGTGGATGACAATATGCCAAGCGCCTTGTCGTTAAACATGCGTATTCGCATGGGTGCCGTGTATAACCACAAGCAATACTTCGTCGGCTTACAGAGTTCTGCCGATCATCACCGCTACAAGTCACATACCAGCAGACTGATCAGCTCCACATTAGATTTTTCCGTCTTGGGTGGAATACGATTCTGATTGGGACGGATAATCAGGCTTCACAATCTCATCACCTTTTGCACTTCATCCAGGAAGCGTGCAGCATGGGCGACTTCATCCACAAATCGAATGCCGTCGCCCGATTGGTACCCTTTGGGGTGATTTCCTGTTTCATTCTATCACAAAGCTGCGGGGATAGTAGTCGCTGTAGAAGCGGCCATCGGTTGCCGTGAACTTCAGCACGCAATAGTTGGGATCTGTCACGCCGCCTGGATAGTATTCGGTGTCGCCATCCCGCCAGATCATCTCTTTACTTGCAGCATCGGTCAACACCTCCATAGTGCCGCGCAGCATCATCCCCTTAAACCCCTCAGCATCGCAGAAGTAGATGGAGGCCTTGGGATTGGCCTTGTAATGTGCCACACGCAGCGAGAACGTGTTGGTCGTGAAGTAGAACGTCTTGATGCCTTCACGCACGCGAGGCGACAGCATGGCCTTGGTGCAGGGAAAACCCTCCTCATCGACCGACGAGATAAAAGTGACGGGCAGTGTGTCGGCCATCTTGGCTATCAGGTCTTTAACACCCGCCAGGGCAGGATTTTCAGGGATGGCGTCGTTGATCGTCAACTCCTTGCGCCAACGCTTCAAGTGGGGGAAATACATCTTCATTTGACCGATGTACTCCTCTCGGGTGATAGGTTGCGGCAGGCCCTTGTTGACCTCATCGACAAATTGGGCGCAGTGCTCAATCATCTCGTCCATGGTGCAGTCCTGCAAGAACTTACCGCCCTTGTAGCAATAGATGCAATATTCCTCGTTCTTGCTGCCGTCGGCATTGGTGCCGAGCAGTTCCTGGGTAAGCGGCATTCCGCAGCTCTGACAAAATTTCTGTTCCATATTCTTTATTTTTTCTGTTTTAACTTAGCAAAAATAGACACGATAGTTCTATCCACCAAACTTATAGGCTTTTAATGACAT
>Ga0310694_10004730_pt1 | contig 13102 bp, 2 predicted proteins | sample 174DNAGHGhighgp2_FD_203884 | JGI IMG/M metagenome (GOLD analysis project Ga0310694, IMG submission 203884) | Sheep rumen microbial communities from Palmerston North, Manawatu-Wanganui, New Zealand - 1742 DNA GHGhigh gp2 (v2) (version 2) | ecosystem: Host-associated > Mammals > Digestive system >...
AAGCTTCCTAAAGATTTGAAATTAAATCTAAAGTAATAAAGTGATAAAAAGTTAGAACAATTCCAACTTTTTATCACTTTTTCTTTTTTATTAACTATACTGGGAATCTTTTATGGATACCATATAATTTTTCCGATAGCTCTGTTTGTTCTTCAAAATCATCAAAAATAGTGCTATCACATTTTTGTCGGTTTTAGGTATTATAAAAGGCGAAGCATTTTTGCTTCGCCAATATAGATTATTCCCAAATTGTAGGAATGCCATTTACATAATGCCAATAATTTCCTTCTTCAGAAGGTTCTGTTTCACTATATACATATTTTGTTGCATTGACATATTGTGACGTAGTTGATGACATATTTAAATGAACATCAATAACTGTGTCAGATTCAAAGAACACTTTATTAAATGAATCACATCCTCCAAACGCATATGAACCAATTACATTTGATGATGACACATTTTTCATAACAACAAATTCAAGTGATGTACAACCACTAAAACAGCTTTCTCCAATATTGCCATTATTAATATATACTTCTTTCAATTTAGTACAGTCTTGGAATGTATATCTATCATATGCAGGATATTTACAATTGATTGTTACTTTTGTCACTCCACAATTTTTAAATGTGTTATTATATAATCTTGTTACACTTGATGGTATATCTACTTCTTCTAGACTTGTACAATTTTCAAATGCACTTGTTCCTATATAGTATAAAGTGTTAGGGAATGTAACACTCTTTAATTTAGAACAATTAGTAAACGCATAATTTTGAATCATTTTACTTTCTGTTCCATTTTCAAAAACAACACTTTCAAGTAATCCACAGCTGTAAAATGCATATGGATTAATATATTCAACCGAAGCAGGAATGACTATATTTTTGATTCCTGTGTTTTGGAATGCATAATCACTAATTGTTGTTATTTGACTTGGCAATGTAACACTAGTTAAAACACCACAATTTTCAAATGCGTATGATGAAATTGAAACAGTATTAGAATTCTCTAAAAATTTAACAGATGAAAGGAATGTACATTTTTGGAAAGCATTTTGACCAATTGATTTTAAATTGCTTCCAAATTCTAATTCCATAACACCAGATGCATTAAATGCGCTCGCGCCAACTGTTTGAAGCGCACTTGGAAGTGTAATACTATCTAACGCTTTACAATTCATAAATGCGCATATACCTATAGATGTTACTTGATTAGGTATATTAATTGAATTCAATTTAGTGCAATCACTAAATGCATAATCACTAATTGTTGTTATTTGTGAACCTTCTTCGAATACTACTTTTCTTAATTCATCACATGAATAAAATGCATATGAACCAATTGAAGTAATATTTTTTGATATAGTAACCATAGTAATACTTGTGCCATAATAAGCTGATGAACCAATTGATGTTACTGTATTAGGTATTTTAATAGATGTTATTTTTGTACAATATCTTAACATACCTGTAGGTATTTTTGTAATATTAATTCCTTCTTCAAATTCAAATGAATTAAGCTTACTACAACCTGAGAACGAATAATCTCCTAAATATGTTATAGACTTAGGAATAACTATTGATGTAATTTCTGTACAACCATAAAATGCATAGTTACCAATAGATTCAATTGTATTAGGAATTGTAATTGAAGCAAGGTTTTTACATTCATAGAATGCATTGTTACCTATTTCTTTTAAATTGCTAGAAAATGTAACAGTAGTAAGTGTTTGAATGTTTTTAAATGTATTTTCATTTATAGATTCATTATTATTGCCAAACACTACAGTAGCAAGCTTATTACATTTGTAGAACATATCTATTCCTGTTGATTTAGAATTGATTGTTACAGATTCTAAAATAGAACATTCACTAAATATATATGTACCAAATGTTGTAACATTTTCCGGAATAGTAAATGATTTTAAATAAGTACAAGCTCTAAATGCTTCTTCACCTATTTCTGTCACTGTATTTGGTAAATTAATACTTGGAATTATTGTGTTCATGAAAGCTCTTTTAGAAATAGTAACTAATTTAGAATTATCACCAATTTCTATTTCTTTTAATATAGAACAATAATAGAATGCATTATCACCTATAGAAAGTAATGAATCTGGAAGTGTAATTTTAACTAAACTACTACAAGCTCTAAATGCTTCATTACCAATAACTTCAACACCTTCAGGAATTACTACATCAGTTAACTTACTACAGCTTTGACATACTCCTGCTGGAATTACTTTTAATCCGTCAGCAAATGTAATCTTTTTAAGACTTGATGATGCATAGAATATATCACTTCCTAATATCTCAATATTAGGTAATGTTATTTCTTCTAATCCAGAATTAACAAATGCGTCGCTTCCAATTTCATGTAATCCTGTATTAAAGTTAATTGTTGTAAGCTTATATAATCTACCAAATGCATAATCACCAATAGAATATAAATTAGTATTAAATTCTAATGTTTCTATTAGTGAACAATTATAGAATGCTTTTTCACCTATCGAAGTTAGACTATCATCAAATGTAATTGTTTTTAATTTAGTACAATTTTCAAATGAACTTTTACCAATTGATGTAATATAACTACCTAAAACAAGATTTTCTAAACCTGTACATCCATAAAATGCTTTTTCACCTATTGTTGTAACTTTATTAAAGTCAATTGTTGTAATGCCTGTACATCCATTAAATGCACTTGTACCAAGTTCTGTTAACTTGTCATTAAATACTAAATTATCAAGTTTTTTACATTCGAAGAATGCACATTGACCAATAGCTTCAAAGCTTGCTCCAAATGTAATTGTAGTTAAATTACTGCATCCTGAGAAACAATAACTACCAATTCTTTCAATAGAATCTGATAATGTAACATTAACTAATGATAGACATCCTTGTAATGCATAACCATCTATTGTTTTTACATTATTGCCAAAAGTAATTGATGTTAAACCTGTACAGCTCTTAAATGCATAAGTACCAATATATGTAACATTATTACCAATTGTTACTGTCTCTAAATTAGGACAATTTTCAAAGGCGTTATCACCAATTTTTGTTACACTATTAGGAATAACTACACTTGTTATATTACTTGAATTAACAAATGCTTTTTCATCAATTTCATATTCATTATAAGTTGTGTCATTTAATTCAAATGAATCAGGTAAAACTAATGCACTTTCATCACCTAAATATGCAATTAATGCTGCAGTGCCTTCATTAACCAAGAATACATATCCATCATCAGTATATGCAATATTACTTGTACCCTCACTTGTATAAATATTAGATGCATAATATCCAACATAGCCATTATATGTTGATCCCTTAGTAATATTTAAAGATGATAAATTAACTACTTCTTTTAATTTATAACAATTTTGGAATGCACTTCCACCAATATATGTAATATTAGATGGAATTGTTATAGTAATTATTGATGTGCCATAAAAACATGATGTTGGAATAGATGTTAAGCCACTACCAATTTTAACTTGTTTTAATTTAGAACATTCGGCAAACAAACTATTTCCAAGAGTTTTAAAGTTATCAGGTATAACAACACTTTCCAAACCTGATTTTCTAAAAGCATATTCACTAATTGTCATTGATGGAGTTGTTTCATTAAATTTAACAGTTTTTAAATTTGTACATTCTTCAAATGCTTGTGCATAAATTTGGTTTACATTAGATAAGTCAATAGATTCAAGTCCAGATCTATAGAATGCATGATGGCCAATATAAAAACAACTTGCAGGTAAATTAATCTCTTTTAAGCTTTCACATTCTTGGAACATATATGGATAAATATATTGTTGATTGTTATTAAGTGTAACACTTGAAAGATTTGTACATTGCGAGAATATATATGATCTTTCATCGTTTCCAGCCCAAGATATATTACCTAAAACTTTAATAGTTTTTAATTTCTTACAACTATTAAATGCTGATCTACTAATTATAGTTACAGTCTCAGGAATAGTTAAAGTTTCAAATCCAGTGTTGTGGAATGATAATACTCCAATAGTAGTTAATGATGTTGGCCAGTTAATACTACTTAGGCTAGTACAATCATAAAACATAGAATCAGCTATTTGAGGCAAATTATCAGGTAATTTAACTTCTTCTAATGCATCACATGATTCAAATGTATACTTACCTATAGTTGTTAAATTACATTTTGATAAATCAATTGATTTAATTCCACAATTCCAGAATGCATATTGCCCTATTGTAGTTACACTTTCAGGTATTTCAATACTTTCAAGTGACAAACACATATTAAATGTATATTCTGGAATACTTACTAAGTTTTTAGGTAATTTGATAGTAGTTAATGCTTGTGAAGAATAGAAAACTTTAGTATTAAATGCCGGACTAGCAAGCTTTGATAAATCAACAGATTCTAGATATCCACATTCTGCAAAAGCACATTGAGAAATTGTTGTTACTGATTCAGGTAATGTAATACTAGTTAATTTAGTACCTGTAATAAAATATTCACCAACTGTTTTAATACTGTTACCTAAATTTAGTGTTTGAAGTGATGAACAGTCATTAAATGCATATGAATTTATAGTTTGAATACTATCACTTAATGTAATTGATTTAATATATGATGCACCATCAAATGCTGAAGCAGTTATTTCATCACTACCATTAATTACAACTTCTTCTAGGCTTTCAGGAACATAATAATTATTTAAATAGGCAGCGCTAGATGATGAATAATTTGATAATCTAACAAAAAGTGATGCGAAATATTTCTTATTTTCATTACCATAACATTTAGGAACTTCAAGATATTCTAAGCTTTTACAACCATAGAATAATCCATTAAAGTTTGTCGCATCCATATCAATTGTATTAGGTATAATAACTCTTTCAAGTGAATCATTATAATTAAATGCAGTATTAAATATAATTTTACACATAGATGGTACTTCAAATTCAGTAATTCCTTTTTTTACACTAACAAGCCAATTATATGGTTTTGATATTGTTCCTAAATAATAACCATTATTATATTCATTGAATGTTAAACTAGTACATCCATCAATTGCATCAGGTGCAATATATGTAATTAAATCATTAAATTCAATTACTTCAAGGCTTTCACAATCTTCAAATGTTGAAGAATCTATCATTGTTAATGCAGTATTTTTTAAAGAAATAAATTTTAATTTTTTATCATTACAGAAAGCTGTTGTTCCTATTGAAGATAATGTTGTATCTTTTGGAATATTAAATTCTTCAAGTCTTATACAATTTGCAAATGCACCAGCACCAATTGTTGTTACAGTATTAGGAAGATCTATACTTGTCAAGAATCTACAACCACTAAATGCTGAAGAACCTATTGATGATACATCACCAATTGTAAGTTTTTGAAGATTTATACATCCTGAGAATAATCCATCATTAATAACACCAATTGAAGATGGAATATTTAAGACTACTAAGCTTGTGCAATTTGCAAATGCACCTTCTCCAATTTCAGTTACTGTACTTGGAATACTAAGTTTAGTTAATTTAGTATTCATAAATGCAGTACTTCCAATCGTAGTTAAAGTGGATGGAAAGTTTATTTCTTTTAGTCTATTACAATTGCTAAAAGCTGCTGCTTCTATTTCAACAACTCCTTCTGGAAGTATTACTTTTTCAAATTTAAAGCCATTAAATCTATTGGCAGGAATTATAGTCATTTCATCAGGTACTACAAATGTAGTTTCTGCAATATAATTCTTACCATTGAACTCTACATCACCATTTGCATTGTAAGTATATATATTATTAGCATAAACAAATGGGTTATCATTGATTGTTATTTCATCGCTAACCCAATCTGATGTTGTACCATTATAATAAACACTTATAAAATCACATCCACTAAATACATTTTCTGCTATATTTTTAATACTCTTTGGTATTACAATATTTTTAAGTGATGATGCCTTATAGAATGCTTCTTCATTTAATTCTTCAATTCCTTCATCCAACACAACAGTTTTCAATGTTTCTGGAAGGTAACTTTTGCTCAAATCATAGCTATAGTATTCACCAAACATATTATATAAAGTCATATTAAACATACTTGCAAGTTCTAGTGTTTCAAGCTTATTAGCACCAAGTAAAGCACCATTTTCCATACCTATAACTGTGTTCGGAATAACAAGAGTCTTAATATTTAGTTCTCTAAATGCATCACTTGCTATTACTTTTATATTATCTGGGATAGTTAAATCTACATCATCACCAATGTAGTTAATTAATGTAGGTACATTATAATTTGAATCATTAGGATTATCATACACAATAAATCCATTCTCATTATTTAAATATGAATCATTAATATCATTAACTACATTAAAAGCATAACATCCAATATAACCATAGTTAGAACTATATGCTTCAATATCCAATGATGAATAATTGATAATTTCTCTTAATTTATAACAAGAACCAAATGTGTATGCCCATGTATTATATTCATCTACATAATAATTAGAATCTGATATATAACTTAATGAAGCTGGTAATACTAGTTGATATAAATTAACACAGTTAAAGAATGCATATGAATCAATACTCTTAACCGATGAAAAATCAATACTAATTAATGATCTATTATCAAAGAATGCACGGCTTTCTATATTTTCACATTTAGGAATTGATACAGTCTTTATATTAATACATTTGTAAAATGCACCATCACAAACATCAATAACATAAGGCGCATTTACTGATTTTAAATTAACACAATTATTAAACGCATTCGTGTTAATAGATGTAACGCCTTCACCTAAAGTAACTGATTCAATATTGGAATTATTCTTAAATACACCGCCACCTATATATGTTTCATAATTATCTATCTGATTAATAACTAAATCTTTAGCATCGCCTTTATATCTAGTTATTTCAGCAATAGTTGTATCTGCAATATCCATTAATACATAATCATATAAGTCATTACTCATAAATCTTACTGAATCACTTATGTCATATATTGCATCAGCATAATCTGTTATTTTTCCACAATAAAAATCTAAGCTTATATCTGAATAATTATAAACAATTCTTAAGTTAACACATCCATGGAATGCAAATTCATTATCATAATATGCTGATTCAAAGCCTTTTAATGCTTTTGAAAGTGTTAAAGATTCAAGACATATCTTATTTGTAAATGATTTTTTAGCGATATAATATTCATTATATGTTTCATCACCAATAGTAACACTATCTGGTAACACTAATTCTTTTTCATTACCAATATATGATGTTAAATATAATCCATCTTCTCTTAACGTAAACACACAATCATTAACAATTGCATCATAACCACTTGTAATAACTACATCAGCATAATATGCGATATATCCTTTACTAGAATATCCTTTACCAATACTTAAATCCGACTGGTTATTTATTATTGATAATGAAATGCATCCGTAAAATGCATCTTCACCAATCAATGCATTAGATTTAATAGTTACACTACCTAATTTTTCAGAATTTTCAAAAGCCTCTTCTCCAATATTTTCTAGTGTTTCTGGTAATTCAAGCGATGTAATAGATGAATTTTGGAAAGCTTTTGCTTCGATATCAGTTACTCCCTCAGGAATTACTACATCACTTTTATTTTGATTTATCAAACCACTAACCGTACATGTAGTTCTATTTGAAGTGAAAGCAAAGTCTTTAAATTCATCTTTCACTTCAAATTTACCTGTTACATTAATATTATCGTCAACATCCAAATCAAATGTTAAATCCTTTGAAAGTTCTTTTCCGTTCTCATCAAACCAACCTACAAAATCGTATCCTATATATGGTTTAGCAATAAGTTGTGTTTGATTATTCAAACCATTATAATTTCCACCACCTGAAATCACGCCACAATTAGCTTCAGTATTAACCTTTACGTTATAAACATTTAATTTATATTTTACATCTACTACTGTTTTACCATCAGATGTAATATCTTTTTGATCTATTTCTAATGGAGTATATCCATCAATTGCTTGTGCTGTAGCAATAGTTTTTTCTCCTACTTTACCACGTAACACCTCAGTATTTGATAAAACATATTCACCTGATTCATCTTCAAGAAGATGTTTAACAGTATAAATTGACTCTGAATTCTCAATATCTGAATTATCAATATCTGAATTACTAAAAATATCAGGTATATGATCATCAGCTACTGTTTCAGTACCTCTATAATGTTCTTTTTTATTATCATCAGCATTTGTACCACATGATACTAATGCAAAAGATGAAAATAACATAAGTCCTAAAAATATACTTTTTTTCTTCATATCATTCACCTACCATTATTCAGTAATAACAATATTTTGAATAGAAATCATAAAGTTTCCATCCATTGATATTTCTAATGAATTATAAGATGGTTCTTTACCAGATGGATTAAATGGTTGTTCATTGTAATAGAACGCTAATATTGAATAAACATTATATTCACCAACACCAATTAATTGTGGAACTTCAGTTGTCCATGTCTTACCATCATCAATTGAATAATAAATCACTTGTCCTACATCAGTTGATGCACTTGATATACCAAATTCAGGTTCATTAGCGTATACACTAGACAAATCATTTTTACTTACAACTAAATCAGATGGATTAGATGCAGATATGACGCTACCAGTATAACCAATTTCAGTATATTTAAATGTTACGCTACCAGATATTTCATCATATCCATCACATTTAATTGAATAAGTAAAATCAGCACTATTAGCTACCTTACTTGATACACTAACTTCGGCATCAATTGATTCTTTTGATATGCTATCATAATAATTACCATTCAATAACATATTAGTATAAACTGTATAAACATCTTCAAAAGGAGAAATAATAGAACCATCATTTGATTTTAATAACTCAGTAGTAGTTCCTTCACCTTCTGCTCTTGTGTAATAGATTTGGTGTCCATTGTCATTTGATAAAATTGATACTTCATCCATAATGAATCCTAAATAATCAGATGTTATTTTAGCTTTCTCTACTTTAATTTCTACGCTATCAAATCTTTGATTTTCTTCACCAACTTTAAAATAGATAACATATGTTCCTACTTCATTAACAGTAACTGAATCACTATATGTAATGTCATCTAGTGAATATTTAACAGAAGCTGTTGATTCAACTATGTTATTGATTACTGTTCCATTAGAATCATACTTAAATGTTAAATTGTCACTTACACTATATGTAGGAAAATCAGTTGGAGCATTTGTAGAGAAATATACATCTAATGTAATTGAAGATGATTTTTGAGTTCTACTAGGATATGCAAGTAATTCTATTGTAGACATATCATCTTTTTTAAATTTAAGTGTAGCATTAGCTGTATAATTGTTTATATCTTCAGCTTCACTTATAGCATTCTTATCAAAATTAATCAATATTAGTGATTCTGATTCAATATTAAATGCAGTTAATAAATCATTACCACTTAATACATAATAATCGCCATCAACTGGTAAGTTTTCAACATTTTTAAAGTGATACTTATCACCGCCAAGTGAGTCTACATATTCTTGATTAGGTTTTAAATCAAATAAGAAATCAGCTCTATCATCGGAAACATTGAATGAAGCTTCTGTTTCTACTATAAAATCATCAAATTCAATTTTTACACCAACTGTATTAATTCCATCGTTTATTTCATAATAGCCATCAACTAACTTATCATATATGAAAGTTATATCGTTATAATCATTCGATGAAATTGAAATATTACCAGCTTTAAGTGTAAGATTACCAAATAGATAATCTTCTAAGATACCATTAAATCTATCAAAATAAGCTTGATTATTTACATAGTTATAATACAAATAGCCATTAGATATTGCGTTAGAATCATATATTTCTAGATTATTTATTGTTATTTCTAAATCAACATATAAATCATTATAATTATCTTTAATTGAATCAGGTAATTCTACTTTAACTTTATACGTATTAGTTCCAGCTTTTAATTTATCACTAGATTTAGCAAATGTTGCTTTTTGTAATTCTTGAATATCTTTTTCTGCCCCAGTTATTTCGAAATAATCACTTAATGATAATCCATCAAGTGCAACATCCAAAGTAACTCCAGTTATTAATAAATTGTCTGTTTCAAAAATTGTCTTCTCGCTAGATGATAAATTACCTTTTGATATTTGAATCACTTCAAAATCTTCTTTAGTTTCAAAACCTTCACATTCAATTTTATAATATACTCGATAAGTACCTACATCAGTGTATTCATAATCATTTGTATCCTTATATTCTACTTCACCCTCACCCTTATAGAATACCTTAGCATCCTTATTATCAGGAGTTACAGAAATAGAATGTCCTTCTCCATCATAATTACCAAAATAACCATTTGATGTATATACTATTGAAGAATATTCAATCTTTTCATCTTCCTTGCTAGGAGTCTTATCCTCAGGCTTTAAATCCTCTAAAATACCAATTACCTTTTCATAATCTTCCTCTGTTGGAACATCAACAGTAATTTCAACCTCATCTAATTTATCATTAGCATCAGTTGGATCATCAAACTTATTATTAATATCAGATAGCCAATCATCTAATAAATCATCAAATGCTTTCTTTTCAATAACATGATCCTTAGGTACCTTAATCTCTATCTTCTTATTAGAAATATCAGATAATTTACCTTTAATTATAGAATCAACTAATTTATCGAATACAAATAATTCAGTAACGCCCTTATATACTGAATATGTTTCAATAAATTCATTTCCTTTATCCTTAACCTCAACACCGAAAATTGTACCTCTTACAGCCATAACTGAGTTATTTGTTGATAGGAAGAATTCCTCATCAACACCAAGCTTATTTTGAATTTCAGCTAATACTATACCATTTTCAACAAAGATATTTGTTTTAAATTTATCAGTTCCCTCTGATTTAATATTTACCTTAGTTTCCTCACCAAAATAAACATATTTATCATCATCAAATTTAACAACGATTATTGATTCAGTACCTACATTTAAAACATCACCATCATAAAGGTTCATACCCTTGAAGCAATTAACTGTTTCAGTATCATCTGTAACAGTACCAGTTCCTTCCATTTGAACTATCTTAATGCTTCTAGCTGAATCAATATATTTTTCAGTTGGAGTTTCTGTTGTTTTATTACCACCTAATGTAAAAACTAATATTAAAGTTATCGCAACAGCTAAAACTACAAAGCTAGCTATTGATGAAATTAATATAATTAACTTTTTCTTTCCCATTTTTATTTACTCCTTACTAAATGTATCGTAGCCTTCTATTTCAACTACCTCATAGCATTTGATAGGCTCCTTTTTATTTTTAAACAATCTATCTCCAGCATCTACTACAGTAATTCTATCCTTTAATACCTCATAAACATCCTTAGATATTAATACCTGATCACCAGCAGCTGATGCTTCTATTCTAGATGCTGTATTAACAGTATCACCAATAGCCGTAAAATCCATTCTTGTCTTAGAACCGATATTTCCAATAACGGCATCACCAAAATGAACACCAACGCCAAATTCTAGCTTTTTATTATATTTTTCTAATACATAATCACAAATAGCTTTACCTTCTTTTACAATACCAAAGGCTGCGCATACTGCTTTAAATACATAATCATCTAAATCTACTGGGGCATTGAATATTGCCATTACACAATCTCCAATGAATTTATCAACCATTCCACCAAATCTAAATACCTGATTTGTTGCCATCTCTAAATATCCATTTAAAACATCAACTACCTGTTCAGGATCTAGTTCCTCACTCATTTTTGTAAATCCTCTTATATCTACAAAAAGGCAAGCAACATTTCTTTTTCTTCCACCTAAGCTTAAAGCATCCTCTTGCTTTTCAACTAATGCTTCAGCAACATCAGGAGAGATATATCTTTTAAATGTTCCAATTACCTCTCTCTTATGCTTATATTCGTTATAATAATGGTTAATGATAATTATTATGAATGCTAATATTAAAATAAATATTGGTAATGATATAAAATAATATAATTTAGCAGAATGTAAAATTACCATCATTAAAAATTCTAATCCTATACCAACACCAAATGTTACTATTCCAACATAGAATGCTAATGATGCCATTAAAAATACAATTACAAAAATTAATATTGTATTAATAGCAATTAATCCAAATGTATTAATAGGTAAATATAATTCATCATTTAATAATGATTGAATTACATTACACTGTACCTCAATACCAAACATCTCACCAATAGGAGAATTATAAATATCATTAGATAAGCCTGTATCTATAGCTGCGGCATAAGAGCCAAATAAAACAATCGCATTTTCACTATTTCTAATACTAGTAATCTCGCCACTAATTAAATCCTTTAAGGAAATATAATTAAATCCACTCATTACATTTTTAACATTTCCATCTCCACTATAATTTAATTCAGGAGCGGCATAATATTTAAAATAATATGCTTTTTTATTTTCGTAATCCTTCTTTTCTTTATTTGTCTTTTCACTATGCATAGAATAAATAGCATAAGCTAAGCTATCATATTCTTCACCCTTTAAATATGTTCTTCTTATAGCCTCATCACTATCAGTTATTGCGTCTACATATCCAATAGACTTTGCACTATAATATATTTCATTAGATAAACCATATGGAGCCTTATCTCTTGTCATTCCATTGACACCTAAAATGACATTATGCTTCTTCATAGCTAAGGCTAATTCCTTATCTACATCTTCACAACCATAGGCATTATTAAATATGACATCGAATCCAATCGCAGATGGAATACATCCATTATCTGCCCACATATTTAATACGCTAGCAAAATATCCTCTATATTCAATTGGATTATATGCATGATATTTATCAATAGTATCCTCATCTATTCCAACTATATATATTTCCTTTGCTGCCTTAGATTTACTTTGAAACATTGAATCACTTAAATTATTATCTAATCCATTAAATGGATTCCATGCACTAGATACTGCTGATAAGGTTAAAACAAATAAAGCAAAAACTAATGCAAA
>Ga0310694_10004732_pt1 | contig 13099 bp, 10 predicted proteins | sample 174DNAGHGhighgp2_FD_203884 | JGI IMG/M metagenome (GOLD analysis project Ga0310694, IMG submission 203884) | Sheep rumen microbial communities from Palmerston North, Manawatu-Wanganui, New Zealand - 1742 DNA GHGhigh gp2 (v2) (version 2) | ecosystem: Host-associated > Mammals > Digestive system...
CCCCCGTCCCCCTCCCGACATCGGGAGGGGGCTCAACCGCACCTCCTCGGTGCTCGTTCATTAAGGTACCGCTCCCTTAAAGCGGTCGCTGTGAAGCTTTTACGCAACATAGTTGCGATTTTCTTTGTTCGCTCCGCTCACCTTGGTCTGCCTTTACCCAGCCTACTTGCTATGTCAACAATTTTGTTATATAATAGTAACGATTCGGGGGCTTACACCCCCTAAAGCGAGGGGAAAATAACAAATTTCCATTATGTTGATTATCAACATTTTACAATTATGTTATATGGAAGGCGCCGCCTACGTTCGCAGATTGCAAAGGTAGTGCAAATTGAGCTGAATGCAAAGCAAATTATGAAGTTTTTGCTTTCATTTTTGTGATAAAAACGCCCGCCAAAGGGGCGGGTTACGACTATAGGGACTTGCTTTTTATGTAAACATTTACATAAGAAGCAAGTCCCTACGACTTTTGGGGGCGTTTTGGCGTTCGGGCGGGCACGACCCCCGCCTTTACAGGTGCGCATCGACCTTTAGCGCACTGTCCACTTTAAAAGCGGACTCAATCTTCCTTGTCTCTCAGTTGCATGACTTCAGATAGTAGGAATGCTCTTCTACAGTCGAGGCATGCGATGTTTTTGTTGATGGTGGGTCCGTTCCTGTGCTGCGTGTGTCCGAAGATTTGGTATCCTTCCTTGATAGGTGTTGCGCCGTTCACCTCGTCTAGGTCAGCCCATAGTATTCCTCCTGCCTTGGCAAATCCTCCTCTCATGTAGCCCACGTCGGATATGGCTCTTATGCCGTCTTCGTCTTTCAACAGTTTGTTGAGGTTGTCGGCATTGAGTTCGCCCACTTTTTCTTTGACCCCTTCGTACCACACCGACGAAACGCCGGCGTGTGTGAAGAGACAGTGGATGTCCTCGTAGTCAGCTTCGAAGGCGAGTTGGAAGAGGTCTTTGTTTTCATTGAAGATAGCTTTTAATTTGTCATGCCACATGTAGGAGTGCCTTGTCCCCTCCGCCAGTTGCCGGAACAATTCTGACTTGTAGTGCATGTCATGGTTTCCCAGGAGCAGTGTCGTGGTTTTCCTGTTTTCACGTGCGAAGTGGATGATGTCCTCGAGTTCTTGGAATGCATCACTCGGATAGATTTCCTCCTGCGGGTATGGGTCGACGTAGTCTCCAAGGAAGATGACGTGTTTGTGTTTCTTCTCTTCCAGCGCATTCCGCCAGAATTTCCTTCCATGCACATCAGGAATGATGAGCAGGTCTTCTTGTTGATTAAATATCATGTTGGGTGTTGTTTTAGACTGGTATTTTTCCATAGGGTGCAAACTTACAAAAAAATCTGCTTTTTTTCGTCAAAAAGGATTCTTTTTTCATTTGAAATGTTTATTTTTGATGCATCAATTGTTTTTAACCATTAAATGATACGATTATGAGTGATTTTGATGACATTTTGAAGAAAATGAGAGAGGCTGTCGACGGCATGGCCGACGATGCTCGTCAGAAGTATGAAGATTTGAAAGAATATCTTGATACACACGACACGGAGGAAATCAAAGCCAACCTTCGTAAGAAGGTGGACGAGTTGGTGGATGATGCCAAGGAAGGTGTTGACAACCTTCGTGAGGAAGCCTCCAAGATTGACGTGAAGGAGAAGGCTCAACAGGTACGCGACGCTGTTGACTCCGGTCTTGAGAAGGCCAAGTCGGAGGCAGCCGAACTGAAAGCCGAGTATGAAGACGGCCGTCTTCACGACAAGGTGGAGGAGGTACGCGAAGGCCTGCAGAAAGGTGCGGGCCAGGCGATGGAACAATTGGGTGAGGGTCTTGAGGTGGTTCAGAAGCAGTGGGAGGAGCTTCGCAAGCGTCTAGGCATCTGACCTTCAGTATTTTCAGTCAGGTGTGGAGGTTTCAAGGAATGCGCTCGGCATTTGCCGTCGCCTTCCTTGTCTCCTCCTTTCCCTGGCTTCTTTATACCTGAAAATCTATCTACCTTTCGCTTATGCGATGATTTTTGTCACGTACTGCTTGTCGATGACGATGGGTTCTTCCTTGAGGTCGAACATGTCATCCTTGAGCACCTTGAAGAGTGTGGACTTGAGTCCTCTCACTCCAAGTTTCCTCTCAAAGGCATATCTTGCAATGGCGTCTGCTCCGTCCGTGGTCATCGTGAGATGGATGTTGCGGTTGCTGAAGTAGTTTTGGAATCCCTTCAGCGGCGACTCCTTCGACTCTGTTAGGATGTGCATCATCGTTTCCTGTGTCATGTTGTTGACATAGGCGTATTGTGAGATGCGTCCTGAGAGTTCGTCACGGTTGAAATACTTGGCGAAATCCGACTCTTCCACGTATTGGTGGAAGTCGTCGACAACCAAGGTTTTGCAGCCTTTGTTGCCGAACCCCATCCCGTTCCAGTTGAGTCTCTTTGCCACGATGTCCTCGATGCCTTTGAACACCCCGGAGAAGATGAAGAGCATGTTGCGTGTAGAGACGCGGACGGTGTTGTTGTACCCATGCTCCCATGATACGGAGTTGTTGTCGTCGATGACGTTGAGCAGTTCGTTGACGATTCGTTCGTTGTACACACCTGGGTGGAATAGTTTGTCAAACTCGTCAAATAGGATGACCGCTTTTTCGACCGCCTTCTCATCGTTGGTTCTGCTATAGATGTTGTCGAACGCATCTGTGATGCGTGGGCCTCGGATGCCTTCTTGCACGAGGCAGTTGCAGTTGACCACTTCGAGTTGGTATCCAAGGAGTTTGGCCAATATTTGTGGTCCGAAGGTCTTTCCCACACCAGATGGTCCATAAGCAAGTAAGTTGCACTTTGGAACGTCTTCTCCATTCTCCTTGTTCCTCATATTGTGTAGGTAGAAACAGAGAGCAAGTTTTTGTGCATACTCTGGTTGCCCGATGAGGTATTGGTTGAGCATGTTGTAGATTTCTCTTGGTGTGAAGAGGTCTTCTGCCACGTCGGCCAAGTTGAGGCCGCTTCCATCAATGATGACCCTCACCTTTTCCAAGTTGATGGGTTCCACGAACTCGTTCCAACATTTGATGTGGTCTTTTACACATTTCGTTATGTCAGTGTTATCTTCAATAGTAGCAAAACTATTGTCGATGAATTCCTTACGGCGTTTTTCAAGAGTCTCAACCCAGTTCTCTTTGTCTCTTACGCTGAGTTCAGGCAGTGAACAAAGTGTTCTGAGTGTGATTTTGAAGTCGAGTGTGGGGTTGATGAAAAGCAGATGCTTGATTTTCTCGTCAAGACTATTTGAGTAAGGGGTCTTGACCCTTGTGATAATGTTCTTTTTGGTTTTAGGCATACATGAACCGTTAAATAAAATTATTATAACATCGTATGAATGTCGAGAGGTGGGTTTGGTCTGCCCTGAGTCTAAGGCATCCTTTTTCAAAAGACGCCTTGTTCTGGTTCGATATGGCTAAGTGATCGCAAAGTAGTTCCGAAGAACAAGCATGAGAGTCGATATCGGATTTTTCCAACATCGTGTTATCAGAAACATTTCTTGGGGTCTTTTCCCCTACATCACGAGGAGTCTTGCTTGATTTCCTTTCGATGTCGTGTGTCAAGATTTCAAAGAGCGCTGCTTTGCCGCAGGGGGTGGCGAATTCTGGCCGCAGGCGTTTCTTGCCTGTTGCCTATGTTGGTGAGAAGAATTTTAGTTTTCCGATTTAGACCAACGCCTTTTTCAAGGCTTAAAAATACGCCACAGAGTCAATAAGATCTTTCTTTCCAATCTTTCCCCGATTTATAACGGCGAAATCTCGGCAAAGATAGAAAATACATTTCAAGTTTCCAAGATTTTCTTATAGTATTTCCAAATTTTAACATTTTGTAAACTAGGAAATACTAGGAAGTTCTAGGAAATACTAGGAAGTTCTAGGAAATTCCAGGGAGCTATGGGGAATTCCAGGACTTTATGTGATGCTATAGGATGTTCATAATGCCTTAGGCACGAGTCCTTCGATGTATTTGCAGAGGATACCGATGCCTTTGAGGTTTTCCCCCCCCTGTGGTATGATGAGGTCGGCATATTTCTTTGTGGGTTCGATGAATTGCTCGTGCATGGGTTTGAGCACGTTGAGGTATCTCTCCAGCACCATGTCGACGGTCCTTCCTCGTTCCACCACGTCTCGCTGTATGTTGCGTATGAGACGTTCGTCGCTGTCTGTGTCAACGAAGATTTTGAGGTCCATGAGGTCGCGCAGTTTTTTGTTGATGAGCGTCATGATGCCCTCGATGATGATGACCGGTTTGGGTTCCACGTGCACGGTTTCCTTCAGGCGGTTGCATAAGATGTAGGAATAGGTGGGTTGCTCTATGGCCTGCCCGTTTCTGAGCATGTTGATTTGCTTGTGGAGCAGTTTCCAGTCGAATGCGTCGGGGTGGTCGAAGTTGATGTTATGCCTTTCCTCTTCCGTCATGTGCGAGGTGTCGTTGTAATATGAGTCCAGAGGTACGACGGCCACATAGTGTGGTGGCAGTGCGTTGGCTATTTTCTTCACGACGGTGGTCTTTCCCGACCCTGTTCCTCCTGCTATGCCGATGATTGTCATGTTTTTTTGTTTTTTTATGGTGATTTTTTATAGGACGCCATAGGATGATGAAATAGGACGTCATAGGATGAAATAGGACGCTATAGGATATGGGACTCTATGGCTTCAAGAGCTCGAAGAGTTGCATATAGCATTCCGCCTTTTTTTTCAGGGGCAGGGGGTATGCCCTGCTGCTGCTTGGCATGCGGTAGAGCCGCAATTGTCTCCCCTCGAAGCCGAAAGAGGTGTATGAGCCAACTTTTGGTGAGGGGATGTTGAAATGCTCTGTAAGTATGTCAGTAGCCTTTTGTCCCGTAGTCACCACGATGTGGCAAAGGGGGGCTTTTCTTAGCAGAGCGTCGATGTCTGTGGGTTGCAGCACTTCAAGGTCTTTGTCTGACGCCGTGTTTCGTGTGCGTCTCACCTTCACGGCCGTGTCATATAGGCCGATGCCCATTTCCGTGAGCATCGCCTTGATGTCGTCCAGTCGGAATGTTCGCCTCTCCTCGTCCACGAACCAATCCTTGTCGTCGTGTAAGCACAGACCGAAGATGCGCCACATGTCGTTGATGTAGTTGGGGTAGAAGAAGTCCATTGCCCATCGGTGCCTTGCCGGAGGGAAACTCCCCAGCATCACCATTCTCGTACCCTCGGGAAGGAATGGCAGCCAGGGATGATTCTCTACGGGATTCTCCACCTTACTTATATTATATATGAGATGGTGTTTATTTCTTCTCTTTGATGAGGTATACGACGGTGGGCAGGTGGTCGGAGTATCCATCAAGCCATACCCCTCCTGCCGTGGTGCGCTTTGGTGCGCCTTTGTATCTTCCCTCGTTTTGCAGGAGGTAGTCACGCCGTTGTATTTGGCACTGGTAATAGGTGAGTTCCCTGTAGTCCTTCTTGTCCTTTCTGTCCACGAGGTTGTGCGACATCACGATTTGGTCGAAGAGGTTCCAGCTGCCATCATAAGCCAGGGTTCCTGTTCCGCTGTCAAGGATTTTCCACCAGGGGTTGTACATGTCACCTTTTTTTACATCCTCCAGTTTCCCCTTTGCTCCCAGTTCCTTGGCCATGCTGAGGTTCTGCGGGTCGTCGTTCATGTCACCCATGACAATGATTTTCATCTTGTGGTCAGCGTGCATGATGGAGTCCTTGATGACCTTCACTTGCCTTCCAGCCGACTCGCGGTAGAAAGAGCCGGATGCTCTACTTGGCCAGTGGCACACGATGATGGTCAGAGGCTCATCGGCCAAGATTCCTGATACTTCAAGGAATCCGCGAGTGTAATAGGCGCTGTCCTTTTCCAGTTCTTGGACGTATGGGTGCAGCACTACATCTCTGACGGTGAAGAGTTGCGGGTTGTAGAGCAAAGCGCAGTCCACGCCTCTTCTGTCGGGTCCTTCGATGTGTACGAACTTGTATCCTCTCTTAGCCAGTTCGGGTTGAGCCACGAGGTCGGAGAGAGCGTTTGCGTTCTCCACCTCAGAAACTCCGATGACAGCGCATCCGATGGGCAGTTTGTCGGTTCCCATGTCGGCGAGGGCGTAAGCCATGTTATGTAGCTTGCGCTCGTATTTTAGTTTGCTCCACTTGTTGGCACCATCGGGCAAGTATTCGTAATCATTTTTACCCACGTCATGGCAAGTGTCGAAGAGATTTTCCAGGTTGTAGAATCCTACACCATACAGATTGAAACTACGCTGCGCCGACGCAGGAATTGCGAGGGTGAGAAGCACGGCGAATGTCAGCAAATGTCTTTTCATATAGCTTTGATTTTAGTTAGCAGTTGTATTCTCATTATGTTTGGGGGCGTGATGTCCCTTAGATTTTGCAAATATCGGAAAAAAATTCGATAAAAAAGCAGTTTCTCAAAAAAAATAATCGTACAATTCTTTTTTTTTTTAATATAATTTTTGTTACTTTGCAACCAAACAACGTTAACTAACTATTATTGTCTATGCGAAAAATGCTGAAAATAGCAGTGTTTGCACTCTGCTACTCCCCTCTTGCCTTTGGTCAGGAGTTAGACTCACTGGAGCAGACCGGTACGTTGGACGAGTCGGCCTTCACATTCACGGAGGCCCAACTCGGCGAGGATGATGACATGACACAGAACGTGACCATCCTCACCAGCAACACCAACGTATACGCCAGTGAGCAAGGCTACACCTTCTCTCCCACGCGTTTCAGATATCGTGCGTTGAGCCAGAAGTACAATGACGTCTATGTAAACGGAGCTTTGATGAACGACCTAGAGTCGGGTCAGTTCAGATTCTCCAACGTAGGTGGCATCAACTATGTCACCCGCAATCTCGATGCTTCGCTACCTTTCGAGGAGAGCAATTTCTCTATGTCGAACATCGGTGGCAGCAACAACTACAATTTCCGCGCCAGCCAGGTTGCCACCGGCAGCCGCTTGACCCTTAGCGGCGCCAACCGCAACTACACGGCCCGTGCCGCCTACACCTTCGGCACCGGCATCACCAACTCCGGCTGGTCCTTCGCCGGCCTGGTGTGCTACCGTTGGGCCAACCCCGGCTATGTGGAAGGTACGTTCTACAACTCCCTCTCATATTATTTAGGTGTGCAGAAGCTGATGGGCGCCCACTCCCTCTCCCTCTCCACCTGGGGCAATCCCACGGAGCGTGCCTCTCAGGGCGCCGGCACCGACGAGAGCTACTGGATTGCCAACAACAGGCAATACAACCCCTATTGGGGATATCAGAACGGCAAGGTGCGCAACTCCCGTGTCATCAACGACTTCGCCCCAAGCGCCGTGCTGACCTGGGATTGGGACATCAACCGTTCTACCAGGCTCACCACCACGCTCCATGGCAAGTATTCCATGTACAAGAGCACCCGTCTGAACTACAACAACGCCGACAACCCCCAGCCCGACTATTGGAAGAACCTCCCCAGCAGCTACTATGACGTGTGGGACGTGGACGACACCAACAACCGCACCGAGCAAGGCTACCGCGACTTCATGGAAGCCTACAACTTCCTGAAGGACAACAAGTCGGCACGCCAGATTGACTGGGACCGCCTTTATGCCGCCAACCGCAATGCGATGGCGATGGGTGGCGACGCCATGTATTTCGTCGAGGCCAGGCACAACGACAACCTCTATCTCACCCTCGCCTCCACGTTGCACAAGCAGCTCACCAACAAGTCCTACTTCAACATGGGCTTCTCGCTGGGCAGCAACACCGGCAGCCATTACAAGACGATGGACGACCTCCTTGGCGCCAAGGCATACCACAACATCAACACCTACGCCTTGGGCAACTACGCCTCCAACAGCAACGCCGTGCAGTATGACCTCAACCATCCCAACCAGGTGATTGGCGAGGACGACACCTTCGGTTACGACTATGACCTCATCGCCCGCAGGGGCCAGGTCTGGGGCAACTACGTAGAGAATTTCGGAGTACTCCACTACAGCGTTTCCGGCAAGTTGGGCTACGATGACATGCAGCGCGACGGCAAGATGCGCAACGGTATGTTCGCCGACTATTCCTATGGCAAGAGCAAGACTGCCAAGTTTGTCAGCGGCGGTGGCAAGTTCAACTCCACCCTCAACATGGGCGGTGGCAACACCCTCATGTTCGGCATTGGATACGAGCACAGGGCTCCGCAGATCACCACGGCATTCGTCTCACCCGAGATGAACAACGACTTCGTGACCAACCTGCGCAACGAGCGCATCTTCAGCAGCGAAATCGGATACCAGTTCCTCAACTCGCGCTTCCACATCAACGTGAACGCCTACTACAACTACCTGAGCAACGTGACGGAGTGGCAGAACTTCTACTTCGACGACATCAACTCCTTCTCCTATGTCTCCATGACAGGCATCCGCAAGAAGTACTATGGCGTGGAAGCAGGCGTGGACTACAAGGTCACTTCAGCCTTCAAGATCAGGGCCATCGGAACCATCTCTGATGCTAAGAATGCCAACAACGCCAAGGTGAGATACCTGAACTCCACCAAGGCCGTCTACGTGGACGATATCGTGATGAACAAGGGCATGCGCGAGGCCAGCACTCCGCTCACCGCAGCAAGCCTCATCCTTTCCTACAGCTCCGGTGGATGGTTCATCGACCTGAAGGGCAACTACTACGACCGCATCTACCTGAGCTACTCGCCCAGCTACCGTTACCAAAGCACGCTCACCACGATGGGCAATGTGAACAACGACGGCACCTACGACGTACCCGCCCAGGCAGAGGGCAAGGGAGGCTTCATGCTCGACGCCTCCATCGGCAAGAGCCTCCGCTTCAAGAGAGGCAAGCAGCTCTCCATCAACCTGTCGCTGACCAACATCCTCAACAACGTCGACATCTGCACCGGCGGCTACGAGCAGAGCCGAAGCGACTACACCGTGAAGGAGGAGAACGGCCAGACCCTGATGAACAACGTGAGGGCTTACAAGTTCTCGCTCAACCCGAAGAAATACTACGCTTACGGCATCAACGGCATGCTCAACCTCACTTTCAGATTCTAAAACATCCAAAGATATGAAATACATCAGCAACATATTCCTGTTGGCAGTTTGCGCTTTGCTGGCATCCTGCATGGCAGACAGCTACGACGACCCACAGACCCCGGCGGAGGAGGCATACGGCAACAGAGCCATCACCGAAACCAATTGCGTCACCATAGCACAACTCAAGTCGCTATACCATACCACCATCGCCAACAGCGGCATGAAGGAGGTGACCGAAGACTTGCAAATCAAGGGCACGGTCATCGGCAACGACATCGAGGGCAACATCTACAACGAGGTCATCATCGACGACGGCACCGGTGCCTTCATCATCTGCATCGCTCAGGGCGGCCTCTATGGATACCTTCCCGTGGGACAGCAGATACTCATCGACCTGAAAGGACTGTACATCGGAGCATACGGACAGCAAGGCGAGGTGGGTACACCTTACACCAGCAAGAGCGGTTCCACTTACGTGAGCCGCATGAGCCGCTTCCTCTGGGCCAACCACTACAAGCTCATTGGCTCAGCCAATCCGTCGAGCGTCGTTCCTGAGGAGTTCGACACAAGCAGGATGACCGACGACCCCAGTTATCTGGAATCCCACTGCGGCAAACTGATGACGCTGAAGGGCGTGGAGATTTCCGCCGCCGACGGCAAGGCCACCTTCGCACCCGACGACGGCAGCGTGGCACTCACCGCCAACTGCGCCAACCGCAACTTCAAGGGCATCAGCAGCAGTCAGTTGGTGCTGCGCACCAGCACCTACGCCGACTTCGCCGGCAACGTGATGCCCACCGGCAAGGTGGATGTGACGGGCATCTTCACCCGCTACAAAAACACCTGGCAGATTCTCATGCGCACCGAGAGCGACATCCAACCGGCGCAATGACCATTAACCTATCAATAGTCAAATAGAAACCAAAAAATACAAAAGATATGAAAAAGCTATTTTATTCATTATTCATCTTGGCTACGACAGCCTTGACATTCTGCAGTTGCGAGGATGTGCCCTCACCTTTCGAATTCCCCTCAGAGGGCGGCACCACCATCGACCCCGCGGGAAGCGGCACACTGGCAGACCCCTACAACGTAGCGGCAGCCATCAAGTACACACAAGAGTTGGAACAGGGTGAAGAAAGCCCTACCGACATCTACATCAAAGGCATAATTGCAACTGTTAGAGAGTCTAACGGAGAGGTAGGTTATGGTGCACAATATGGCAACGCCACATTCACCATCTCTGACGATGGCTCAAACAAGGTGACTTTCCTTGTTTATCGAGCTCTTTATCTTGGCAATAAGAAATGGAAGCAAGGCGATACGCAAATCAAAGAAGGCGACGAGGTGATCATCTGTGGCAAGGTGACCAACTACAGCGGCACCTTGGAGACCCAGCAGAACAAAGCCTTCCTCTACTCGCTCAACGGCGTGACCGCAGGTGGCGGCGGTGGTGACACCGGTGTTGCCAAGGGTAGCGGAACGCTTGAAGACCCCTACAACCCTGCCGGCGTCATCGCCTACATCAACACCCTGGGTGCTGACGTTGAAAGCACGAAGGATGTCTACATCAAAGGCAAGGTGGCTTCCATCGATGAGCAATATGGCACACAATATGGCAACGCCTCCTTCGACATCGTGGAAGAAGGAGCTGAAGGCACCAAGTTCAAAGTATTCCGCGCCCTCTACCTGGGCAACAAGAAATACACCAGCGGCGACCTGCTGAAAGAGAACGACGAAGTGGTGGTTTGCGGTAAAGTGGTGAACTATAGGGGCAACACGCCTGAGACCGTCCAAGGCAAGGCCTTCCTCTACTCGCTCAACGGCAAGAATGAAGGCGGCGGTGGCGGCGACACCACACCGGGCACACCTTCCGGCGACGGCTCGTTGTCCAACCCGTATAATGCCGTGGCTGCCAACAACCTTGCCAGTAGCCTGGCTGCCGACACTCCCTCTTCCGACAGCTATTACATCAAGGGCAAGATAGCCAAGATAGCCAACAACGGCACGTTCAGCGCACAGTATGGCAATGCTTCGTTCTACATCTCCGACGATGGCAAGGATGAGAATACCTTCTACGTCTTCCGCACCCTCTACTTGGGCAACAAGAAATGGGAGGATGGCAACGCCCAGATCAAGGTGGGCGACGAGGTCATCATCTATGGCAAATTGGTGAACTACAAGGGCAACACGCCTGAGACCGTGCAGAACGAGAGCTATATCTACTCGCTCAACGGCAAGACCGAAGACACCGGTGAAGGCGGTGGCGGCGGTGGCGAGCAAACCGGCGCTGGCAGCTATGGCGATCCCTATAGTGTGGCTGCTGCCGTGGCTGCAGGTTCCGGCTCCGGCGTCTATGTGAAGGCCTACATCGTGGGTTATGTGGAAGGCCAGGTGCTGGCCGATGGCGCCCACTTCACCGCCGACGGTTGCAACGTGAAGACCAACCTTCTCATCGCCGACTCGTCATCGGAGACGAACGTAGCCAACTGCATCCCCGTGCAGCTTCCCAGCGGCAACGTTCGGACCGGCCTCAACCTACAGGACAACCCCGGCAACCTCGGCAAGCAGGTGCTCCTTTATGGCAACATCGAGAAATACTTCGGCACGACAGGCCTCAAGAGTGTGACCTACGCAGAGATTGGCGGCTCGGGCATCGGCACGAAGCCATGATGCCGTGTGCCTTGTGATAAAACAGTCATCCCCTGCCGCCGAGCGGCAGGGGATGACTGTTTGTAAGAGGGGTGATGTGAGCAGCGGCACAACCGCTGCCTACGGAGAACGGGCAGGCGTCTCAAATGGAACGGGCAAGATGGGGAGAGATGGTGAGTGATGGGGGGTGATGTGAGCAGCGGCACAACCGCTGCCTACGGAGAAGGAATAGAGGAGAGGTGGCGGCCAGGGAGAATCGTTTTATGTCGTTTTTTGTTTTTTTGTCATACGTTCGTGTTGCCACAGTTCGATGCTGTTGATTACGTTTTGCCAAAGGATGTAACATCCCGGCCCCACGGAGGATAGCGGGTTGAGGTAGGTGTATGCTATCCAGATGGCGAAGTTGGTGTTTTTTTGTCCCAGAGCCTGTCCCGCCTCCTGTGTGCGGTTGAAGAAATGACCGAGGTATCGCCCCACGGCGAACTGTACGAGGCAGAGCACGAGACCCATCCCGGCGATGAGGCATAGGAAGTGTGCCGAAGTGTCGGCATGCACGATGTTTTTCACCGTGGTGCCGGTGACGATGGCCAGTGATAGCCCCCACATGTAGAAGGAGAGGTCTTTCACGCTCACTATCCATCTGTGTAGCGGGTGGATGAAGTGCTTGACGATGTAGGCCAGTGCCATCGGTACTACGAGCACGAGGCACACCTTGTATAATATAAGGAAAAAGGCCTGCCAGAAGTCCATCCCCACGTTAGGGTCGATGAGAGGGAAGCATACCGGCACCATGAGAGCGGTGAGGAAGTTGGAGATGAAGGTGTAGGAAGTCATCTCCTCGAGGTTGCCACCCAGTTTGCTAGTCACCACGGCGGCAGCCGCCGCGCAAGGCCCTATGACACAGGTGAGTATCGACTCCATGAGGATGAGTTTGTCGCCAGAGAGATGGAACGCCAGTATGATGGCGACGATGATGGCGACGAAGAGCACTTGGAAGACTCCTATCCACAGATGCCACCCCGTCGGCTTGAGTTGGTGGAAGTCCACCTTGCAGAAGGTGACGAAGAGGATGAGGAACATGAATAGGGGGAAGATGGTGTCGATGATGGGACCGAAGAATTCCGCCTCCCTTTCCAGTTGGGGTGTGAATGCAAAAAGGAAATAGATGGCCGTGCCCATCGCCATGGCGATGGGCAGCGTCCATTCCTTGATGAAATTGAGCAACCGCATATGTTTTTTTAGGAGTTAAAGAGGAGTTAAAGAGGAGTTAAAGAGGAGTTAAAAGGGAGTTAAAAGGGAGTTAAGTAATCGTAAAAAAATAACTTGGTACGATTATCATTCTTCAAAAGAGGTTTTCCCACCATAATAGAAATTAATAAAATAGTTTACATAATCCA
>Ga0310694_10004733_pt1 | contig 13099 bp, 13 predicted proteins | sample 174DNAGHGhighgp2_FD_203884 | JGI IMG/M metagenome (GOLD analysis project Ga0310694, IMG submission 203884) | Sheep rumen microbial communities from Palmerston North, Manawatu-Wanganui, New Zealand - 1742 DNA GHGhigh gp2 (v2) (version 2) | ecosystem: Host-associated > Mammals > Digestive system...
GCGGCATCTCCGGTTATCTTCTGGCTGTTAATCCTTTCAACCAGCCCGGCGTTGAAGCTTACAAGAAGAACATGTTCGCTCTTCTGGGCAAGCCCGGATACGAGGATCAGAAGGCCGCTTTGGAAGCTCGTTTGTGAGCCTGCTCTTGGCTTCGGCGACAGCAATACCCGCAACTTTAGAGGACTGTGGCAGCACAGTCCTCTTTTATGTTCTTTAAGTCAGATTTGCTATAATCAGGTTATGCATACAGAAGTTAAGGTTCCCCACAGTGTACTGATGTCCGTGGAGTCGCCCGGACGTTATGTCGGCGGGGAGAAAAATCAGATCATAAAGCCGATAGTTCCGGACATGGTAAGGACGGTCTTCTGCTTCCCCGATATCTATGAGATCGGGATGAGCAATCTTGCGCTTCAGATACTATATAAAGTTCTGAACAGGCCGGAGTGGAGTTCGTGTGAGCGGGCATTCTCGCCGTGGCCCGACATGGATAAGAAGATGCGCGAACACAACATCCCGCTTTATTCACTTGAGACAAAGTCACCGCTTAACGAATTCGATGTAGTGGCCTTCTCGCTCGGATATGAGATGTGCTTCACGAACGTGCTGCAGATGCTGGATCTGGGCAATATACCGCTGCTTTCGAGTGAGCGGGGAAATGATGATCCGGTCGTAGTCGCGGGAGGTCCCGTTACATGCAACATAGAGCCGATGGCAGACTTCATCGATGCTGCTTTCATCGGTGAAGGCGAAGAGGTGGATATAGAGTTTACCGAGGTCATCAGAAGATATAAGGCGGAAGGAAAGAAGGACAGGAAAGCACTTTTAAGTGAACTGTCAAAGATAGAAGGCGTATATGTTCCGTCGCTCTATAAGCCGAGATATGAAGGCGGAAGATTCGCGGGATTTGATGCGGAAGAAGGAGCGCCGCTTACGGTAAGGAAGAGGATCATCAGGGATCTTGATAAAGTCGAATATCCGACCGCGCCGCTCGTTCCCAATAACAACGTCGTACACGACCGGGCGTACCTGGAACTGTTCAGGGGCTGCATAAGAGGGTGCAGGTTCTGCCAGGCGGGATACCTTTACAGACCCGTCAGGGAGAAATCCGCGAAGACTCTGTGTGAGCAGGGGATAGAGATAATGAACAACACGGGATACGATGATCTCGGGATCTTATCGTTGTCCACAAGTGATTATACGGATCTCAAAGACCTGACGGACGGACTTCTCGGCAACTTCGAACAAAGGCACATGAGCCTGTCGCTTCCGTCTCTTCGTATAGACAACTTCGCGCTGGATCTGATGGAGAAGGTGTCAAGGACGCGCAAATCGGGTCTGACATTCGCGCCCGAGGCAGGCACGCAGAGACTTCGCGATGTCATCAACAAGGGCATTACGGAAGACGACATCATGTCGTCGCTGAAGCTGGCGTTCGAAGGCGGATGGAGCACGGTGAAGCTGTATTTCATGTTGGGCCTGCCGACCGAGACGATGGAAGACGTGGAGGGGATAGCCGATCTTGCGATAAGGATAGAGAAACTTTATTTCGATACGATGAGACAGCTCGGGAACAAGCCGAGAAAACCGGAGATCACGGTATCCACATCGATGTTCATCCCGAAGCCGTTTACGCCTTTCCAGTGGGAGGATCAGAATTCGAAGGAAGATTTCTTAAGCAAGCAGTCCGCTGTCAGGAACATACTCAAGAAACATAAGAACATCAGATACATATGGCATGATGTAGATACGTCCTGCTTTGAGGGAATACTTGCCAGAGGAGACAGGAGGCTCTGTCCGGTCATATTGGACGGATACAGGCAGGGCAATATCTTCGATGCGTGGGACCAGTTCTTTAAAGAGGAAAACTGGAATCCGATACTGGAAAAGCATGACCTTAAATGGGAGGATTTTACGAGAGGATGGAATGTCGAAGATCCGCTCCCGTGGGATAACATAGATGTCGGTGTGACACGGGCTTTCCTTAAACGGGAACGCGATAATGCATACAACGGAAAGGTAACTCCCAACTGCAGACAGAAGTGCAGCGGCTGCGGCGCCGCATGTTATAAGGCAGGTATATGTCCGTGAGTGTTAAGACCGCCGAGGAAAGAAAAAAGGAATTCACAAGGCAGACCCATCAGACTGCATACGTCTGCCGCGCCGTCTTTGAGCGCAAAGGGGCATTGTCCTACATAGGTCATCTTGATCTTAAGGCCGTGTTCGAGAGAGCGCTGAGAAGAGCGGGACTGCCCCTGCTCTATACACAGGGGTTTAACCCGAGACCGATGCTCGTATTCGCTCTGCCTCTCGGAGTCGGAACCGATACAGAGGGTGACTGGCTCGATGTATCGATGTCGGTATATATAGATGCGGAAGAATTTGTAAGGCGCGTCAACGGAGAACTGCCGGGCGGTCTTAAGGTCATAAGGGCGGTCTCGATCGAAGAGCCGCGGAACAGTCTGATGAGCGTCGTTACCTGCGCTTCATACAGGATCGAATCCGAAGGGATAACACTGAAGCTTCTTGAACTGTTTGACAGGGAGAGCGTGGAGACGGTCAAGAAGTCGAAGGGGAGGGAAGTTCTGACCGACATAAGGCCGCTCATGATCAAGCCTTTGACGACATCGACGCCGGACAGCGCCGAGTATATGTGTTACGCGGGGTCAACGCAGAACCTGCGTCCGGACGTGCTGCTGAGAGCGATCTGTGAGATCACGGGATATCCTTCCGAACAGGCAGCGGAGGCTAGGGTGACGAGACTTGCGCTTTACGGCGGCGAATATCCGGACATCAAGTCGCTCGAAGGCTTGCTATGAATACTTATTCTCATAGTGTAAAATATTCAGTTGTGAAGACAGTAACAGGAGTGTTTGGTAAATGAACGACCGCGAACAGAAGATGTCGGAGGAACTGATAAATATCCTCGAGAAAGTAATCGTGGCTGAGGAGAAATCCTTGCAGAAGGGTTACTATGATAATCTGTCGCTTGCCGAGATGCACACGCTCGATGCCATCGGACCATATGAGTCGAGAACGATGACCGAGACGGCGCAGCTGCTCGGCATTACAGTTGGTACTCTGACCGTATCCGTAAACAGACTGGTCAAGAAGGGGTTCATTGACAGGCACCGCGACGAGGAAGACAGAAGGGTAGTCCGCATAAAACTGACAAGGGAAGGGAAGCTCGCGGCAAGAATGCACGGCAGATTCCATAAGGTCCTCGCGAAGCACATACTGGAGCCTTATAACGAGAAGGAGCAGGACATGCTCTTAAAACTCGTTGAGGAGATAGACGATTACCTGAGCACACAGGTTGCAAGATATGACAATACGGACAAGATAAGACAGACTGCACAGCAGGTGGCAAGAGACACAAGAAGGAGAGAAGAAGATGGCTGACAGCGACACACCCCGAGAACGTATGGAAGATAAGAAGGATCAGATATATGAAGACCTTCTCAATATGGTCGTAGAAGAATTGGGGATATCACCGACGGATGTGAATCCGGATCTCGATATCAGAGATGATCTTCAATTCGACTCACTGCAGCTTTACACTTTTATCATCAACGTAGAAGAAGCATACGATATCAGGATATCGGATGAGGTCATAGATGAGGTTCATACGATGAGCGATCTTGTGGATGTCGTGTGCGACATAATCAGTAAATAATGCGGTATATCCTGATAATAAACAGCAGGAGCAATCCGGCCGATCAGCAGAAACTCGAGGACGCGATAGTTGATGTGACGTCCAACGATCCGGATCTGCGCTCCCGCATGGAATTCAGGTATACCGAATACCGCGGACACGCTGCGGATATCGCTCTCGAGACAGACGAGAAATTCAAGGGACAGGTTGCCGTCGTCTCATGCGGCGGAGACGGCACTTTACATGAGATCGCAAATGCGCTCGCATTCCGCAAGACCCCTGTCATCCCCGTGCCGTTCGGGACAGGCAACGATTTTGTAAAGACGGTACTGCCGTCGTGGAAGAAATGGAAGATATACGATTACTTAAGCCGCCTCGATAAAGTCGATTACCGCCCGATCGATCTTATCAAACTCGACAGCTTTGATATCATGGGCAATTTCATTCCGGGATGGTCATCCTATTTCATCAACGTCGCGTCGATCGGACTGGATACGAAGGTACAGGCGGATGCTAAGGCGATCGTTGCGGAAAATGATACATCGTATAACCGCAGCACTGCGTATGTGAGGGCTGCCGGACGAGACCTCTTCGGCAAGAGGGCTAATAAATTTTCATACAAGCTCGAACTTCAAGACGGAGGTTCCGCTGCCGGAAATGATGATGCCTACACACTGATAAGCATCTGCAACGGAAGGTATTACGGGGACGGCTTTATGCCTGCTCCCCAAGCTGAGGCCGATGACGGACTCGCAGATGTGTGCGTGGTCGAAGACGTGGGAACGGCAAAGGCCGTTTCGCTCATTCTGAAATACAGAAGCGGAAAGCACGAGGGCAAGTCAGGCATACACATGTATAAGGCGACGAGCGGCATCATCACTTCGCGTGAGCCGTCTTTGCAGCTGTGCGGCAATGCTGACGGCGAGGACTTCTTCGGCAACCGCGTGAGATTCGAGGTATCGCCGGGAGCGCTCAATCTCGGCTTCTACGAATAAGGATCTGCTTTATCTGCGCAGCCTCTTGGGCAGGAGCTTCAGACTGCGGTAACGTCCTTTAAGAAAACAGTAAAGTCCGGGGAATCTTCCTGCCGAAGCAAAGAAACGCTTCCTCTTCTTATTGCCTGCGTGAACTGCGCGAAGATGCGCCGTATCATATCTTCCGCCGGGGTACAGAGCGTCACAGCATGAATACCAGGCCTCGGCATCTTCATCCGTGAAATAGATGCCCTCCTCCCGCCATGGCTGGTACGTGGCGCCGCCTGCAAAATGTATCACCAGAGGTTTTTTGTTGCCTTCGATAAATTCGGATTCCGAATAGTAACAGGATGCATTCTTGCTCGACACACTGTATATCTGCTTTGTGTTAAAAAACCTCACCGTAAACAGCATGTTGGCGCCGACGGGAAGAGTCGTGATCCCGTTATAAAAAGCGACGTTCATTATCTCCTGATCCGCGCCCAGGAAAGTGTTCGCAAGATCGATCGATCTTACTGCAGAAAGAAACTTCTCCGGCACGTTTATCTCCCTGCATTTTTCCGCATCGAAAAGCAGAACTCCCGAATTAAAATACTTATCTCTCTTCGTATGCCCGATAAGAATATTGGCATATGAAGTCGACTGATCGATGACCGCGCCTATCGCATTGCCTTTAAGATCATAATGAACGATAGGGAAGAGGTCTTCCTTTACTATCGTGTCGCAGTCAAGATAGAGCACTCTTCCTTCATCGACGTAATCGGATATGAAGAATCTCGCATAAGGAGAATAGCCTCCGCGGTATGGAGGTATATCAGCTTCGACAAGTCTTCGCGAGATATCTTCTATCGGAATGAAATCGATATCCGCATTGAACATCTTTGCAACTTTGATGAGATCTTCTTTACGTTCCTCAAGCGATGATTCTATGATGTGAACAACAACGGCGCCGCTGTATTTTGAAAGCAGTGAATACAGACTTACGGCGCAAAGCTCGCAGTAGTTTTTATCGGTCGCGTAAAGAATGTGATCAGCCATATATTTTTTATACCATTATTACCGGAAAATGAAAAATAAAAAGGCCGCTTCATGCGAAGCGGTCTCTCATCAAGTATCAACTTGATCGTTGATCAAAGATCAACAGCCTTGCCGTCCTTGTCGAAGATCTTCTTCTCGGAAGCAACTACATAAACATCACCGGAAAGCTTAGCAGCCTTCTTCTCGATGTCCTTGAGTGAATACTGCTGGCCGTCAAACTCGAAGATCAAGTTAGCAGGCTTCTTAGCAGCAGCTGTCTTCTTAGCAGCGGGCTTCTTAGCAGCTGTCTTCTTAGCAGCGGGCTTCTTAGCAGCAGCCTTCTTCTCGACTGTCTTCTTAGCAGCAGCTGTCTTCTTAGCAGCGGGCTTCTTAGCAGCGGGCTTCTTAGCAGCAGCCTTCTTAGCAGCAGGCTTCTTAGCAGCAGCTTCCTTCTTTGCAGGAGCAGCCTTCTCTTCTGTCTTAGCAGCGGGTGCAGCAATAGTTGCCTTAACCTCTGTCTTCTTCTCTTCTGTAGCCATTTCTAAATAATCCTCCAAACAGATTGATAGTCTTAATTTATATTTCTTTGACATCATTGTCAATTCTCTTTAACTTATATTTTCTATAAAAAACTTTTCGCGCAATAAATTTCTTTCGAACGAATTGAACAATTAAATGTCTTACATTGGTTTTACAAACCACTTTATGCGCTTGAATTTACTTCCTGTTAAATATAAAATTTTAACTTGAGGAGGGGCTGATGAACGAGAAACTGAAAGACATTGTTTACAGTGATCTGTACAGGTACACGGGCAACGCCAAGCGTACCAAGAATATCTACACGACATATCTTCAGGAGATTATGAGCAGCCCTGAATTCCACTACATCTCGCTCATGAGAAGGACAAAGGCATACTACGATGACATCGCCCGTTATGAGGGGATGCTCAAGTTCTTATGCAAGATCAAATACGAATTCTTCAACTGGAGACTTACACGTCAGTCTCATAAGTATCACATTCAGATCCCTTACGATACCAAGATAGGAAAAGGTTTTTATCTCGCTCACTTCGGAAGAGTCATCATCCATCCCAAGGCTGAGATCGGATATAACTGCAACGTGTCGACGGGTGTCGTTATCGGTACTCAGTTCAGAGGAAAGAGAAAGGGCGCGCCTCACATAGGAAACTTCGTATGGATCGGAGCGAATGCTGTCATCGTCGGCAAAATAACGATAGGCAACAACGTTCTTATCGCTCCCGGCGCATACGTCAACTTTGATGTTCCCGACGGTTCGATCGTACTCGGCAATCCCGGACTCATAAGAAGAGCGCCGGGCGCAACGCTGAGCTACATCAACAACACGATACAGTTCGACGAATACAACGTCATGTCGGAATCGTCACCTGCTTCCAATGCGGCTGTGATGCCGGAAAGACAGACCAGACAGAGCAGGGTCAGATGATAATACATAAAGATATCTACAAACAAAGAAGGACACAGTTGTTAAACCGCATTCCTGAAGGATCAGCGGTTTTTCTTTTCGCGGGAGAGGGAAGAGCCATGAGTCAGGATACGGATTACAGGTTCCTTCCCGACAGGAATTTCTTTTACATGACGGGACTGTCCTATATAGGAGGTAAGCTTGTTCTCGTAAAACATGAAGACGGGAAAGAAGAGCAGATGCTCTTCGCGCTTAAGAAAGATGAACTCGCGGAAAGATGGAAGGGCAAGAGGGATACGTTCGATAAGATCGCGTCAGTGTCCGGCATTAATGTCGAAGATATATATGATACGGAAGACTTTGACACGATAATATATCCGCTGTTGTCGAAGTACCGGCTGTTTACCGATTCAACTTCCATAACGGAAGAGTACAAAGAATTTACGATGGCGCATGATGTGTGCGAAGACATAGGACCGACTCTGATTTCCATGAGGATGATAAAGTCGCAGGAGGAAGCGGAGGCGATCGCGCAGGCTGCAGTCATAACGGAGCAGGCGGTAGATGCGGTGAGGCCGCTCGTAAGAGAAGGTGTGACTGAACTTGAGATCTACACGGCGCTGGAGTATGAGATGGCCAGAAGAGGATCGCTCATACCCGCGTTCGAGACTATAGTCGCGATAGGAATGAATTCCTTCTATCTTCATCACAGCGATCCCGAAGATGAGAATGGCGTCACTGCAAGGCGCGGAGACATCATACAGATCGATGTTGGTGCGAGGTGCTGCGGCTACTGCGCGGATATATCGCGTGTATTCTTTGTCGGAGAACCTGAAGATGAGCAGCAAAGAGACCGCCGCGAAAAGCTCTTTACGCTTATCTCGGATCTGCGCAAGGAAGCGTTCTCTTTTATAAGTCCCGGGCAGAGCTTTGCCTCGTTGAATGAGAGGATGCATAAGATCACGGGTGATGCATTGTGCTCGTGGGGACTTCTCGAAGAAGGTTATACGGATGAAGATGTGAAGAAGTATTACTGGCACAACACATCTCACCATCTGGGACTTGATGTCCATGACATAAGCGACAGGGATAAGCTCTTCGAACCCGGCAACTGTCTTGCTGTCGAACCCGGAGTCTATATCAAGGAATGGGGCATCGGATTCCGCATAGAAGATGATGTCATGGTAACGGCAACAGGATGCAGACTGCTGTCGTCGGGTAAAAATCAATAATGCTGCTGATACTGTATATCGTATTGCTCGTATTGCTGTTCGCTGCGCTGGTGTTCGTGCTGTGGCTCGGATATATGTCTTATATTTCTAAGCTGTTCAGGCAGATATTCGCGAGGAAGGCACCGGTGCCGAAGGTGGACAGATCTCCTGTTAAGATCGATCAGAAGACGGTGTTCGGAAGGGGCAAGAACTGGTTCTATACGACCAGGAGAGAATACCTCAACGTCCGCATCGATTCATTCGACGGAGTCAAGCTGTCAGGATATTTCAGGCCGTCGGCGGACCGCTCTTCGAGATATGCCGTCATCCTCATGCACGCTCACGACGAGCATCCGACGGAGACTGCGGCATATGCAAGACTCATGATGCATCAGATCGAGTGTCATGTGCTTATCGCGCATGAACGTGCGCATCAGATGAGCACCGGCAATTATTCGACGTACGGCATCTACGAGAGCGTCGATCTTGTCCGTTGGACAGAATTCATAAAAAGACAGGTCGGACACGATGTGCGCATATTTATAGTCGGAAGAGGGATCGGCGCCACGGCAGCCCTGCTTGCCGCACAGCAGAATGATTTCCCTTCCGAGGCCGCGGGAATAATCGCGGACAGCCCGCTTACGGATCTTGAAGGTTATGTAACTCAAGAAGTCAACCGTCAGCGGGGTCTCAAATCTTCCATGGTAATAAGATCGCTCGACAAGAGATTCGCCGATAAGTTCAACACGGGTTTTGCCACAGGCAACGTGATAAAAGGAGCCGCGCGCATACGCGTACCGGTACTGCTCCTGTCGGGCGCCGATGACAATATCACGCCTCCCGGCGGCATAAGGGAACTCTACGATGATCTGAGATGTCAGAAGAGACTTGTCACCGTTGACCGCGCGGAGCATCTCATGGCTTATGATAAAGCACCTGCGACCGTCGAACGCGAGGTCAGGTCGTTCGTTGAGCACTGTGTTGTGCGGCTTGTCAGCATAGGGAAAATGTAAGAGGAAGTTTAGATTCTGACAAAGTCTTTCTCGATGCCCCTCTTTATGTTAATATAAGCGGATAAAAAGAACAGGGGGTATCCTATGGCTACGATCTTTGAGCAGGAGTCGAGAACTTTCAGCGAATATCTTTTGATTCCGAACCTTACAACGGAGAAGAATACGCCGGATCAGGTTGATCTGTCGGCACCCATTTGCAAGTACAAAAAGGGACAGGAGGAATCCAAGCTTAAGATCAATATCCCTGTCGTATCTGCGGTAATGCAGGCTGTATCGGACGACGGAATGGCCATCGCGCTCGCGCGCTGCGGCGGTATGTCATTCATCTTCCAGTCCCAGTCGATCGAATCCCAGTGCGACATGATCAGGAAGGTCAAGAAGTACAAGGCCGGAATAGTCGAGTCTGATTCCAATGTCTCGCCTGACGCGACTCTCGCGGATATCCTGGCACTGCGCGAGGAGAAAGAGCACGGCACGGTAGCCGTAACCGAAGACGGAACTTCCGAGGGACGTCTGCTCGGTCTCGTAACAACAAGAGACTACCGTGTAAGCCGTATGTCGACCGATGAGAAGGTGTCGACATTCATGACTCCCATCGACAAGCTCGTTACGGCTCCCGAGGGTACAACGCTCAAGGAAGCAAACGACATCATCTGGGACAACAAGATCAACCAGCTTCCCATAATCGATAAGGACGGCCGTCTCGTCGGACTCGTATTCCGCAAGGACTACGAATTCCACAAGGCGAATCCCGATGAGCTCCTCGACAAGGATAAGAAGCTCATCGTCGGCGCCGGCATCAATACAAGAGACTACGAGCAGCGCGTTCCCGCTCTGATCGAAGCAGGCGCAGATGCCCTTTGCCTCGATTCTTCCGACGGTTTCTCCGTATGGCAGCAGAAGGCTCTGACATGGATAAAGAGCAACTATCCCGATGTCATCGTCGGCGCAGGCAACGTGGTCGATGCCGAAGGATTCAGGTTCCTTGCGGAATGCGGAGCGGACTTCATCAAGATCGGTATCGGCGGAGGTTCCATCTGCATCACACGTGAGCAGAAGGGTATCGGCTGCGGTCAGGCATCCGCGGTTCTCGCTGTTTCAGAAGAGCGCGATAAGTATTTTAAAGAGACAGGTATCTATATACCTCTGTGTTCGGACGGCGGCATCGTTCACGATTATCACATGGCTCTGGCTCTTGCGATGGGCGCGGACTTCATGATGCTCGGCAGATATTTCGCAAGATTCGATGAGTCACCGACGAGGAAGCTCCTTGTCGGAGGCACATATGTTAAGGAATACTGGGGCGAGGGTTCCAACCGCGCACGCAACTGGCAGCGTTACGACGACGGCGGCAAGGGCGGCAAGATGGCCTTCGAAGAGGGTGTCGATTCGTATGTTCCTTACGCAGGTAAGCTCAAGGACAATCTCGATACATCACTTGCCAAGGTAAAGGCTACGATGTGTTCCTGCGGATCCTCATCCATCGAGGAGTTCCAGCACAAGGCACGCCTCGTTGTTGTATCGTCCACATCCATTGTTGAGGGCGGCGCGCACGATGTCATCCAGAAGGAAAGCGACAGGAGCGCGAGGTAATAAGCTTTTCGAGTAAAGATAATAATAAATAAACGATAAAGAGGAAGGATTGCGAACATGGCAGACGAGAATGTATTTACACAAGAAGGTTTTAAGAGACTTCAGGATGAGTTGTCGGAGAGAAAGACGACCAAGACCGCTGAGATAACCGCAAGGCTTGAAGAGGCGAGAGCTCAGGGAGACTTGTCGGAGAATGCCGAGTACGATGATGCGAAGGACGCACAGGCAAAGAACGAAGCGCGTATCAAGGAGATCGAGGCTTTGCTCAAGGATGCTATCGTCCTTTCCGATGAGGATATCTCCAAGACCAACGTCTCATTAGGTTCCACTGTTACTCTCCGCGATGAAGAGACAAAGGAAGAGACGGAGTACAGCATCGTAAACCCAAATGAAGAGGATATCTTCGAGAACCGCCTTTCTGTCGAGTCTCCCGTAGGCAAGGCCATCGTGGGAAGAAAGAAGGGACAGACAGTAACGGTAACGACACCGGCAGGAGCTTTCAAGTATAAGATCGTCAAGATCGGTAAGTAAGAAGCATACTTGGCAAAGACGGAGTAAGAAAGAATAATGGCAGAAGAACAGCAGAATAAGAAGAAGTGGCAGCAGGATGCCGAGAAGGAACTGTCGACGGAGGAGATCCAGGAGCAGACGCTCAACCGCATCAATAAGCTCAATGACCTGAAGGCAGCAGGCAAGGATCCGTATGAGGAGCTTGTCTACGACGTGACCGCGCATTCAACCGAGATCACGGGAGACTTCGAGAAATACGACGGACAGACTGTCCGCGTCGCAGGCCGTCTCATGAGCAAGCGCGGAATGGGCAAGGTTTCCTTCTGTGACCTTCACGACCGCATGGGCAAGATACAGATCTTCACCAAGATCGATGCGCTGCCCGAAGAAGATTACAAGGCATGGCAGAATCTCGACATCGGTGATATCGTTGGCGTTGAAGGCACGGTGTTCCGCACACAGCGCGGTGAGATATCGATCCAGACGTCTTCTTATGTGCTGCTTTCTAAGTGCCTGCATCCGCTTCCGAATAAGTTCCACGGCCTGAAGGATCCGGATATGAGATACCGTCAGAGGTATCTCGATCTTATAATGAACCCTTCCGTAAAGGATACGTTCGAGAAGAGATCGCGCATCATCAAGGAGATACGTAACTTCCTCGATGAGCGTGACTTCATGGAAGTCGAGACACCTTTGCTCGTATCTAACGCGGGCGGCGCTGCTGCGCGTCCGTTCGAGACTCACTATAATGCACTGGACGAGGATGTTAAGCTTCGTATTTCCCTGGAGCTTTACCTCAAGAGACTCATCGTCGGCGGACTTGAGCGCGTATATGAGATAGGACGCGTATTCCGTAACGAGGGTGTAGATACACGTCATAACCCTGAGTTCACATTGATGGAGCTGTATCAGGCATACACGGACTACAACGGCATGATGGAGCTTACTGAGTCCATGTTCCGATATGTAGCGCAGAAGGTGTGCGGCACAACTCTGATCAAGTACGGCGACCTTGAGATCGACTTCGGCAAGCCGTTCGAGCGTTTGACAATGAATGACGCGATCAAGAAGTATGCAGGCATCGACTTTGATACAGTTGCTACTGATGAAGAGGCTAAGGCACTTGCACGCGAGCATCACATCGAGTATGAAGAGCGTCACACGAAGGGCGAGATAATCAATCTGTTCTTCGAGGAGTTCTGCGAGAAGAACCTTCTGCAGCCGACATTCATCATGGATCATCCCCTCGCCATATCACCTCTTACCAAGAAGAAGAAGGGCGCTCCCGGCAAGGTCGAGAGATTCGAGCTGTTCATCAACACATGGGAGATGTGCAATGCTTATTCAGAGCTTAACGATCCCATTGATCAGCGCGAGAGATTCGCTGCCCAGGACGCTGCATTCGAAGCGGGCGACGAGGAGGCAAACCACACCGATGAGGATTTCCTCAATGCGTTGGAGTACGGCATGCCCCCGACGGGCGGCATCGGTTACGGTATCGACCGTCTCGTAATGCTGCTGACGGATTCGCCGAGCATAAGAGATGTTCTGTTGTTCCCGACACTAAAGAGCATTAACTGATAAAGTCAATAATCTGATAATGAGCTTACTTGGGATGAGTTCCTTATAAAAGCACTTGAGATAGTTAATAAATAGGTGGCTCATGACTAATAGTGTTCTGACAA
>Ga0310694_10004734_pt1 | contig 13096 bp, 15 predicted proteins | sample 174DNAGHGhighgp2_FD_203884 | JGI IMG/M metagenome (GOLD analysis project Ga0310694, IMG submission 203884) | Sheep rumen microbial communities from Palmerston North, Manawatu-Wanganui, New Zealand - 1742 DNA GHGhigh gp2 (v2) (version 2) | ecosystem: Host-associated > Mammals > Digestive system...
TGTATACTTTTCCCTCGCTATCATATATGCCGACAGTATGCGTATCAACAGCAGAAATAGCGGCAACAGAACACACACCAAGCCATTCAGAAACCATGGCGGCTTCCTCTGCCTTTGTATTCACCTCATAACCATTTATCGGGGTTTTAATGTTGCATCGCCCATCGTTGTACGCCTGAAACTCAATGATATGATATTTTTGCATTGTTTTACCTCCTTATACTAAAGTGAATTCGGTGTTTGGGTCAAAGGACATGATCTTGATACTTGCTTCAGCCGATGCGGTATTCGTTATCTTGAATCTAAAATTGTTCGTATAGGTTGCAAAGTCCAACGTGATTCGGTTATCTGTCACAAGTCCGGTGGCCGTACACCGGGACCCGCTGAAATATCCAGCGCAGTAGTACAATGCACAGAATGTAGTGAGCCAACCATACGCGGAAAGCAAAAACGACGCTTGACTTGTCCCTGACATATCGATTTCGATGGAGCTTGACGCGGGGACGGTAAAGCTGTGCATCTGATTCGGTTGTACTTCCGGGCTGGTCGCGACAAAATCGTACTGCTGCAGTATCGTTTCACCAACCGGTGCCGGGGCCACGCCTTGGAAGGGAATCAGTTTAATATTATTGGTGATGTTTTCCGTAGGACCGACAGCGGTAAGACGCACGCCGATATCCGAAGCATCGGTCTGGTCCATATGGATATCAACCTTGCCAGCATCGGAGTATCTTATCTTGTCAACATAGAGAACATCACTGAGACTTTGTTCTCTTTTGAAAGTGATTCCGGTTTGATTGATACAGAGCTCGACAGTGTGAATTTCGGAGGGCGCCACGTCTCCCTTTCTCACTATTGCGAACTGTACCCAGGTCCCCGGGACGCGGGGAACATCTGCAATTCTTATCCATCCAATAGAGTTGACGTGCATGAACTTTAGCTCATGGAGGGGGACTAATGCTCCGTCTATTCTCAAATCCCCCGTCATGGTGTCCCCGCTTTTATTTACCTTGCTGGTGTCGCTGGGGTGCACATGATCCCCACGGGAGTAGTTTCCACCGGTCCCCGCGGAGCCCACGCCGTCCATCTGGGGCATCGCGTCCGATGCAATAGCGGAGCCAGTAAAGCTGTCTACCCTTGCCTGTAGGGTTGCCAGGTCCGTGGCACTTGCGCGGCTGGTATCGGTGGGGTGTACATGGTCCGCCCGGGCCATACTGGTAGACGATCCCGGTGTGGCGCTGCTGCTGTCCATCAAGGGGGCGCCGGTAGCCAGGACTATCTTAGCGTCCACCGCATTGATATTGTTTTGCAGGGTGGTGTCCGCGTTGGCCCGTTCGTTGATCTCATGCGTCAGGTCCGCAGCGGCGGCCCTGCTGGTGTCTGTTGGGTGGATATGGTCGGCTCTCGCCTGGTCAGAGGAAAATCCCGCGCTGGGGCTTCCATCCATAAGGGGGTTGGAGGCACTAAAGTGGATTTTGGCGTCAACCTCCGCAATATCCCCGTCCAGGGCCAGGTCCTTATTGGTCCGGGCTCTGATTTCGTTCGCCAGGTCTGTGGCACTTGCTCGGCTGGTGTCCGTGGGGTGCTGGTGGTCACCGCGTGAATAATTCACGCTGGTTCCTGGGGCTCCTGCTCCGTCCATTATCGGAGTATTATTGGAAGGCGTAGCACTTCCAATAAGACCGTCCACATCTGTCCGAAGCTGCTTCACCTGCTGGAGCAGCCAGTCCAGGTTCAGGTCATGGAAGTTAGAATAAGGAAATATATTCATCTGTATCGCTCCTTTCCTTTTAATATACAAGAATACAGAATGTTTCAATAAAATCTCGAACCACAATTTCAATTAACTGGTTTTGTTTCCTAAGTTCCAGTTCCTGGGTCACCATCTGCTGAGAGCTTACGACCCCTATATTCCCCGAAACTGTCCCGGTATGGGTCACGCTGCCGCCTGTGCTTCCTGTCCGCCCCAGGGTCCCTCCAATCGTCCCTGTGCTGTTGCCGTTCTCGCTGGTGCTTCCATTTGTGGTGGTCTTGGTGTCCTGGGTCCCGGTATTGTCCACGGTAGTGTCCACGTCCACGGTGGAATTGGCCAGCACTCCGGTATCGGAATCTGTGACAGTTTTGGTGCTGTCCTTCCATGTGTCCGTGTTGTAGGCCATCGCGGAGTTGGTTTCCTCGGTGTCTACTTCTGTGGTGGAATCGGATTTAGTTTCCGTTTTCCCCGTGGTCTTTTCTTTGAGATTATCCTTGCGATTAACGTCAACCGTACTATTTTCGGTGCCTGTCCTGCCGTGGGTCCAGCTTTCCGTCCGGTTGTCTGTATCGGTCCAATTCTCCGTCCTGCTGTCGGTGTCCGTCCAGGTTTCGGTCCGGTTGTAGTTTTCGATGGGATTATAATAGGCCAATAGCGCTTCCGCTATTTTATTCCATGAATTTAGTCTACCCAAAGACCACGTCTGTATAGCCTTTTTCATATAGGCGGGGTTTGGATATACCAACTCCAGGTCCATCGCTTCAAATATGATCCTTGATATGTATAGGTCTACATCATAATAAGGTTCAAAGCTATCTTTCACAATGCGCTCCGGTACATGGAAATTATCAAAGATAGTGGGGTCATACTCATATAGACCCGCTATGCTCATTTTAGCCCTCATTCGCTTCCACCTCCTCCCTTGTAGCTTCCTCCGGTGTTGCGATATCTCTCCATGCCACATCAAGGGACCCGGCGGGCAGTTTGAACATCTCAACGGTCTGTTTGCATACCTTTTTCAGATCATCCAGGGCGCGGTCCCAATCTATAGCCGTTTCCACATTGTTGGAGTTGACTTCATCCACGATCAAGCGCTCCCTCTTTGTGGTGTTCGCGGTAGGTATACCTATCAAGGTCAAATACTCATTGAGAAGTTGACGCTTGACCTCCTGCAATTCGGGCGTGATAAATACCTCTTTCAGATGCTGCTCGAACGCTGTCCAGGTCGGCTTGCCGTCCTTGTCCATCAACGCCTTGTCCACCACCGCCGCCGGGTTTCCACTCCTTATCTGGTCATATAGTTTCTTGAACGATTCGGCGGCGGCGCGGCCTGTGGCCGTGAACACATAGGCAAGTTGTGAGTTGTATAGGTTGGTGGCCATCGTTTCGGTGCACATGGCCAGCAATTCCGCGTAGTGGTTTGTCACGTCCATGATCCCGGCATAGTCTGGGCGCAGCTTGAACAGTGTACACTGCTGCCCTATGACCGGCTGCAAGACGCCTGAAAGCAGGGGATTGCTGATAAGGGCATAGGTGGGCCTATAAAATACATTGAGCCCACCCAGGGTGCACCCCTGTGGAATCACGCCATACTTGTCCGTTTTGACAATAGCCACATATCCCCAACAATACAGGGTATAAAGGAAATAGTCTTTATCCCAGTTTTCCGGAAGGGTCCAGTTGAACAGGGAAATAGCTTTTTGCAATAACCACCGGCGCCAGTACCACGATATCACCGTGTCATGGGCGTGGACGGTGGAGGGCTCCACTTGCGATATTACCGCGTTGCGGTAGTCGTACATATAAGGGGCTCCATATTCCTGCATCGTTTTCTCACCTCCTTACTCGTAGAAAAATCCGTTTGCCATATACTCTTTGATTTTGTCGATCTCCTCCTGTGTGGCCGGCAGGGGCACATCAGGGTCGGCAATCATTAAATACCCTGAAAGCCTATTTATTCTATATCTTTTACACAATGGCCTCCCTCTGTTCTCCGGATCATCACCAACTACATTTTGAAAAGTCTGTGTTAATTTGATACGGGTTGGAGATACGGCTATTCTTGCGCCGTTCGTTCCTGTGGACGAAACGTCCGGATATTGTGCGGCCGCTGCCGTACCAATTCCCGAAATTGCGGTTGCAATTCCTCCGGGAACAGCGCCACTCATCAATCCACCTACAATCCCCGCAGCCGCAGAAGCGGCGCCAGTTACTGTAGATAGGTTATCTTTCAACACTTGGGATAGCTGCTCCGTAACTCCAATTTGCCCGACAAGTGTTAATATAACCTGATTGACGGAATCGGATACATACAGTTTACTTGTCCCCGTTATGGGGTCCACCCATGCTTCCACATTGATATACTCTTGATTGGCAAATTTTGTTGTATCCAGGTCCACTTCTCCCCATGGTAAAGCTGATAGACGCAGACGGGTAAACGGTGCAAGCTGTAAATACCTTCCACGCGATCTTGACTGTGGATGGTTGTACAGAGGTAACTTCTCAGAAAAAAGTTTGAATGATTCTCGTACCACCTTGGGGGCTTGGAAACCAGACGAAAAGTAACCAAAACTTATATCATGTTGGTCCACTGTTTGTGGAACTACGAAAGGAAACCACATACAGGAAACAACATATTGTAAGGGGTTAAACTGTGCCCTCATGAAGGTGGGAATATTACCTCCCACCACCCCGGGATCATCGTTTACAACATTACTCCATAGGGTGTCCCCGAACATATACGCACCGAAAGCAGAAAACCGCGCCGCGCTTATATAATAATATTGTACAAGGCCGTCACCACCAACAACCCCTATTACATAGGCACCAAAAGGGTCCTTTGGTATTTCCCATGTACTCATTGCCTGACTTATAGAACATTCACTTGAAAGTGGATATAGAGTGTCTACCACATTGGGATCGGAGGCGGAAGCGGACCGCAATACATATTCCTCTAAAGTTCCGATCTCATTCCGCCAGCTTGCCAATGGGTCTATATGGCAGTGGGCGTCCCAAAATCCATTATTCCATACCCACTTATCAATCCAGTAGTATCTAAACCATGTTTCCACATAGATATAGTTATAGGACATCAGGGACGGGTGGTCGATCTCCGGGTCGGGCCATTTGTCTTCCAATCTGAAAACGGGCTCCATCAGGTCCGTGGGCGTATTCAGATTGCAGTTGAACAGATCCCCCTCCTCCTGTGGGCGTAGGGTGCTGTTTGTCCGTTTTTCAAATTGGAACATATGCAGTTGAAAGCTCATCCGCGTACCTCCTATAAAATACGGACCGGGGCGCCGAAGATACGCCCCGGCCCTGCCGTGAGGGAGTGTGTCAGTCAAGGCACAAGAGGACCATCTTTTCGGTCATATCCATACGGGTCTTGACCTTGTTATGGTAGAAGTTATTCCAGTAGCGGCCCCTCGCATTGAAGGGCGTGATGGAAGTTTCTTCCAGAATGGACGCCATACCCAGGGCGTCCCGGTCGAACATCAGGCCCACGATATTGGACACGGTAGAAGCCGCGTTGGGAGTGGTCACTACACCGGAAGTGTTGGTGTAGGTGGGCGTACCGGTCACGCTCTCGGGCGTACCAATGGCCTGCCAGTACGCAACGCCCTCCACATCGGCCAGCTTCAGATATTCGTCATGGTAGGTCAGGGAAAGGGCCATGGCGTCCATCTGGTCCATGATCTTGGCGCTCATGTACACCTTCAGGTCCTGGGCGGGAGTATGGCGGACCACCGCCTTGCCGCTAATCGTTGTCTGGAACATGGTGGAGCGCTCCGACATGAGCCGGGAAACAGTGTTGATACGGGCGATCATCCACCGGGCGAAGCCGATAAAGTTAACCGGCTGCATAACCGTGGTGGCCGTCAGGGACAGGCCCGTGGCCGCGTTGTACTCGGTGAGCAGGTGGATCACTCGCCCCGCCGCGTTCTCCACGGACAGGGAGAGGATGGCGTTGGCCAGGATGGAACGCTTCAGAGATTCTTTCCAGGTCTCAATGGAGTTTGCGCGGTCGGACAGGTTCATCTCATTAAAGGCCATGAACTCCTCGGGCCCACGGAAAGCGCCGTCCAGCTGGTCCTTGAAGATGGTGAAATACTCCTGGTAGACGGAAGCGCCATAGAAAGCGGTTTGCAGGACGTTCTTTTTGTTGATAGCGTACATATCAACCGCGTTTCCGTCACCGCTGGGCGGGGTCTGACCGGCGTCATACGCAACGGGCCATGCATAGGCTGCATCGTCGCCGGGGTCCTTGACCACCGGGGACAGCTTGCGGGTCATCATCCCGAAGCGGTCGGCGCTCATCTCCAGGCCGCGCAGCTTGGCGGAATAGGGGCGGACGCTGAAAATGGTCCGGGCCCACATATTGGCCAGGGTGTTCAGAATGGGCTCCACGCCGCCCTGCAAGGCCGTGGTCGCCACGCTGGTCCATTCACCGGGCGTGTTGGCGGTGAGCACCTTTCGACCGGTAGCCTGCTGCACGACATCGGCGAGAAGGGTCCCGGCCTGATAGATGATGTTACTGTTTACGTTAGGCATTGTTTTCCTCCTTATTCGTTATTAGGGTCTAAAATCCGGGCAAGTACGTCCTGACCGGTGAGGGCGCCCTGCTGTCCGGGCTGCTGGTCGTTCATGATTGCATTGTTCTGCAATCTGTTTTCCATCGCTGCAAGTTTTGCCATAAGGTCCTGCATCGTTGGGCCGTGATCTTCGGCAACTGCCGCCGGTTTCGCCGGTTCCTGTGCAGGAGTTGGGTTGGTTTCCTGCACCGGCGTGACCGGATCCTGCACTGTGGATAGGTTTGTGGATTCTGTGGATTCTGTGGATTCTGTGGATAGGTTGACGGATTCTGTGGATTCTGTGGATTCTGTGGATTCTGTGGAAACTGTGGGCGCCGGGGCTTGTGTGGATTCCGCGTTTATCGCGCCGATCTGTTCCGCGTTAAATCCCGCCCGTGCCAGGGCCACGATATCCAGGGCCGAAAGACTCATGTTGTACACTCCTCCATATCTGTATATTTTGTCTTGTTGGTGATGTAGCCATCACCTTTGGGTGTCTCGATCTTGTACCACCCGGTGGACGGGGAGACAGACAAAAGAGGGAAACTGTCTCCCCCGTGAGCAACGAACAATACCGGGAAATCGGTTGAAGGTCCCCGCCTGACATTAACCGATCTCCGTGCCTTTCCTCTCACTTTAATGCGGAGGAAAGAAGTAACCTCCACCGGGGGCAAAGAGGTAGTTGCTTGTGAATCTGAAATCGGTGTAGAGCCCGGCAACGGGTCACCGGGCGCGGGGATCACCCCCTTCCAGATATCGGGGATTCCCCACTTCTTCCATCCTTGCTTCTTTTCCCACTCGCGGATTATCACGCCAGTTTTTCGCCCGGCGCTCTCGATCACATGAGTATCATCAATCATATATCCCACATGGGTGGCGCGGCCATTGGCATTTACCATGAACACCCACCACCCGCGCCGGGGCGGATTCTGATACAGGGCACAATGGCCCATCATATTATTGGCATTCATATCATGGCCATAAAACCCCTTGACGTTCAGTAGCCAATACATACCCAAGCCGCTGCAATCGTATGCGTATAGCTCCGTCATACCGGCATCAAATAGACGCTTGCAATAGGCTTTCGCTGCCTGCTCATAGGTACCGCCGCCTGGATATCCCCCAGAATCGGCCTCCCTGTTATGAATGACGGTCTGATAATTGGAGGGGGTCAGGTGTAGGTGCTGCCCACCGCGGACGTAGGGCTGCCCGTACCATACGCCGTTGACCTCGCAAATATTTGCCTGGTCATTTAGATACTGTATGAACTCGTTGAGCTCAAGAAGGTTCGCCATCTTTTCCCCTCCCCAGAATATGGTCCAGGCCAGGAGTAAAGGAGCGCAGATTCTCGATGATGCTCCCCAATTCCATCAACACGCAATACCCGCAGCCCACCGAAAATAGGGGAAGGTGGGCGTCCACGCCGATCATAGGGAGCGCGGTCTGGGCCCCGTACAAAATACCAACGGCCAGGAGCTCACCCAGCTTGTGGAAAAGCCCCTGCCGCATGACGCTGCTTTTGAACGTCTTAGTATAAAATGCTTTCAGTAAACCGGTCACGATATCGGCAAGGATTGACGCCGCTACCACAATCCAATAAATCGTGCTGCTTTCCATAGTTCCTTACCTCCTATCATATGACGGGGGCGCTCTTGCTGTACGCCTACAGCATGGACGGGCTTCCGGCCCCGCGTTCGTCCACGCCCCCGTTATCTGTACAATATCACGGACTATTTACAAAGTCAAGACTGTATATATTTTGTCAACAATATTTCATCGTTTGTGCGTTCATAGACCACTTTGTTTTTCATCATGGCCGCCCACAAATCCGCCTTATATTTGATCTTGAATCTTTCCAGGTCCATGGGACCTGTCCCATATCGCGGCGGATCCCCGGACCTGTGGGCCGTCACATAATACTCATACCTCGACTTGTGCTCGTAAACCGTGATATCTCCCACCGTTACAATAGGCCGGTATTCCCGAAGCGGACGGGACCGGTTGACCCGTCCCCATTCTTCTTCTGGGTCGTTATCCAGGGCGGCGGCACTATACCCGCTATCCGCGCCAAGGAATTTATATAGCGCAGTGTCCCGTTTCTGCTCCCCTTTCGCAGTGGCGCCAAGAACTATTAACTGAAGGGAGCGCTTGCGGTCCTGGTAAAGCTCCACACCTTTCTCCTTCATGCGCTCCACCCTCTGGACAAGGCCCATATCCACCAACAAATCCGCCGCCGTGTTGTTACTGTTCCCGATGCAGAACAGACGCACCGGCGCTTCACCTTCAAGTTCCCGGTTTCGGTTTATGGTTTCATAGGCGTCACAAAGCATGGACGCCTCCTGTTTCAACCGGTGTTCTCCCTGCTTTGGTATACACTCCTCAAATAGGATTGATGTTATATCGGACCCGTCAAATCCGCGCAGGCTCCCGAAGGTGGACAGGGCCAGGCCGTACCCCAGAAGCTGCATATCATCCGCGTAAAAACCGCTGGAATACTTTGATATACTTTTCACGGTTGTGGTCATATGGTATACTTTGTCCAGGCGCTTAAAGGGGTTAAACTCCTCTTTACCACATATATCAATCTGCGTCTGTAGACGCCGAAGATACGCAAAGCGCCCATTCCCCGCCACTGCTTCCTCTCTCATATGTTTAAGAAAGCCCCACGTCTTGCCCACGCCGCGCCCGGATAGAATGATATTGAATGTAAACCCCGCCCCGATGATCTCGGGGACGTTCAGATATCCATTATCTGCAAACAATTTCATATAATAAAACGCCCCGTTTTCCGGGGCGTCCTCCTTTAGGCCATCCGTTCTTCGACTTGTTTTGCGATCTCCTCCACGTCCTCGGAGGACAGGGGACAATAAACATGGTTCCAATACTTGTCATCCTTGCCTTTGCGGGAAGGGAAGGAGATAAAGGGCTTCCCGTCCTTGCCGTCATAGATCCTCAGCCCGTACACCCGCACATAGTTGTCCACGATCATGTTAAAGGTTACGCTGCCATCCTCGAACACATGAACCCGATCCACCGTGAAACTGTGCTTCACCGCTTCTTTTCTGCTGCCAAACTTCTTTTCCATTGTTACTTCTCCTTTGCACTTTGCTTTTTATTCTCCACGGGCTTCCTGCCCGTTGAAGTCGCTTTTCTATGCCCCAGTGCTTCACCACAGATGGGACAGGTGGGTGCATATGATACATAATCGGTTATGATTGAGAATCCGCACCCCGTACAGTAATGCTCAAATTTATGTACTCCCATTTGATCAACCTCCAACATTCCGGACAATATACTTCATTCCTACTTATGAACCACCCCAAAGACCGGAGATCATCATACATCGTTTTCTTGTCGGTCCAGGAAACGGGGAGCTTGTAGCAACAACGCGAACAAGGGGGAACAGTGTAGTCTATGGGAATATCCCTCCCCGCTTCCTGGTATACCTAATTATACAATACGCCGCCGGGTCCCGTCAATCCTCTATATGCGGATATTTCATGTAGAATCTCACGATAATCCTCCGACAAACTCACGCTATAGGTGGAAGGAGATATACAGATGTTCGGGCCCCATTCTATTATATGCCCGTCCCTGTTCTCCGTATGTATAGGCGTCTTGTCATTATAATAGGAAGCCGCACCGCCGGCCAGGGAAAATACAAAACCCTCCTCAAACGCTTTAAGCCCTCCTGCCGCCTGTAGCTCCCTACCGCCCAGCCGTTTTGATACACCGGCGATAGTGGTTTTAACCTCGTCCGATCCTTCATGTATAAAGGCGTATTTCTTAGCGCCCAGGGTCTTAAATTTACTGTACCCTTTTTCCTTCTCATACACACCCATGTAATGCCTCTTTCCCTTGCAATCCGTTGCCCAAGCTCCCGATTGCGCGGAATCCTTTATGCGCTTCCTGTTATAATCCGTCCAATCTACGTCACCCAGATACTTGCAGGAATCAGTGTCCACATACACGCAGCGCCCCTGACACAACGCCACGCCCTCCATTAGCCGCAGCCGCGCCCACGCAGTCACCCAGCACCCCCATTGATACAAAAGGTATACATTCCTCTGGGCATCCCATAAGGCTTTTTCCGGGTCTTTTGTGCCTATGACCCATTTATCCTGTTTCTTATCAAAATAGGCCAATTCCCACGCCCCAGCGATCCATGCGATAGAATCCCGTAATGGGTCCTGGGCCATCATCCCATAGCAAGAATTGAGCAGGGCCTTGCTTTTGTCGTACAGTAGCCTTGCATCCTTGTCCTCCTTCCCATCCTTGTCCTCCTTGTCTTTAAGCTCTGTTTTATTCTTATAATACTCGCATACCGTCAGGCGCAGCGGTTCCGGTAATGGTCCATAGTGGGTCCACCATGCCTCCCATATCTGCAAATCGTCCATTTTATACTGCTGCAAAATGATCCGAAGGTCCACATCTGTGACCGTTGTTTCCAGAAAATCAGCACGGAGAATCCTCCCGTTGTCCGCCGAATACGATGCCTGTTCTCCTGTTTTCTTATTATATGCTCTTAATCCCCGGCACTTTGAAACAGACAGATAAGGAAAGCCATCCATGGGATCCCGCAACCTGACGCCATACATGATGATCCTGCATAGCACTGCCTTGCGATCTTTTAGCAGCTTGCGAACCTTGTCCGCGGTACAATTCCGCACCGCCCGAAATTTCCCCATAGGGAAATCACAATTGCATATAACGTCCGGGTAGCTGCTGGACCGGTCCGCACTCTGCACATCATGGAGAATCACTCCCGCATAATACCGGTTGGCGTGGGTTAAGCCGCCGCGAAAAGCCTCTCTAAGCGCCTTATAAGTATTGTATGACGGGGCCATGTTGTGAAGGGTCTTCATCAAGGGGCGCATGGCGTGTTTCACATCGCGCCGCACATACCCGGTGGAAGTCATGGGAATGGTACTAAGTAGATCACCATCCCGGTCCATCTCTGCCCGGTATGCCTCCATGCACCCAAGCACATCGTTACAACAATATTCCAATTCGTAGGGGGACATGGGGGTATCAGAATACCTGATCTTCAGATAGTTAAACTCAGCACCATCCTTTTTTGTGTGCTCCACTGCCATTTTCCGGGTCCATAGGTCCAAGCTCATATTGCTATGAATATATGTACACCTGAATTCAAAATCGTTGCCGATTCTTGCCTTTGCCACCTTCCGGGGCCTCAATGCGAAAACCTCCTCGGGTTGCCACTCATGCACCTGCCGCAAATAGCTGAATTCATACGATAAGTTGTGAACCAGAACCACCAAGGTCCTGCCGCGCAGTTGCTCCCGCACCTTATCCATGGCGTCCTTGAACTCCGCCCACGTCCGCCCCAGTAGGACGCCGATATCCTCAAATCCCCACATCCATATATACATCCAGGATTGTTCCAAATCAGCATCCCTGGTGGTTTCAATATCGAACGCGGACAGGTTGTGCAGATAATCCAGGGGACGCCGGGTCCCCTGGTTTCCCCGCCTACGCGGTTCGTCTTCCCACTCTCCGATCTTATCAAAAGGGAAGTCTTTAATTGTGTAACGATCACCAATCATAGTTATCCGGATTGTAGCGCTCCTCCGCTTCACGCTTGTACTTCTCAAAATTGGGATCATCGTTCATTTTCTCATAGAACTCGATAAAATTCTGTTTTATTGCGCCAATATCAATTTTCTCGGTTTTTGCCATCCGATACATAGCCTCAATCTCTGTCATATTGTAATTACCGGCACCCAGGTTGGTCCGCGCCGCTTCCAAAAACTCTATTACGCCCGACACATTGGAAGCATTAACGAAGTCGAGCCCCCACTCCTCTTTCAGCGTATAGATAAGCCGAGCACGTCGCTCCCTCTGCCCCTTAATGGTGGACGCCTGTGATGCCAAAAACCGGCTGGCCTGCTGCATGAGCTTCGCCAGTTGGGTCTTATTCATCTTGGATGGGCTTTTCTTGTATAGGTCCCTATTATACCGGTATGCTTCACTTCGTTGTGTATATTTGTACTTGGAAAGCTGCTTCAGACGCCTATTGGCTTCTTTCTGCATCTTTCTATACTCCTCCAGTAACTCCTTTCTGGTGTGAGTTTCCCGCATGAGCGAGATATCCTGATATGCGGCATAGGGATATGAAAACTCAAATTTCCTCGACATTCTTTATCACCTCCTTATTCTGGTAACAAGCCCTTTGGGGGCTTCAGATACTGCCGCACATGATACCGGGTGGACCCGTTGGGCGCCGGTAAATCAACATACCAAAGCCCTGCACGTTTGCCGCCTCCCATATGGAGGGGCTGCTTCATCGGATCCGCTTTCCTGCTGATATAGCCCCGTGCCCAAGCGGACCCGTTAAGGGTCCAGCCAGAGGAGAGGGCCTCTTGAAAGGTCATGCTCATTTCTTGCCCTCCCAACAATAAGGTCCATGCTCATAAGGAGCAATATCAACATACGTGGCGATTCTCACCATTACCCGGTAGCAACAGCAAGGCCGATTATAACGACCGGACTCAATAGCTTTATTCAATGATTCATATGAGCGAAAAATCCTCAAATCGTGCCACTCATCTACCATTTTATACTGTAGCACTAAAAGCCTTTCACTGGTGCAATTTTCCTTAATCATGCTTCTTCCCTCCGCGTATAGGCGCCCCTTGATCATAATCATTCTACCACCGAACGTAGAATATTGTCAAGCATTTTATTCTGTCCGTTTTATGGTACATATTTTGGGGGGAAGTACGCCTCTCATATTATATTAGGTAACCGC
>Ga0310694_10004736_pt1 | contig 13096 bp, 14 predicted proteins | sample 174DNAGHGhighgp2_FD_203884 | JGI IMG/M metagenome (GOLD analysis project Ga0310694, IMG submission 203884) | Sheep rumen microbial communities from Palmerston North, Manawatu-Wanganui, New Zealand - 1742 DNA GHGhigh gp2 (v2) (version 2) | ecosystem: Host-associated > Mammals > Digestive system...
TGCGGATTTCCCATTCACCCCACTTTTCGCCTTCTTCGGCATCGGAGCAGCCAGCCAGCCCCGTACTGATGATACACCCTAAGAGTATCATCCAAATAGTCTTCATTGCTTTCATGTTTGTAGAAAAATATCTTTTAAAAAGAATGTTACTTGTCGTCAGCATCAGCCTTTTCCGCATCATTCGCCTCCAAAAGTGAAGTCCGTCTTCTCCACTCCTTCGCCGTAGATGGTCTTGAAGTCGTCGCGCATGGAGATGACATGATAGCCGGCCTCTCGCCACTGCTCGGCCAGCGAGAGTGCCTTTTGGCGGTTGGCATGGTCGCGCGCATCGTCGTCGGCAATGAGCATGAAGGCCGCAGAGCGGTGCCCGCTGCTCAGGCAGAAGTTGTGCATGGCGCAGTCGCCGCTGCTGTTGCCGAACGAAAGCACCGGCACCTTGCCTATCTCCTGCGTAATCTGCAGCACCTTGTTCGTCTTCAGGTTCTTGATGATGAGTTCATCCGTGCGCACAAGGTCTTCCTCCTTGCCCATCGTGTAATTTACACCCGTCTCGTCGCCCTGACTCACGGAGCGCAACTTCACATCCATGCCTATCACGCGGTTGGGCTCAATGCCGATGGCATCCACCAGCGCGCGACAGATAAAGCGGTCGGAACCCGACACCACGTAGTACGTAAACCCGTTGGCCTTCAGATAATCGAAGACCTGAAGCATGGGCCGGTAGAAACTCTGTCCGTAGGTCATGCCGCGGAATCCGTTGGCCGGCTGGGCCGCATAAGCCTTCACGTAGGCGTCAAACTCAGCCAGCGTCATGCCGGAATAAGCCTTTGCGGCCGCCTGCGCGTGCTTCATATCGAAGTGTGCTGGCAGCGCCTGCCCGTGGCGCACGAAGTTGCGAATGTCCTGTGCCGCCTCCCTGACGTCGTCCGGCGCACGATCTTTGTACGTCTCATCGTCCAGCACGCGATACTCCAGCAGATTGTACTCGAAGTATGAAGGATAGAGTTCGCCCACAAAGGTGCCGTCCATGTCGAACGTGGCAATGCGGTCCTGCACCTTTATGTAGTTTTCAGACTGCGGGTTCGTCACGTCCTCCACATATTCCTTCAGAGCCGTCAGCGCCTCGCACGAGTTCCACTGCGTGAAATAGTCCTTCGGCGGCTCAGCCACGATGTTGTCGTCCTCGCTGCAACTGCAGAGCACCCCAAAGAGTGCAAGGACGAACGGAAATAAAAATGTCTTCTTCATCCGTATTGTTTGTTTTTTAGTTGTGCGTCTTGGTTTCCTTCTGGCCGCAAATTTACAAATTATTCGCGAGAAAACTGCAATCTCGCGAGACGAAATTCCTGCGCGTGCAAGTTTTCGGCCGAGATACTCAATAAGATAAAAACATATAGAGCACATGTCACAGATCTTTGCATCCCCACCTCCCGTAGGGCAATCGCCCGTTATGCGTTCAAGCGATTGGTGAGGGCGCAGCCCGAAGGCGGAGTTTGTCAAAGACCGCATGGTACGGAGGCCGTTGCCACACATTGAAATATAATGTCGTGGATGCTTCCGCCTCTCTCTAGAAATTTTTCTCTGAAAAAACCTACACACCTACACCTTTGACATATCAATGCACTGTATTTCTGCCAGTTGCCACCGTGTAGGTTCGGGTGTAGGTTCGCGAAAAGCGTGTAGGTTTTACGGCAAAACGCGCGATATTTAACATTTCACACGCCAAAAAAGTCGTGCAACACGTCACACCAAACTTACCACCCGACGAAACAAATTTAGGAAGAAATGCAGCCCAAATGCCCCAGAACCTACACCTTTTCGGCTTGCCTACACCAAAACCTACACCCCTATACTGCACAGAAACCCAACTGATTAACCCCCGAAAGTGTAGGTATGTAGGTTTTTTCGGAGAAAAATTTTTAGAGGTGGAATATGATAGGCACATTTCCAACTCGCGAAATAACACATCGTATCTTTCGCGATTCGTCAATTTTCAATGCTTTAATGTGTTCCTGCACTGCCATAATCACTTTATTTGTTTTATTCGATGGCAAAGAGAGTCCTTCTGCTGAACATATCTCATATAAAGCGAATTTCACAAGGCTTGCGGAAATCAAATTACTATAATAAACTTGCTCATTTCCGAAAAAGGAATTATCTTTGCGGAGATTAAATATTAGAAAATGATAATTGACGAAAGGATGATTGCAATGTTTGATATGGCAATGGCCCATTTCCACAGAAAACAAGAAAAAAGGAAAGCATATTTACGAAAAAAATATTTTCAAAATCATAATACATTAAGAAATATGCAGATAAAGTTCGTGAATCCGTAAAAGACATGGACTATTTGTATATTTTGCGTAAATAACAAATTAATGTTCTCATGAAAGATGAAAGGAGGCCCCCAATGAAATTACAAAGTTTTAGTTTCTTTTTATATAGGTTTGTATATATTCTTTTAGTTTCAACAATATTATTAGGATGTGGCAATAATGGTAATCGGGGAAAAGAATATTACAAAGACAATCCTGAAAACTTTATGCTAAGTGTTTTGGACAATAATACTGACTTATATAGTGCAATTAAGCAAGATTGGCTTTCTTCCTTCAAACAAGATGAGAAGAATAAATATGATCTCTTTGTGACGGATGAATATATTACATTAAGTAAAGATTCTGTTGAGGTGAAACTCGTTAATGCGTGCCTGCTTGTTATAGACGAAGAAGATGATTATTTTATGGGTAGTGAAGATTATCTATGTTATCGAATAGGAAAAGAATGGAATGCGAGATGGGTTAAATCACTCACAGAAAAAGACATAAAACTAATTAATAGTTTAAACTGCGATTTATTTCAAGGTTTAGATAATCATGTGGGTAAAAAATTTTTTAAGGCCGCAAAAGGAATCGACGAAATAGAAAAAAATGCAATCATTTTCTGTCAAGAAGCTGCTAATGTTCTATGTGGCAAAACGAAAGGAAATCCTCTTGACTATGTGAGCAACAAGACGAAAGCATATCTAATGCAAGATGAGAATGAAACAAAAACGAAAGGATTATTTCCTCAGATTATAAATCATAATGAGGAATTAATATCTTCTGTTTATTCCAGCAAACTCCTTCTTACAAAAAACAAAACAAGATTATATGGATGTAAGATGGTCATGGGAGTCTGTGATAGTGGATCAAGTTTTTATTCAATATACACAGAAAAGTTCGTGGTGGCAATTTCCGATGAAAGGAATTACTTAGTTGCTTCTGATCAGATAAATATGCTTGACGAAGAACTCTCTTTTGAAGAAAAGCAAAAGATTGTTCAATTCTAAAATATAAGGATTATTATGACACAAAGATTAATTTTAGGTTTACTGATTTTATTCGCATTTTGGGGCGGATGCTTGCCTATAGTAGAAATGGTGGCAAGTATGGGCGTTAGTTATTTCTTTTGTGACATTTCACCAGATGATACCTATAATTGGTATTCTGGGATTTGGCATGGTATATTCTTTCTTCCTAATTGGATGTGGAATGGAATAAATGATGATATTCTTTATAAGGCATATTCTTATACTTCCGCGTATAACTTTTGGTGGTGGTGTTTCTCTATTATTACTACATCATTTGTTGTTTGGCTTTATAATATACCCAAATTTATCAGGTTGATTATCGAGGATATTTTCGTACGATAATAATAACATATAAAGTCGTGTTAACAAACCTCAATCTTCTCTTTTTAGACTTTTTCCAAACTACGAATTAAAGAACAAACTAAATTACAAAAAATGGGACTATTTGACTTTCTCTTCGCTTCAAAAAATAACAGAGGTAGTGGTGTGCTATATTCTTCGGAAGAAATGATACAGTTGGCGTCCAAATGGACAACAGAATTCCTTCGATCAGCCCCCAAATTACATGCTGCATCATATGATAAGGATGAAGTCTATATGTTTTGCTGTTGGATCCTTCTTGATTATGGGAAAAATTATGGCTATCTAAGTAAAGACACAGACAGAAATGTGTTTTTCGAAACGATTTTCCAAGCTGTCCGTAATACCGGAGATTATTTACAATCAGACATGGAGCAGTTCATGTTTAGAGTTGGCCAATACAAGTCTCAGATGGCAGGAATGCTAAAATGCGACTATCCGCGAACTAGAATGTTCTTCCCAGAAACTCTTTACGCAAGATTTGTCCACATTGATTTCGACCATTATCATCCAGACCCTTTTGGAATAGATGACAACTTGATACAGTTTAGTAAGCATTTGGGCGTCTTTTGGAATAACGTCAATAGAGATGTCATGAACAGATTCCCCCCACGTTAACACCCTCAAAACCATGAGGATTAAAAAAAGAGCTAGAATTAAGGGCAACAAGATTGCTTGCCATATTAAAGGAGGTTATTACATTAATGAATATCTATTTGTCTGGAAATAAACATAATCTATAGTAATTTTAAAATGAATACATTCTTACTTGTTGTGTTAACAGCTGCTGTAGCAGGATTTCTTTCCCGCGCGTCTAAACTTTATAGTTTAATTAAGAGCGCTTTATACTATTCTGCCTTCGAAAAAGATGTTACACCTGTTCAGGCTCAGTTTCAAAATGCATCTGCAGGATGTCTTGGATTGTTATGTTTCCCTTTCTTTTTTTTGTTTATTGCTCTTTTGGTTTATCTTTTTTTTAAAGTGAACTGGAAAATCCCAGTTTCTGGTTATCTCATCGGTTTAACACTTGGTAATTTGATTGGTTATCTTATTGACAGAATATTTCGATTGCCCAATCATCAGAAAATGGGCAATGACTCATTTGACTTAAATGCATTTGAATTAAGTCGTGACATTGTTACGTATAGGAGAGCGTTGGGCTTGCTGATATTTTATAATGTAACTTCTTTGGTAATATCTTTAATTATAATGTTCTATGTGTAATAAAAATATAGAGTATGACGTGGATAGTTGCTATTATTGTAATAATAATTGCGTGGGTACTTATCAGATTTTTGCGGGATCTGAGTAAACAAACTCGAGCTATTGAATCACAAGGAGGTATAAGGACTTTATATAAGACTTTAATTGATGGCTTATTAAAGTACCCGAGTGCAAAAATCATCCAGGACAAAAAACATTTTGTCACAATAGGGGGTGTTTTCTTTGACCCTATCAGCAGCAGGGTCTGTGGGCAATGGAGTGTAATCATCCTGCCCGCCTTTAAAATACTTACTGTAAAATATCAAGCTCGTATTGACCTTGAAGGTGGCGAATATGCAAAACAAATGTGGGACTTCCCAATTAACATGAATCAAAATGAGATACTTTCTGTAATCTGTAAGAAAGCCGATGAATGGGATATTTATGGCATATTTAAATAACTTAATGAAACATTGATGAAAAACGAAAAAGGATGCTTAAAGAGTGATTGTATTAATTGGTGGGCTCTATCTTATCTCTTTTTTGTACAAAGACTGTGTTGGTCTAGTCGTTCAGCAGTTTCCAGATGATGACGAATATGCAGTGACGGACGATGATTACTATCATAGGTTGCATTGTGCATGTGTAAACGAATATAACATCGATTGCTATCTTGATTATGAGGACGTGGTAATTGAAGGAGTGAAACCATGTCCCTATTGCAAACCCAAATCAAGAAACCACAAATGAATTACCTGAAAATTTTTCTTGCAGTTTTATTACTGCTTTGTTTGGCACCTATGCCATATGGTTATTATCAGTTGGTACGCGTTGTTGCAATGATTGCTTTTGCTATTATGGCCTATCAGTACTACGAGAAAGAGAATGTGCCTTTGGCGTTTACCTTTGGCGGGCTTACCCTACTATTCCAACCATTCATCAAGGTGGCCCTTGGTAGGACGTTATGGAACATTGTGGACGTTATTGTTGCTGTTGTGATAATTGTGCTTGTTGCACTAGATTATAAAAAGAAAGAGTAAGTCCAGCATGATAAGCTAAGTAAACAAGTATTACTAATACTTCAACGTGTTACTTACAACTACTCAAAATATTTATATATGGTGAAATTTATTTCGGCTTTACTTGTCGCAATCATTGAACTCATTCGAAATTTAGTCATTATTGGCATTGTTTTAGGAATAGGCATGTTGATTGCCAAGTATCTATGTAATATTGATCCGCAGGAAGAGTATTCATGGATTTTCGGAATATGGCATGGTTTTTTTTATTTGCCAAATTATATACGTTCCTTATTATCCCCTGAGATTTTATATTCAGCAGTACATTGTACGACTATGTACAAAGTGTTTTACACTATAACAATTATACCTCAAGCTCCAGTTATAATCGAGGTCTTCTATAGAATTGCAATACTTCCTATAATGGCAGCCTTATCTGTAGCAACAGGCAAGTAGATAATAACCTGAGCATCGGTGAATTAAAGAATGGTGACAATCCTTTATCTGCTGAAGTAATATATTCAGGAAGGCAATATATAAATAAATAACAACATGAGTACTTGGCAAATTATAGCAATAGTATCTGGCATAATAACTGCTATCACATTCCTGTTGGGAGTATTTATCTTTTTTGACGATGGGCTAAAAGAAAAGAAATGGTCTTGGAGGTATTTTTTGATTGGAGCTTTTTTTGTTCCATTTATAATCTTTTTTGGGCTAATTCATTTACAAGAGTATCTTGCCGATGTATGGGAAGATAGAGGATTCATTCGACATCATTGGAAGACCAGACAACGTAAAGAGGAGGATGAACGTAGTAAAGAAGAATATAAACGTATAAGTAATGCGTTTGAAAAAGGAGTAATAAGAAGAGATGAACTGCCAAGGATGCTTGATGGAGTCACGAAATTTGAGTTATATGGAAAATTACTAGGAGGGGATGATTGGCAAGACTTTGTGTATATTGAGAACGAATATAATGGTTTGTTGAATGATTTCTTCAAACGCCACCCAGTTATTCATTTAAAACACGGTATCCGTATTATTTATTTGCCTCTATGTGTACAAGGGTTAACAAACGAGGATGTTCTTATGTATTGGAATCCAGGCTCCAAAGGCATTTTGGATAAGTCCATTGGTATAGATACGTCCTCATTGTTAGATGAGTTATGTTATCCCGAAGATGCTGCAAAACTAACTCATGGTCTAATCTCATGTTTTGGATGGGCTGAAAATCATGGGGCAAAGTTCGTGTACACGTCATATTACCCTTTAAAAGAAGCTGATGATGGGAACATCATGCAGCAGATTGAGAATATTGCGAAGAAGGCATTTGAATTTAACGAATTAGGTTTTTACAGTACCGCCAAAAGGCCATCTGAAGATAAACAAGCAACAAAAGACTTCGCAGACGAACAATTTAATTGGGAAATTAGGAATCTGGTGGATGAAATACGTGAACGAGTGGAGAAATTAGAACAACGTGGTTTCTCTAGAAAGTTATTGATGAAATTGTTTACAGAAAAACCAGAACTTAGCCGACTTGTTATTACAAAGGATATGCGAATCGTTCTTCCTGACTACAATAACATGGAGATCAAGATGGAACCAATAAACAAGGCTGTGTTCCTATTGTTTCTTAGACATCCAGAAGGTATTGTCTTTAAACACCTTCCTAATTACAGAAAGGAATTGGCCGATGTTTACCAAATGATAAAACCTTTGGGATTGAACGACAGAGCATTGCAAAGTATTGAAGATGTAACGAATCCGTTTTTGAACTCCATAAACGAAAAATGTGCTCGTATTCGCGGTTCCTTTGTCTCTCAATTTGACGACAATCTGGCTAAACATTATTATATATATGGAATGAGGGGTGAACCCAAGAAAATAGATTTACCTCGCGACTTAGTTATTTGGGAATAAAAATTCTGTTTCACAAGGCTTGTGAAGCTAAAATGTTTGGCTGAATTGTTGGTTTATCTGTACTTTGCAGCAAAAAAAGACATATATGGAATATTGGAAGATAGAACATAACAAGCCTATATCCATAGCCATCAAAGGTTACATAGATAAGAAGAGTGGCAAGGTTACAGAATCGCGCAAAGAGATTGAAAGGCGATTTGATGGGTTAGATTGGAGATACCAGAAACAGATTCTTTTTGGATTCCTGCAGTCAGGAGCTACAGACAGGGAGTGGGCATACAGGAAATTGTTCGCATGCTGGGATGAGTGCTTTATAACGACACTACAGGAATTGTGGGAGAGATACCACGAGAAAACTTTGTCGTGGCTTGTCATTCGGTTCTTTCCAACGGGCTACGTGAAGGAGCATTTGGAGGAGTTAAGCGAGGGAAGGAATTACTTCTTTATATACGAACGTTTAGCAGAAGACAAGGATTTCAACTTAGACAAAACGAGGCTGAATGAAGCTGACTTGTTATCTGTTAAGCGGAAACAGCAAGAAACCATTACAGATGATGACTTCGAAGACTTGTTTTATTTGCTTATATATAAGATATGCAAAGGAGCATACAGCATCAGGCGTGGCAAGATTTTTGAATACCACGGTGAGAATCCCATTATTTCTCTATTCGACAATCGTATATTAAAAAGGATGATGGACGAGGCTGTATATTATTACAACACTGCCGAGAAACTACGCAAGTGGATATATATGGTTTCTAAAGACTATCTAAGAAGCTACAAGACGGAAATAGACTTTGACTATCCATATCCTAAAAGAGAGCAATTTGACAGGATAGCAGGCAGCATGAGGGAGATTTGCTATAAGCACATTCCCACTAAATATACCACCGTATGGGATGCTTATGATATCTCTGACCAACAAAAATTTCTGGATGACCTTGATAGAAGGCACAAAAAGCATTTGCAAAAAAGCGATTTGAAGCATGTAAACGTTTCATTCGAAGAAGACTTAATTCCATACTGAGAAAGCCTATAGAGAAGCGTTTATCTGCTGAATGTAGTCGAGGAGTTCGTCGCGGCCGGCACGGGCGACGGAGCTGGTAACGAAATGTGGCGGGAGTTCTTCCCACTGCTCGCTGAGGGCGCGGAGATAGGCAGCAACGTTGGCACCAAGTTTTGTCTTGCCAAGTTTGTCGCCTTTGGTAAAAACGAGTGCAAAGGGGACTTCGTTCTCGCCAAGCCACTGGATGAAATCGAGGTCGATGCGCTGCGGTTCGTGGCGCGAATCGACAAGCACAAAGAGACACGTCATCTGCTGGCGATGGAGCACGTAGCCCGATATCATCTGTTGGAATTTTTCCTGTTCCTTCTTGCTACGTTTGGCAAAGCCGTAGCCAGGAAGGTCTACCAAATGCCAGCGGCCGTTGATGAGAAAGTAGTTTATCATCATTGTCTTGCCTGGCGTGGCTGACGTTTTGGCCAGCCGGGAGTTGCCTGTAAGCATGTTCACGAGGCTCGACTTGCCCACGTTGCTACGCCCGATGAAGGCGTACTCGGGCAGCGTGGACTCGGGACAGAGTTCCACGCTGGGCGCACTGATGAGGTATGTGGCAGTGTCTATCTTCACAGGCAAGAGGACTTACAGTGTGTCGTGTTTTTAGAACGAATAGTTGAGGCCGAGGCTCAGTCCTTCCTGCATCATCCAGTAACCATGCTTGCCGCGGAACTTGATGGCGCTGTCGTCGAACTTGGGATTGACGTTCAGCTGAGCAGAGAGGAGCTTGTTGATGTGGAGGTTGAGCGTATTCGTCCAGTCGATGCGCGTGAACTCGAGGTTGCTGTACCAATAGACGCGGCTCGTCCATGTGAGTTGTGTGTTGATGACCCACTTGTAGTTGAGCGTGATGTTGGGACCGAAGGTGTGCCGCGAGTGGTGACCGGGGCGCACTCCGTAACTTTTGACGAGGCTGTTGCGCTGCACGTAGCGGATAGAATAGGCCAACGGGGCCACGTTGAGGTCGCCAGTGAAGTGTTTCTTCTTGCCAAACTGGAAGGAGTAACGCATACCAGGTGCAATGGTGACGTCCATCGGCGAGAAGATGTCCATGGTGACGCGGTCGGTATTGACGGCATAAACGGGAACCACCTGCGTGGAGATGACCACCTGCCCGGAGTAGGACAACGTCTTGTAGGCCTTGTAACCCCAGTTGGTGGTGTACTTAATGGAGTTGTTGGTGGGACGGAATGTTCGATTCTTGTCGGCCTTGTTCGTCTGGAAGCCCAGCCAGAAATCGAGGTTGTTGGTCCACGTTATCTTCTTCTCGTTGTTGAAGTTGGCGTTCAGAATGAGGCGGCTGTTGCCTGCATAGCGGTTCTCGCCGCCGGGCCAGTTGCTGGAGAAGTAGTTCTGCGTAAACTGCAACGCCACGCTACTCGGGAATTTCCAGAAGTTGGGCCGCCGCGTTACGACCACCACCTTATCGTGCACCGTAGGCGTGAGGCTACCAGCCTTCACCTTCGAGGCCAGTTGGTCTTCGGTGTGAATCTTCTCGGCTATGTCTTCGCGCAACTTGCCTTGTGCACGCACGGCCTCCTCGGTCTGGGTCACCAGCCAAGGTTGGTCTACGTAGAGTTGTGCCAGCGAGCGGTTCACCTCTCCGAGGCGTTGCATCTGGCGGTCGCCGCTCATATCTTCTTGGCCCGAAAAGAGTTGATGCATGGGAGAGGCATAGAGTGTGGGGGCAGACAACAGTTGATAGAAATAGGCATCGGGCACGACACCTACGGTCTGCACATTGCGGCTGGCCGAGTCGCGCTGTTCCACAAGCGTGTCTAAAGCACGTCCATACGCCTGTATCAGCAGGGTGTCGAGCACAGGAAGCGTGTCGGGCGACATGGGTTGCACCTCAGCTGGCTGCAGTGTCTCGGCAACTTGGGCAGGCACTGTGTCAGCAACCTCCTCCGCCTCGCTTTGAGCGCGAGTCCAAGGCGTGTAAAAAAGCAGAAACATAAGAGCAAAACTCAGCCTCATCTCATTCAATTTTTCGGAATTTTCTGCAAAGATAATCATTTTTCGCGGTTAAAAGAGAAAGCTATTGAAGATTTTTGCGTAAATTTGCACTTCATAACACGTAACACACATATATAATATGGATAAGAACACCATTACAGGATTTATTCTCATTGCGCTTGTAGTAATTGGATTCAGCTGGTACAGCCGCCCCAGCCAAGCCGAGTTGGAGCAACTGGCCCGTCAGGACAGCATCGCTCAGGTGGAGGCGGCGATGGCAGAGAAGCAACAAGCAGAAGAAGTACAGGAAGCCATTCCCACTCAGACGGCAGACAGCAGTGCACTTTTCTTCGCACAACGCGAAGGACAGGAGCAGGAAATCGTACTCGAGAACGAGGTGGTGCGGCTGACGCTGAGCACGCTGGGTGGAACCGTGGAGTGCGCCGAGCTGAAAGGTTTCGACAGCCGTAACAGAGAAGGCGACGTGATGCTGTTCACACGCAAGGATGCACAACTCGCCTTTGCCTTTGAGGGAAAGACAGAGAATATCATCACCTCGGACTACTACTTCACGCCCACAGCCGTGACCGACACCAGCGTAACCATGACGCTGAACCAGTCTGGCAAGACGCTGTCCATTGCTTACTGCCTGCGTCCCAACTCGTATATGATGGACATCCAGATTACGACACAGGGACTGAGCGGATTCTTCTCGCCCAGCACCAAGACGATGAGCATCGACTGGACAGACCGCATTGCGCAGCAGGAGAAAGGATATGACTTCGAGAACCGCTACAGCAGCCTCACGTACAAGAAGACCGACAAGGGCACAAAGCATCTGAAGGAGTCGCGCAACGACGACAAGACGCTCGACTTGCCGCTCGACTGGATAGCTTTCAAGAATCAGTTCTTCAGCGCAGTGATGATTGCACCCGAAAACTTCACAGACGCACATCTCACCAGCACCCAAGAGGCGGATAAAAAGTCGGGCTTCCTGAAGACTTACGAGGCCGAGGCCAAGACGACATTCGACCCCACGGGCGCTCAGCCCACACGCCTGCAGATGTATCTCGGTCCGAACGACTTCCACAAGCTGAAAGCACACAACGAACTGAGCATCGCCGACAAAGACCTCGAACTGGAGAAACTCGTAGACCTCGGCTGGCCGCTGTTCCGCTGGATTAACCGCTGGTTCATCATCTACCTCTTCGACTGGTTGAAAGGCTTTGGCCTGCACATGGGCATCGTGCTGGCTCTGCTGACGCTTATCGTCAAGACCCTCGTCTATCCCACCACAAAGAAAAGTTTCATGAGCAGTGCCAAGATGCGCGTACTCAAACCGCAGATTGACGCCCTCAACCAGAAGTATCCCAAGCAGGAGGACGCAATGAAGAAGCAGCAGGAAATGATGCAAATCTACAGCCAGTACGGCGTCAGCCCCATGGGAGGCTGCCTGCCTATGCTCATACAGACGCCCATCTGGATTGCGCTCTTCAACTTTGTGCCCAACGCCATCGAGCTGCGCGGCCAGAGCTTCCTGTGGGCCGATGATTTGAGCGCCTACGACGATGTGCTGCGATGGGGTAAGGAACTCTGGCTCATTGGCGACCACCTAAGCATCTTCTGCGTGCTGTTCTGCCTGACGAATATCATCAATACGTGGATCAGCATGCGCCAGCAGCAGAACCAGCTCACGGGCGACCAGGCACAGCAGATGAAGATGATGCAGTACATGATGTACTTCATGCCACTGATGTTCTTCTTCATGTTCAACAATTACAGTTCCGGCCTCTGCTACTATTATTTCCTCTCCGGTCTGCTCAACATCCTGATGATGTGGTATCTGCGCCGCACCACAGACGACAAGAAACTGCTGGCTAAGCTCGAAGCTTACCGCCAGCAGCACAAGAACGACCCGAAGAAGACTTCCGGACTGGCTGCACGCCTCGAAGCACTGCAGAAGCAAGCACAGGCTGCCGAAGAACAACGTCGCAACCAAAAGAGATAAACAACATGAAAACGACACGCAGTATTATCGGAATCTTGGCGTCAATTGCCTTTATGTCACACGTAGTTTCTTGCCAAACCGCGGCCGACGAAGAATTTATCGGCCGTAACGAAATAGCGCTGTCGAGCGACACGCTCACTCCCGAGGCGCTCTGGGCCATGGGCCGCATCGGAACGCACAAGGCGTCGCCCAGCGGAGAGAAAATTGCCTATCAGGTG
>Ga0310694_10004737_pt1 | contig 13096 bp, 8 predicted proteins | sample 174DNAGHGhighgp2_FD_203884 | JGI IMG/M metagenome (GOLD analysis project Ga0310694, IMG submission 203884) | Sheep rumen microbial communities from Palmerston North, Manawatu-Wanganui, New Zealand - 1742 DNA GHGhigh gp2 (v2) (version 2) | ecosystem: Host-associated > Mammals > Digestive system >...
TCAGGTGATCGCCGCGACAAGCGACGTGCGAGGTGTTGCGCTGACGCCGAACGCGCGGCTGTACAGCGGCGCGGCCGGGTACTTCTTCCTCGTTCCAGTGACGGCCGTGGAATACGGGTCGAACGGAAACATCGCACAGGGAACATCGCTGACGCCGACGTCACAGGTTCCGTCATTCGTGATGGCTGACGCGTACAAGGACTTCGGAGGCGGTTCGGACGTCGAGTCGCTCGGGTCGATCATCGAGAACATTCCGTCGGGGCTGGCCATCCGCGGGTTCGTCAACAAGTCGGCGTCCGAGGGCATGCTCAGGGACGCGTTCGACGGAGGAAACAACCCGATCGTGGCCGTCTCGTCAGTCGGGTACGGGAATCCGGCGCAGATCCGAGACAGGCACAACGTGTTCGGCGTCGGCGTCGGCGGTAGGATCGACCTCTACGTCAGGAACTTCTCGAACTTCTTCACCGTCACGAAGACGCTTACAGGGACCGGTTCGAACGGAACATACCAAATCTCGGCTCCGGCGGGGACGTTTCCTGGTGCATGCTGGATCAAGTCCGTTTCGGACCCGTTCAACGCGGAGGACGACGAGGACGTGCTCAACTCGCTTGCTTTCACGGCGAAGCGAACGGCCGACGTGTCGGGGACTTGGCACGATTTCGACTGCTCCGAGAGCGCGACGGAGGCGTTCAACACGGTCTGGCAGGGCTTCGACATCATGCTTGAGAACGTTCCTGCGGATATGGAAGGTGGATGGTCGGCCGAACGCGAGTTCAAGGTGACGGCCTACTGCCTTCCGCAGGCCGAGGAGATTCAGGCCTACGTGGACAGGGACGACGTAAGGAGCATATCGACGGACGTCGTCGTCCGCTGCCCGATCGTCTGCAACGTGTCGGTGAACGCGAACGTCCGATACGATCCGAAGAGCCCTGTCGACGAGTCGACGGCGCGCGCGCGCATCAGGGAGTACATCAACGGGCTCGGATTCGTCGGCCGGCTCACGCGCTCCGAGATCGTCCAGATCCTGAAGAACCTCGGGGCGGCTTCCGTCGAGATGCCCGAGCAGAACATGCTGCACGACGCAAATGGAGTCCTCCACGAGCTGAGCGGGGACGCGCTTGACGTATCGACCGTAGAGGACGGATACGCGATGCTCACGCAGGACACGGTCGTCTTCTGCGCGGAGGACAGGAACATCCAGATCAACCTCACACCGAACTCGTAAGCCAATGGAAAACATCTACGGACAGACGGAGAACGAGCGCAACTCGGTCGTCGAGATCCCTGAGGGCTTCCCGACGAAGGCCGGCAACACGCTCTACTCGTGGCTCGGCAGCCTGTGGAACGGGCTGAACAAGGGCGACAAGATGGTCCGCGGCATGCAGGCGGCCCGCGGAATCCGACTCGCGCAGCTGTACATCGACATCCTCGAGGCCGCGCGCCTTCAGGACAGGTACGGCGCGCCCGTGTTCCACCGAGAGCTCTGGCACCCGATCGTCATCCGGATGTCCGAGCGGAACATGGCCCAGGAGAACATGCTTGAGATCGGCGGACAGGTCGAGATCGGAGAGCAGGAACCAGGAAGCATCTACGGAGAGGGTACGGTACTTCAAATCGGGAAGCTCGCCAACTTCTCGGATTACGTGACATACCCGATCGGGACTGACATCGCCGGCGGGGCCGTAACGATCGTCGACAACATCGTGAACCCGACCGTGCTCATGGAGCGGGGGAACGTCAAGGACTTCGAGATCAGGAACCAGTCGATCATCTTCCCGAAGGGGAACGACCCGCTCGCGGATGGTTCTCCGTTCGATCCGTACGACATCCCCGGCCTGATCGACGATGGAGGGAAGCAGGTATCCGACCGAGAGGTCGTCCTGTGGGCGTCAGACGTACTCATCGACAAGAACTACATATCCGACCATATCTCGTACGCGCTGGGAGCGGACGCGCCGTCGACGGATGTCGTGAAACGCATCCTGAACGCGGCTTGGAGCTCGGTCGCGAGCGGACTGACGCCCGAGCTCGTGAGGACGCTGATGGCCGCGATGCTGAACGTTCCGGTCATACAGAACGAGACTGAGACGGTTGTCGACATCACGCGCGAGGAGGACGATGACGGCAACCAGGTAACGGTCGTTAGGACGGATTTCGGAGAGTACCGTCTGAGTCCAAAGACGAAGATTCTCGGAGGAATAACTTCCGGAACCGTCCTCCACAGGGGAGACTTCCTCGACGAGTCAATACGCATCTACCCGTTCCTCAACAGCGCATTCGTCGGCTATGGCTCAGATTCGTCAAGCGACGGAATGTCGGTTCCGAGGTCGTCATTCTCCGTACCGGTCGAGCAGGACATTCCTTCAATCGTCATTCCGAAGAGCATACTGCGGGCCAAGACGGAGTATGGCGTCTACGCGATGTGGGGAGAGACGGACGTCAAGATGGACGAAAAAGGGCGCCTGTACTTCGACATCGGCGGCACGAAGTCCGACGTCGAGTCGTTCTGGAACGATGTCTGGGCTTCCGCGGATCGAGCTGGAAAGACGATGGAGGATATTTTCGGCGGGAAGGGCGTCGGTGACACCATATCTCCGTCAGAGTTCTTCGTCAGGAACCTCGTCGGCGCCAACACGCTGTTCGTCGTGGTCGACACGTCGCAGGTTGACGACGCATCCATGATGCACGATCCGATGTTTTTTGATATGCTAACATCAGTTGTCCCGTCTGGCGTGAGGCTGTTCGTCGTCGAGCACCTCTCCGTCGGAGGGGACGACGTGGCCGAAATCGGCGAAGCCGTTGATGCCCGATCGATGTCAGCTGCAGTTGGACCGGCCACCGACGTGGCGGATCCAGCCGAGGAGCTCGTTTCAATGCGGTTCTTCAGGCCGCCACCGGAAAAAGTAAGAGGATAAGAGGAAGACAAGATGAAAATAGCCGACGAAGCGTGTCTCGCAAAGGGTATCGTCAACCCTTACTTCATCGACGTTTCAACAGGGAGGAAGATCCCCTTCAGCAGGCGGAACAACCAGCTCAGTTTCATGTCCGCGGAGGCGATGGCTGCCGCGTTCGGCGGAGATCCGTCCTACATCCCGTCGAAGGTCGGGTTCATATACGGGCCTTCAGGCGCAGTATTCGCCGGCTACATCGACAGGCGACAGACGTGGGACGCGCTCATCAGCGAGCTCGGGAACGCCAACGCGGACGTTCAGGTGGTCTCGTTCTCCTATTCGCCGTCACTTGGAGGGTACGACTTCGGAGGCGGCGACTCTTCGGACTCTTCAGGATCCGGAGACGGTTCCTCAGACTACTGCACGATCAAGCCTACCGGCTCGAACGCCATCACGTTCCACGCCGTGTCGAACTCTCAGGACGAAGGGGCCAGGGGTTCCGAGCCGTTCAAGCAGAACGACTACATCTACCAGGCCGTCCTGCTCGGAAGCCACGGAGGAGAGAACTACGTGATCTCGAGGGTGTTCCTCGACAAGAACGGGACGTACCTCCAGAAGCCGAACGGGTTTGAAATCGCGCTCGACTGGACAATCGCGTTTCGCTAAGGAGAAAGACGATGTCAATGGAGATGTGGTATCAGGTAAAGAAGTTCTCGGACGGCGAGAACCTTAACGCGAAGACCCTCAACGTTCCGATCGGGCAGCTCGGCGCGCGCACGGACTACCTCTACGAGAGGCTGTCCGAGCTAATGTCGGGAGACAAGCTTTCGTCTGTCGTGATAACGGGTGTCACGCTTTCTACCAAGGAAGGCGAGTATCCTGAAGTTGGAAACGCCGTCTACCTCCACCAGAACGAGGACGAGGAGGGAATCGTCGCGTCCAAGGCGAAGGCTACGATGAGCATGTACGATGACTTCATGGCCGCGGAATCAGCATTTACGATCGGCATCCTTTCTTCGCGGAACGACACGACAGGAAACGTCATCGTATACGGGAAAATGGCGCTTGAGTCTGACGGTCAGATCTCGAAGGACGACATCATCGAGTCTGGCGAGGCATTCAGGCCGGGAAGGTACTATCTGTCGGCCAACGAGGCAGGAAAGCTCACGGCCTATCCGAACGGACCTCTGATCTACGTCTGCTCAATCGGCGGACGCGTCGTGAACTCCGGCAACATAGACGGAACCGCAGTGCTCAATCCGCAGTTCCTCGACATCGGTACGTCTCACGTACACAGGACGGCCGTCCTCGTCGCCCGTCCGGCCGGCACGCTAGGACCTGACGGCTATCTCCCGATCGGAGGAAGCTCGTCAAGCGATTCGTCGGACGGCGTCGGATCGTCCATCAGGCTGAGATTCGGCGGCACGTGGACGTCAGACAAGAGGATCAACTACTCGTTCTGGCTCACGCAGTCTGGGCCTGACTGGCCGAACGGCGTCGAGCTCGAGTGGACGGAGGACGGCGTATCCGATCCGAGCATGCACGTGAAAATCCCAGGGCCAGACATTGAGGTCCATGTCTCGCACGGCCTCACGGTCCGCGTGTCGATGCCGGACTCCACGTCGAGGTTCGCGTATTCGACCACGTCGCCAGACCAGCTCAGGTGGGAGACGCTGACGATGCCAGACGCCGGCATGGGATGGATCGACCACGAGGCGACTGGCATCGCGATGGACAGCGGGATCCCAGGCTTCAGAGTCGGGATCAGGGGACATTTCAAGGCCGTGAACACGGACGTCGCGGTCGCGTTCCCGTCACGTGCGGACGTGTTCCAGCTGAACGACGTCGTGAGCGGTACGACGTTCGCGTTCGGGAGCGAGACGTACGAGTTCGTGGAGGATCCAAGTTCCTACTCGGGTTCGAACACGGCAGTTCCTCTCGGGTCGTGCACGGCCGATTCTGTCGCGCATCTCGTGTCCGCTCTGTCAAAGGCCCACGTTGGAACGGCATTTGCGCTATTCGAGGGCTCCATAGAAGGGTCGAGCGAGTCCGATTCTTCCGATTCGGCCTGCGTTGTGGCCATCGACGTCGATTCCTCGATAACAGGTGACGAATCGTACGATCCGGACGACACGAAGGAGGGAGATGACTTCAAGGTTGCAGGGAGCAACGCTACGGGCGCATCGATTGCGGTCGTGTTCGACGGTTATGGCAGGATTCTGACGGATGTTCCGGTCTTGGTTGACGTCGGATCGTATTCGTGGAAGGACGGAGGCGATGTCTCGATCATGGTCTACCAAGACTACGAGACGGAGATCGACACGATCGAGGCCGGAACGGTAGTAAGGGCGAACGTCGTCGACGACGAGCCGGACGCCGTATACGACTATGTTCTCGGAATGGACCAGCTCATATCGAATTACTGGCCGCCAGTTCCTGTGAAGTCAGCAGCGCTGATCGTCAACGGCGTCGAGATGGACAACAAGGCTCTCGTTCCACACGCGCCGACCGTCTCGTTCGGACGCGATACGATCCACTGGTTCGAGGACGACGATGGGAAGAGGCCGTGGCCGGAGGCGTTTGAGCGCCGTGGAGCAGAGATAGAGCCTGCGCTCGACAAGTCAGAGGTCATGCACTGGGTCCGCGGGTTCCAGGGGGCGACAGGGCCTGTCACATCGCTTCAGGTCAAGGAAGGATCTCCTCTCAAGATCAACGGGTTCGGCTCGAACGAGACGGCCAACACGGGCGACCTTGAGATTTCGGCCGACTTCGACTTCGACATCGAGAACGGAGGCGCCCCCGGATACCAGGTTCCGAAGCGCACGCGTAACGGGAAACTTCTTGCCGGCCCGGTCGTCGAGCGGATTGTCGGCGGGACTGGAGTGAAGGTCATCTCGAGCGCCGGCTGCCCGCAAGGCCAGGGAACGGTTGTCATCGCGCTTGAAAACGGCGCGTATGGCAACCAGTTCTATGACATCGCGCTGGAGAACTCCGAGCAGGCGAAGATCGGCATGTTCCCCTACATCCGACTCAGAGGGTACTCCGGAGCGTCGATCACGTCACCCTCCGCGTTTACGGCAACTGTCCGCGTGCCGACGAACCTTCCCGACGGAAGGTATGCGATGCGCATCTCGGCTTCCGTGTTCGGAGAGTCCGGTTTCGATGGAAGCTCAGTGAGGACGGCCTGCGTGAAGCTCGCCTACAACATCCTCCCTGACTTCAGCGCGCCGAGCAACGAGCAGTACAGGAACCTCAAGACGGGGCTAATCAAGCCAGACGGAGAGCGCACAGTGCTCATCCCGCTTGGGCACCAGGCAGGAAACGGGATCGTGTACAACGGGTTCGACCCTCTCGTCATCACGACTTCTGACTCTGACATGACGGCCGCAAGCGACATCGTCGCGAAGGTCATGGGAGGAGACATCCCTGACCGAGTTGACTTCGCGCTTCAGGGCATCAGCCCTGTGCTCCGTCCCGGATACCTCGTCGGCATCCGCATATCAAGGGCCGTGACGAACGCGTCCGGCGCGGTCGCCTACACGGACGCGCTCGGGTTCATCAATCTGTCGTGGTCGCTCGTGGCCGCGAAGTAGGTGCCGCAGGAGGTTTAGATGTCAGTTTCCGCCAATCCAATCGCGACCGGCTGGCTGAACGAGAACTCTCTCAGGGAGTACCCGTTCCACGAGGGTTGCGGACTCAGGCCGAACGACTCTTCCGGAGCGCTAGTCGAAGGCGGGTGGAAGCTTCCAAACTGCCTTGTCGTGGACATGTCCGTATCTGTCGACGGATCGAACTTCGACCCGTTTCTGTACCTCGGGCAGATGTCCGTCGTAAGCAGGAGCGTGACGCTCGTCTTCTGCGACAGGAACGGAGACCGCGTGATGTCTCTCTACGCGACCGCGGAAGGGCACTCGGAGTATGACTCGTACCAAGTAACGGGGACCGGCTCTTTCTCGGACGCGCGCGGCGTGATCTGCCTCGGCTCGCTTGACAGGTTCTTCGATATGACGCCTGAAGGCGTCTACTCGTTCTCGAGCGAGGAGGCGATGGTCGAGCCTACGTGCATCAGGCCGTCGACGGCAGGCGTCAGGTCGATCAGGGCCGTCGACGCTTCTGGATACGTGTCTCTTCGGCTGACAGGAGACGTCAGCCTCGTCGCCGGCGAGAACATCAGGTTCGACTACGATCCGGACGAGAACTCGCTGATGGTCAGCGCTGATCCGAACTCCGGATATTCGGAGGACTGCGACTGCGACACGAACGCGAGCGGTTTCGTCAGGTCGATCAACGGAATATCCGTGGACGACGTGGAGATCGTCGGCGACGACTGCGTTCAGGTCGACAAGGACAACGGCATCGTCAGGATCTCCGACACGTGCGCGAAGCCGTGCTGCGGATGTGCCGAGACGACTTTCATCAACCAGACGATCAACGACCTTCAGACGTCGGTCAACACGCTGTCGGGCAACGTTGCGTCGCTAGGCGACAGGCTGTCGACGTTCATCACGAGCTACGTCCTGTCCAGAAAGACGCTCCTGTGACCGGCGCCGGAAACGGATACCTCTCTGGTAACATGCTTGTCCCATTCCCTTTCGAGGATGGGCAGGGGATGGGATGGATTGTCACTTCCGATTCATCTTCCGAACCGATCAAAGACAGTGAGGAAGCGCTCCGGTCGAAGGCCCAAGAGGCGTTCAACAGGTGCTTCGCGGACGCGTCCGTTTACGTACTCGGCTCCGCGTTCGACGGAAGGCTGCCTGAGGTCGGAAATGTCTCGTTCAGCGGAACGACTCTGTCATTTTCAATCATCGTAGGCGACAGTTCGACCGGGCTTTCGGTTTCAGCATCCGGGAAGAAGTTCCCGATCGTCAGCGGTTCGACGGACTGGGGTTCATACGTGATTGTCATGAGCTCGGAGGGCATAAGCGGATTCTGCGCCTTCTGCAGCTCGAACGGAATCTTGCCTCCCTCCCACGGCTCCTCATCTTCCTCGTCTGGGAGGGAAGGCAACTCTTCAATTAGATTGTGCGCGAGGTGCGTCACGAGGGAGCGCGTCGGAATCTCGTCCATAAAGGTGTACGACGGAGTCGGAAACAGGGCCGACGGACCGCAGTTCGTGATTTCGGGCGACGTGTCGATCGTTCCCGGAAACAACATGGTCCTGTCGGATCCGGATGACTTCGAGAATGGAATCGAGCTTTCCGCCGTTCCTGGAGCCGGCACGGGGATCGTCTCATGCGGATGCCGCGGACAGGCCGAGTCAGATTCGACGATCATCAGCCCCGACGGACACACGCGGATCTTCAACGACACGTGCTACGACATCGAGCCAGGTCCCGTCGGAACGGTCGTCGTGGACGGAGAGACGAGGAAGTCTCGCAAGCTCGTCCTGCACGCCAAGTGCACGTCGTGCTGCACGTGCGACATGTACGCGTCGATCGTCAACGACAGGCTCGCCGCATTGGCGACGGCCGTGAGGTCGGCGAAGTCAGAGATCTCAAGCCTCCTTCAGACATACGAGTTGGGAGTAGACGCCTTCAACAGGCGAATCTACGTTCCGAAGCTGTCCGACGTTACAGTAACGATATCAGGAATGCCGATCGGAGAGAACCTGAGCCCGAAGCTCGGAGGCACGGGCGTGAAGGGGAAGATGGGAAGGTGCGCGTTCACGGCAATCGTCCGAAACCTGTCGTTCGCCGGCATCAACGTCAAGATCGCCTCAATGACCGGAACGAACACGATCATTGACGCGGTCGCCGCGTGGTCAAAGGCAGACGGATCAGCCCTCACGTCGAAAAGCAAGGCGAGGACGGGGCTTGCCGGATCGACTTTCTACCTGTATCCTGGACGCTCGCTCGTCGTCAACTTTGTGTCGGTGTCTGACGAAATGGTCGGAGCAGTAGGATCGTCAACATACAGGGGGTCAATATCGGTCAACCTGTCGTACGAGGGAATATACGGCGGTTCCGGAACGCTCGGGACCGTCACGCGGAACGTGGAGGTGTAGGATGTCCGTATACGTCGACATGGCAAACGCGCAGTTCGAGAACGTGAACGAGCTCAGAAGGTATCCGTTCACGGACGAAAGCTCGTTGAAGGACGACTTCGGAATGGAGCTGCCGGACGACTGCATATCTGACGTGCGGATCGTCGTGCCGTCCTCTTCATGTGTGGACGGTTCGGATTCGGAATCGTCATCGTCTGAAGGGTCCCAGGCGTTCAGGAAATGCGGACTTCCGATAGTCAGGTTGTCGAGCTTCCACATGTCTCACTACATGGTGTCCGCGTGCTTCGTCATCTGCGGCGAAGGAAGCGCCGGGGCGCTATCCGTGACGGTGTCTTCCGATAGCTTCAGGCCATACTTCCCTTACCGGCTCGAAAAGGTCGCAGGCGCAAGGAACGTCGGAGGAGTCGTGACGTTCGGAAACATTGAGTTTCCGATGACTCCGCACACGTACTTCCTCAATGACGCGATCGTTCATCCGTGCTGCGTCGCCGTTTCCGAAGTCGGACGACTGAGGTCTGTCGTCGACAGGAGAAGTGGAAACGCGCTGACTGGAGACATTGCCGTCGACTTCTCGGGATATGTCAATGCGGTCAAGGGATCAGGCGGCGTTAAGCTCCTGCTTGAGGATGGTGCTGCAGACGAGCTCGCGTCCGAATGCGCGAAGATATCTGGTTACGGATCCTGCGGCGCGACGCCGATAAGGTCGATCAACGGAATACGTCCGGACGAGGACGGGAACATCGTGATATGGTTCCACTGAGGAGGGGTCATGGACGGAATATTCCAAGAGTTCGAGAACGAGAATGAGCTGCGGTCGTATCCGTTCGCGGCCGGCTGCACGCCGTCGGATTCAAACGAAGGCGGAGTCCCAACTGGACTGTTCGTCGACGCGGCGCTTTATCCGGTAAATCCTTCTGGAATCGTGTATCTGTCAGGTGTGTCGGAGGACGGAACAATCAGCGTGTCTGACGGCTCTGGCGTGATCATGACGGGAGTGCAGACGGGAAGATACGTCGAGATGTTCGACACTTCGAATTTTGGCCGGCACGTCGGAACTCTTGTCGCAAGCTCGGAGTATGCGCTGTCCGAGTTCTGCGGACGATCAGTCAAGAGGGAATTCGGAAGAGACGTCGCTGCGTTCGCGGCGAGCTGCGTGTTCCCGGTCGTGATAGACGGCGTGACTTCGATCTCTGTCGGAGGGACGTCTCCCGTCACTGGAGACGCGAAGTTCGCCAACGGGGATTCGGACGATGTGCGCGTCTCGAGCGGATCGCTTGAAGACGGGACTGACACGCTCAGGTTCGACGTGTTGCCGAGGCCTGGGTACGAGGATCCTGATTCGATCAAGAGAATCGTCTGCGTCGTCGACGGACAGACGCCGTTCAGGATCGGAAAGTTGTCCGACAACACGATACTCCTCACGCTCGACGGCATCGACAAGTCGGTCGTCTGCTCGTCCGTCCACCGCGAGAACGAGTTCGAGATGGCAGACACGTGTGAATGCGAGAAGGAACGACAGACTGAGAAGCGCCTGCCTGAGACTTACCAGCTCGAGGAAGTGTTCATTCCTCCGGATGAGGATGGAACGGAGGGCGGAACTGAAGGCGGGGCCGAGAATGCGTTCTTCCTCGTCGTTCCGAACACGCTCGGGTACGAGAATCCGCTCTCGATCACTCTGGACTCTGGATCGATCTCTCCGATGACCGGCGGACCCGAGATCATCGTCGAAGGGAATGAGGCAAATCTCGCGGAAGGCGCGCTTGTCGACTCAGTCACGTCGAACGGAGTAATCATTCAGGTCCCCGGACTGTCTGGAGGTGAAGCATGATACTGACCGACCGCGCCATGAAATGGCTTGACCAGAACAGGTTCAGGTCGTTCCCGATGGAGAGCTCAGAATGGAGGAAGAAGGTATCGCCTGCTTCGGGTCTCGACAGGGTGTTGCTCGACGCGCTGCTCTTTGACGCAGGCGCATCCGGGAACGAGGAGCTTGTCGTCGAATCTATATCTGTGTCTGACGACGACACCGTCGTGTCTATGTCGTACGGAGGGACTTCGTTCAACGTCGTGCTGACGTTCCCTTCGCCAGGAGGAGGCCTCGACTACGAGACAGTCAGAGGAATGCTGACGCTTGCAGACGGAAGGTCTGTTTCTATATCCCTCGTATTCTCAAAGCATATTGACATCCTCGGAGCAGTCGGGACTGGTTCGTGGAATCTGGGATGCCGCGTGCTCGGTTCAAGGGTCGTGAGGCTGTCCGACGGAATAGGTGTCGACGAGATCGTCTCGAACGGCAGCTCGGGTGTTGAAGGACATTCGTCAGCACGCGGGGCATCCGGAGACGTAGTTCTCGTGGATGGCTACAGGACGAGCCCGATCATACAGAACGGCCGCGTGCTCGTTCGAGTCGGAAAGCGATTCGGAAAGGATCCGTGCCACTATGACTTCGGGGATGAAGGGGCGACAGACTGCAGGAAGCCTCTGTTCTTCTTCTGCGGGCAGAACGCGATCAACAGCGGAAACGTCGTCCTGAAGGGAGGGTACGGCATCAGCGTGTCTCAAGGGAGGAAGTATGCGGTGAGAAGCGGACGGCTTTCAGGCAGGGAGGTTCCGTGCATCGAGGTCGTCGCGAACAGCGACCTTCTCGGGATGTACTCGCCTTCGTGAAAAACATCGTCATTGACATCAGGCGCCAAAACATTTAGAATATTGACATGCAAGGAAAAGAACATGTGCGAGAGGCATACTTGATGGAGGAGAGATCTCCTTCGTCTGCCGTATCCTGCAACAGGAAGCCGTTCGTATCAGACCAGTCGTGCGACAGGGGGTCGGTCGACACGAACATGTTCTCCGACCTTCCGTACTGCGAGACGATATCGCCGACGATGCCTGAGATCCCGCCGGAGATAGTCGATCCAGAGATCGTCATTCCTGTTCCGCCTCCCTGCGCGTGCGTGAACATCGACTACAAGTTCAACTTCGGAGGCTACAAGAGCGGGTTCTCGGCCAAGTCCGAGTTCAAGGCGAAGGGAGACTGCTGCGAGGGATCGTACGACACGAACTTCGACTTCGAGTTCCCGTGCCCGATAAACAACTTCGGGTCAAAGAAGTTCAAGGCTACGATCGACTGGGACAAGCAGCAGGTCCACGAGCAGACGTACATCGAGCCGAAGAGCGAATGCGGCATCGAACCGAAGGACATCTCGTTCACGATTGGCCTTCCGTGTCCAATCAGAGGGATGAAGTCAGAAATCGGGATAAGCATCGACTGGGACCATCCGAGGAGAGGGACGGCTGTTCTTGCGAACAGCGGCGGCAGGAAATGCGGGATCGATCTACTGGAGGGATCGATAGATATCGGACTCCCATGCCCAATAGTCGGAGGAAGCGCGACGATAAACGTCAACATGGGCTGGGATTCTCCTGCATCTGGTACGGCAGATGTTGCAAGAAAGTCTGGCGGTTGCGCGATAGAACTTGAAAGCGGAACATTGAACATCGGGCTGCCGTGCCCCATAACTGGAACACGGTCGAAGATGGACTTGGATCTTGGATGGGACCAGCCGAACTACGGATCTGCGCTTCTTGCGAAAAAGGGTGGCGTGGGATGCGGACTTGAGATGCGTGAGGAGTCGCTTCATCTCGGCCTTCCTTGTCCAGTTTCAGGAGTGGACGCGTCTGTTGCAGTAAACATCGGATGGGACGAGCCGAGAAGAGACAAGAAGACCGTCATCAAGCAGTCAGGAGAATGCAGCCTCAGTGCGGAGAGCGCAGATCTTACAATAGGGCTTCCGTGTCCGATAAACGGTTCGGGAAACGCGAAAATAGAGATAGGATACGGAAGGAATTTCAAGGGCGAAGAGAGGCAGATCGCACACAGGTCAGGGGACTGCGGCCTGGAATTTGACAATCCTACTTTTGAACTAAAGATACCTTGCCCGCTCGACAAGCTCACGCTAAAAGGCGCCGTTGTGGCGAGCTCGAACTGGGGAATCAGCGTCGAGCAATCCAGCGGAGGATCCGCGTGCTCAAAGACGTTCACAATGAAGCTGAAAGTCCCTGAGAGCATAATAAACACGGAGGTGACCTGCATGGACGTCATATCTGAACTGGAATTCGAGTTTCCGAACTTCAAGTACCGGACACAAAGGATCTGTGGGCAGTTCAAGATTGATCTCAGCTCTTTGCACACAATGAA
>Ga0310694_10004738_pt1 | contig 13094 bp, 21 predicted proteins | sample 174DNAGHGhighgp2_FD_203884 | JGI IMG/M metagenome (GOLD analysis project Ga0310694, IMG submission 203884) | Sheep rumen microbial communities from Palmerston North, Manawatu-Wanganui, New Zealand - 1742 DNA GHGhigh gp2 (v2) (version 2) | ecosystem: Host-associated > Mammals > Digestive system...
CATCACCTCCGGCGAGAGCGACAACGGCCTGAACGTGATCGCAGATAACCTCATCCCGATTGCTACGGTACTGCTCAAGTCCCACCGCGCCGATGTCTACGAGGTCGTGGCGGCTCTGAGCGGCAAGACCAAGAAAACCATCGCGGAGCAGAAGATCACGGAGACCATCCGGGACATCGTTGACTGCTGGGATCAGGAGCTGCTGGATTTTTTCGGCTCGCTGCGCAAGTAAGCGAGGATGATATGTACAAGGTGATCGTTGCCATCAGCCTACATGGGTATCACGGTATGCCGCATCTGATAGCCATGATGCGGTACGAGGCGGAGCGGCAGCGGGACACCGAGTACGTGGCGACCATCCTGTGGACAATCGGGCGTATGCTGGGCGGCGAAGAATACCCGATGCCGAGCTATGGTGACATGGTGCATCCGCAGCCGAAGGACACGCGGAGCACGGACGAGATCGTCGGTGGTATCCTGAGTCAATTGAAAAAGACGAAGGAGGTGAATGCAAATGAACGGGATGCTTGAGCTGTTCAAGGTCGGCGCGAGTCTGGTGCTCGACAAGTCCGGCTTTGACAGCGATATCCGGGACGCGGATGCAAAGGGCAAAGGGCTTGCCGACAGCCTCGAAAAGTCCTTCAAGAAGGTACAGAACTTTTTGAAGAACTCTTTCTGGGTTGGCGTTGCGTTCAAGGCTACGCAGGCTATCTGGAATCTCGCAAAGAGTGCATCTGAGGCCGGCGACCGGATAGACAAGCAATCTCAGGCGCTCGGTATGAGCCGCAAAGCCTTTCAGGAGTGGGACTACATCCTCCTGCAGAGCGGCGCATCCATTGACGACCTCGGCCTGACCATGAAGACCATGAGCGCCGCGATCACGGAGAACAGCGCGGACACGGCGGCGGGGCTGTCGAAGCTTGGCCTGTCTGCGGCGCAGCTCCAGAACATGAGTGCGGAGGAACAGTTCGAGACGCTTGTGAAGGCGTTTCAGGAGATGCCGGAGGGCGTCGAAAAATCGCAGCTGGCGTTGCAGCTGTTCGGGCGAAACGCGCAAAGCCTCATGCCGCTGCTCAACAGCGCATCCGGCTCCGTGGACGAGCTGCGCAACCGGGCGTACGATCTGGGCCTCATTATGTCCGACGAGGATGTTGACGCGGCTGCCGCTTTCGACGACGCGCTGGATGACCTCAATGCCGTATGGACGGCGCTGAAAAATAAGTTCGGCGCACAGCTGCTGCCAGGCTTCACCAAGGGGCTTATCACGCTGGCGAACTCGCTGGGGCGCATCAGCAACGCGCTGACGAAGGCGTTCAAGGAGGGCGACTGGAAGGGGCTTTTCAGCACAATAACGGAGGAAATCTCCGCACTCCTGCCGCAGGCGATTGACGCGATCTCCGGCATGATTCTCGGCCTGTTCGAGAATGCGGACAAGATCATCGACCTCGGTATTTCGCTGGTCAACGGGATTGTGGACGGCATCGCAAAGGCGGCTCCGGCGCTCATCGCGAAGCTCCCGCAGATTCTCAGCAAGGCGTGGGAGTCCATCAAGAGCATTGGTCTCAAGCTGGGCAACGTGCTGATTGACGCTATCAACGGCGTGCTCGGCACGAATATCCCGCATCTGGACGAGATAAAGTGGCCTACGTGGCCTGAAGTGCAGCTTGCTTTCACCAAGGCTTGGGATTTCATTCAGGATGAGGCCGAAAAGCTGATGAAGCTGATCTTCGGCGAGACCGAAGACGGCGGTATCGACTGGCCTTCTCCGGAAGAAACGTGGAAAGCAATCGCAACAACTGTTACAACATGGTGGGGCACAATTTCTGACACAATTGCTGGCGCATGCTCTTGGGTACTGCAGATGTTTGGCATGCCAGAAGTGGATGCGCAATTGCTTGAGGAAGGCGTAAGCAACTGGTTCAGCGGGTTTGTAAATACCATTGTTGATGCTTGTTCGTGGGTGCTTGGACTCTTTGGCCTTCCGACGGATGTAGACGAAACGAAGCTCAGGGAAGACGTAAATAGCTGGTTTATCGGCTTCGCAAATGTCATTCAGGCGGCTTGTAACTGGCTTCTGCCGCTTTTTGGAGTGCCAGATGAAGATGTAGAGCACATTACACAGCTTGTTGGGGACTGGTTTAGCGGACTGACCAGTGTTGTATCTGACGCTTGTCAATGGGTGCTTGGCCTGTTCGGGCTTCCGACTAACGTCGACAACGAAAAGCTCAAAACGGATGTCGGGAATTGGTTCTCTACGATCAGCACAGTTATTGTAGACGCCTGTAACTGGCTTCTTGGCTTGTTCGGATTGCCAGAAGTCAACGCTGAGACGCTAAAGACGGATGTGTCCAACTGGTTTAGCGGCTTTGTTGATACAATCGTCGACGCTTGTTCGTGGTTCCTCGGTCTATTCGGGCTACCGACTGATGTGAATCATGAGACACTGAAAGCGGATGTCGAGAAGTGGTTCAGCGGGCTTGTCGGAACAATCGTAGAGGCGTGCAACTGGCTGCTGAAGCTGTTCGGATTGCCGGAAGTGGATGTACAGCAACTGAAGACGGATGTAACTAACTGGTTCACTGGCTTTGTTGATACCATCGTCGATGCTTGTTCTTGGTTCCTTGGCCTGTTTGGTCTGCCGACAGACGTGAACCTTGCTACGCTCAGTGAGGATGTTGCAAAGTGGTGGAGCGGCATCTCCGGTACAGTCATTGCTGCTTGCGATTGGGTATTGCAGCTGTTCGGTTTGCCGAAGGTCTCTGAAGCTGTTCAGGCTGTAAAAGACTGGTGGTTTGGAACCGGCGAGGACGGCGACAATGGTGTCCGTGGACAGATTGCTGACTTCCTCAAATCAACGTTTGGTATCGACCTGCCAGACACGGCGGAGATCGTATCAAGGCTCAACAACTGGTGGAATAACACCGTCCTCCCGCTGCTTACATTCGGACTTGTTCAACCGGGCGGAAATTCAGAGTGGGAAGGCTGGGAGACTGAAGGGCCACCGGAAGGCTGGGACGGGACGTACAGCTTCGGCGATGACGGGAAGCTGCAGTACAACGCAAAAGGTCTCAACTACGTACCATATGACGGGTACAGAACCGTACTTCATCGCGGAGAAGCTGTTCTGAATGCCAGCCAAGGTCGCGAGTGGAGGCAGAACGGCGGCGGCGCGGGGATTGACTTCGAAGCGCTGGCGGCGGCGGTCTCCGGGGCGGTGGCCGAGGCGGTCAGCAATATCCAGCTGAACATGGACGGCAAGGCGGTCGGCAGCGCGGTTGCCGGGCAGGTCAGCCGCGAGATCACGAAGAGCATGATGGGGAGGAGGGTGCCTGCGCTATGACGAGCAGATACGAGGTCTGGGTCAATGATGCGGCGCTCTCCGACATCGACCCGCGCATCTACGTGGCGGACATCGGCTACCAGCCCGCGAACGTGACGCGCTCCTCCGGGCGGCTGGCGGGCGGTCAGGGCGAGCTGGCGAGCGGCTGGGACTACTACGGCACGAGCAAAACGACGGTCTCCTGCGTCATCCGGGCGTACAACACATCGGAGCGGCAGCGGGTGATTCAGTCCATCGTGCGGTGGGCGCAGGCGGGCGGCTGGCTCAAGACCTCCGACCGTCCTGACCAGCGCATCTATGTGAAGCCGACGCGGCTCCCGGCTGCGGGCAGCGTGATGCGGTGGCTGGATGCGGTGAGCATCGAGTTCACGGCCTACGAGTGGCCCTTCTGGCAGGAGATGAACGCGCAGACGGTTGCGCTGACCGATGGACAGACGAAGACCCTGCGGTACAACAGCGCATTGCCGGGGTATGCGGAGTTCGACATCGAGCTGACCGGCTCCACATCCTCCGTTACGGTGACCGTGAACGGCGAGCACATCACGCTGGACAATCTTGGCGTGAGCGGTGGGCATATCGTGCTGAGCTACTCTGACGAGCACCACATCCAGAGCATCATCCACCGCGTGACCTCCGTCATCCAGAAGCGCACGGCGGACAGTGCGGATGACCTGATCCTGCGACCGGGCGAAAACACGGTCAGCTTCGAGGTGAACGGCTCCGCCACCTGCACGGTCTCCGGCAAGGGGGTGTACCTGTGACGCTCCCGTACGTAAAGACAGGCAACAGCATCCGGCGGCTGCATCCGCTGTCCTGCTCGATCACGCTCAATGTGAAACCGCTCTCCACGGTGCGCATGACGCTGCAGCAGACGGACGAGATCAGCATCTGGGAGTGGGTGACTGTGCCTGTGCCGGACGGCTCGACCATCTGGTGTCAGGTGGTGACCATCGAGACGGACGCGGAGACCGGGCGCAAGGATGTGTATCTGGAGCACGGGGCGCGGACGCTGGATGCTGCTACGATTCGCCGGGATGACGGGCTGACAAAGACGCCGTACGCCTTCAAAACGGGCAATCCACCTGTTGTCATGACTGTCTCGCAGATCATGACGAAGATACTGAGCTACCAAAGCCCTGCACGGTGGACGGTCGGCACGATTGCGCAGGCCATCGCCGGACAGGCGGTCTACATGGAGCCGGAGGGCATGAGCCTGACCACGGCGATCCTGACCATGATGGAGTCCATCCCTGCGTATCAGGCGAACTTCGTACAGGCCAGTGACAGCGACTGGCACATCGACATTGTCGCACGCCCGACTACTGTACAGGCGGAGGTGCGGCTGAACCGGAACCTGCGGAGCTGCGAAATCTCCTGCAATGCTTCGGCTATCTGCACGCGTGTCTGGTGCGAGGGCATCACGGGCGGCAAGATGGACAGTGCCAACCTCTCCACCTACGGCGTGCGCGAAGAGACCATGAGTCTCAACGACAGCCTGACAACGGCGCAGAAGGAAGCCATCGTGACGGCGTATCTGGCGGCGCACGACCATCCGATCATCAGCCTCAGCATCTCCGGCTACGAGCTGTCGCAGGTCACCGGGCTGGACATTGACAGCCTGCTGCTTGGTCAGCTGTGCCGGGTGGCGGTTCCGTGGCTGGGCGTGACGGAGAGCGAGGTCATCGTGACCAAGACCTACGGAGACGCATACAACGCGCCGGACGAGATCACGGTCAGCCTCGCAGACCAGACGCCTGACCTGAGCATCGTTGTCGCCAGCATCACGGGCGGCGGTGGCGGAGGCGGAGGCAAACAGAAGGAGTCCCCGCTCAAGCGCTTTCAAACGAAATTCGAACAGACCGACGAGCTGTTCCGGCTTCTGGCAACGGATACGCAGTGGGATGACATGGGACATGGCACAATCACGGCATACAGCCAGATTGTGCAGACCGCGTCCTCCCTGCAGTCCGTGGTCTCCCGGACAGGGTACACGACAGACGCGTTCTTCAACCCGTCGCACTCGTATGCCGTGGGCGACATCGTGATGTATGACGGCAAAATGTACGAGTTCACGGCGGCGCATACGGGCGCATGGACGGGGACGGACGTCAGGCAGATCACCTCGATGTACTCGACGATCACGCAGAACGAGCAGGGCATTGAGACGCTGGTTGCGAAGACCGGCATCAGCTCCCTGGGCCAGAGCGAGACGCTGTACTCGAAGATCACGCAGAACGCGGACTCGATTGCGCTGGTTGTCCAAGGGACAGGATCGTCCGCATCCATCAAGATTGCCGCCATCGTGGACGGTATCAACCAAAGCGCGGTGCAGATCAACGCGAGCAAGATTTACCTGAACGGGCAGACCATCGCGACCTCGATTGACTCCGTTGACGCGAAAATCACCAACCTGACATCCGGCACGACCACGGCAGCAACCATCAAGTCCAACCACCTGAAGGCGAGCAACAGCCTGTCACTTGGCGGGTACTACCATCACAACAGCACCATTACCATCGAAGGCACCAACTACAACATCGTGACATGGAGCAGCAGTATGTGAGGAGGCGCATCATGACCAATCTGGAGCTTATGAAGGAGATCGTGCGGCGCTTCGACACGCTGACGCTGCAGGGGATGCAGAACTGGGAGACGGCGACAGCGATGGAGCAGCTGATGCTCCGTCTGCTGGAGAATCTCAGCAAGGAGGGCGAGCATGAGAAGCATACGGCTGGCGAATGACGCCGAGTACGAGATCAACCGCTGCGGGGCGGCGGATGGCGTGCTGTGGATTGGCTTCCCTCCGGGTGAGCTGACCATCGCGCAGGCCGCGCAGGTGTTCTCCGACACGCAGGCCACGGCGGTCATCGCGTCGTTCTTCGACGGCGGCGCGGACAGGGTCTACGAGGGGTACACGGAGCTGGTCGTTGTGCAGACGGAGTACGAAGGCGGCACGCTGATTGCGCTGAGAAGGGGGTGATGATTCATGGCACTCATTGAGATCAAACGGACGGTCAATCTGGACGGGCTTGTGCAGCCGGACTCGCTGAACGGCGTGGCCTTCACGCAGGAGAACGCGGCGCACAAGTTCACGATCACCTGCATGCGGGGCGGCGCTCCGTACTCGCTGGCGAACACGTCGATTTCGGCGCGGTTCATGCGGGCGGACGGCACGACTGTCAATGTCACCGGTGGGGAGGTATCGCAGTCCAGCCCGAACGTGGCGAGCATCATCATCAACAAGCGCGACTGCTACAACGTACCGGGGCGCTTCCGGCTGTCCATCCTGTGCACGGCTGGCACCTCGGTGCTGTGCATCTACTCGGCAGTCGGCACCGTGACACGCTCGACGGACGAGACGGTCATCGACACCGGCACGGTGCTCCCGGATGCCGCGACGGTCGCGCAGATGTTCGAGCAGCTGGGCGATCAGCTGGACGAGTCCTACCAGTACGGCACGCGGATCGGGGCGCTGGAGACGGGTCTGGATTCGCTGGAGGATGTGGTGGACACCAAGGCCTCCGCAAGCGCTCTGAGCGATGAGGTCGCACGGGCGCAGGGCGCAGAAATGGGGCTGTCGCAGCAGATCGGCACGGTCGGTTCCTCCGTGGCTTCGCTCAGCACCTTCGCGACGGACAGGTTCAAGACCATCGCACCGGACTTCTCCGATACAAAAGCGTATAACGCTGGCGACCATGTGTATTATCAGAACCAGCTGTATCGCTTCACAGCGGCGCACGCTGCGGGCGCGTGGACAGGGACGGATGTCACGCAGCCTCCGATTACTATCGGCGGCTCCATCAATGTCGTTCGGCGGGAGATTGCGGCGCAGTTCTCTGAATCCACGCCCTACGCGGTCGGAGATTACTGCTACCACGGAGACTTCTTCGTCCTCTGCACCACGGCGCATCAGGGTGCTTGGAATGCGGCGCATTTCACGAACGTCACGGTCGCGGACGAGCTGAAGACGCGCGGCGCGTACACCTTCGCCGACGACGGCGATGGCAATGTTACGATTTCGTAAAGGAGTGAGAACATGGCTCTGACATGGCATGAGAGCACGTACATCGCGGGCAAGACATACTGCAAGGGCGAATGCCTGAGCACGGACAACAAGCCCGTTGGCGACTACATCATGAACGGGTCGCAGCTCATCGAGCTGGACACTTCCACGGTGTACTTCTTCGACGGCGAGAATCAGGAATGGAGGGCTTTCGGATGAGCTTTGACGCTGTGTCCTACATCATGGGCAAGCAGGCCGGGGCTGTCGTGATCGAGGGCGGTATCACCTGTACGGACGACGGCGAAGGCAACGTGGAAGTCGAGGAGGTGACGAACGACGATGGCGACTAAGCCGATGAAGACTCTGAAACTGCCGGGGCTGGAGGACACGTACACGTTCCTCCAGAACGACGCGACGCTGACGCAGTCCGGCAAGGCGGCGGATGCGAAGGCCACGGGCGATGCGCTGGCGGCGGTACAGGCGCAGGTTGACGGCGTACAGGCTGGGCAGTATCCGGACATGGGCGCAGGGCAGCTCCTGTCCACGACCGGGACTGTGAATCCGACCCCGTATACGTACCGTGCGAACGCCAGCGGCAGCGACCGTGTGACGGTGCAGCAGATCACTGGTGGGACGGTGGCATGGAATCAGCTTGTGGACACTGCAACCACATCCGTGACTGTTGCGTCCGGGCATAAGTACGTTGCGCTCGTGGGCGGCACGTGGTCAGTCGGTACGAGTGATGGTACGGCTCTCACGGTCACCGGCGGCACAGACATGGTTTTCGACCTCACGCAGATGTTCGGCGCGACCGTTGCCAAGCATTTCCTCGATCTGGAGACTGCCACCGCTGGCGCTGGCGTGGCCCTTTTCCGCGAAATGTTCCCGGCAAGCTACTATCCGTACAATGCGGGTGAGCTTGTCAGCGTCCAGACAAGCGGCAGGAAGAGCGGAGACCACACCTATCCGCTGGACAGCACCATGACCCTGCGCGGTATCCCGGTGCTGACAGATGGTGTTCCGGCGTATGACGGTGACAAGTACGCGCCGGATGGCACTGTGACACGGCGGTACGGCATTGTTGATCTGGGGACGCTGCCATGGTCGAAATATGATGTACTTCAAGGCAGGATGTTCCGCTCAATTCAGAATTATGTAAAGGGCAGCATGACTAACACGCATTTCATCTGCCCGAAGTACATCACAGTCACCAGCGACAAGCGTGCAGAGGGTACGATCTCAAGTGGCATGCCAAGATATATTGACATCATCGACTCCACATATGCAGACGTAGCCTCTTTCAAAGCTGCGATGTCCGGCGTGTATCTCGTCTACGAACTCGCCACTCCGACCACCGAAACGGCGGCTCCGTATCAGTCCATCCAGATCGCTGGCTCCACTGAGGAGTTCCTTCCTCCGGCTACTGACACCCGTCCTGCGGCTGTCCCGGTTGGCTCCGTGTCGCTGTACCAGACCAATCTGAGGGCGGGGCTGGAAAAAGTGCTTGGAACGCTAAACGGCGCTGACCCGGCACACGCTGAGAGCATCGCGCCTGTGCAGGGCAACACGGCATCCACCAACATCGCATCCGGCGAACTGCTGATGAGGGACGGCAAGCTCTACAAGGCCACTCAGGCCATTGTGGCGGGGGCTGAGATTGGCGCTACAAACACCACAGCGACAACCATTGCGGCACAACTCGCGGCTCTTGCGGCGCGAATCGCGGCACTCGAAAATTGAGAGGAGACTTGAATCATGGCTACCTATTACGCACAGCGTAAATCCATCAAGAACGGCGAAACCCTGCCCATCAACAATCGGTTCGGCACTCTGCCCGAGATGGAACGGCAGTACCATCTGTACTGCGCCTCTGCCGCCACCAATGCGGATGGCAACGAAGTCGATGCCGTTGAATGGGGAACCATCGAGCAGGGCGCGGTGGAACGCAAAGTGTGGACGCACGATGTCCAGCCCGAACAGCCGGAGCAGCCAGAAGAAGCTGCGGAGGAGTAACAGGCGTGGCGGGCAGGTGATGAGCCTGTCCGCCTCTTCGGAGGTGATTGAATGCGCACGCTGAAAGAGGTGAACGCGCTGCGCGACCGGCTCCTCTCCGATGGCACACCGAAGCCGGAGGCCGTCCGCATCATCGCGGAGGCGTGCTGCGGCTGGCCGTATGTTTTTGGCGCATGGGGCGAGGAGTGCACACCGGCCAACCGGCGGCGGCGCGTCCGTGCTGACCATCCGACCATCAAGAGCGCGTGTCCTGCGCTCAACGGCGGCTCCTGCGCGTCCTGCAAATGGGGCATTGGCGTGCGGATGTACGACTGCAGAGGCTTCACGCGGTGGGTGCTGCAGCAGGTCGGGCTGGACATCGCCGGGCAGGGCGCGACAAGTCAGTACAATGACAACTCCAACTGGCTTGAGAAGGGCGAGATCGAGGACATGCCGGAGTGCACGTGCTGCGTGTTCATCGCGGACGGCTCCAAGAAATCGCACACCGGGCTGTATGTCGAAGACGGCACGACGGTCGAGTGCTCCGCCGGGGTGCAGGAGCGGGCGCTTGACAAGCGCTGGACGCACTACGCTATTCCTCGCGGACTGTACACGGCGGAGGAGATCGCGCAGATCAGGCGGGACAAGCCAAAGCCGAAGAAGACCCTGCGCAAGGGCGACCGTGGCGACGCGGTCAAGGAGCTGCAGGAGCGGCTCACCGAGCTGGGCTACGACTGCGGCACGGCGGACGGCGTGTACGGCACGAAGACGGTGGCGGCGGTCAAAGCCTTCCAGCAGGACAACGGCCTGACTCCGGACGGCGTCTGCGGGCCGCTGACCTGGGCGGCGCTGGAGCAGACAGAGCCGGAGCAGCTGTACCGGGTGAGCATTGACGGCGTCACATGGGCGCAGTACCGGCGGATACTGGAGATATGCCCGCTGGCTGAGGCTGAAAGGGAGTGAAAGGCTATGCCTGAATGGATTGCCAAGTATTGGCTTGAATGGGTGTTTGGCCTGCTCATCGCGGTACTGACCTGGGTGGTCAAGCGCATGAGCGGGCGCATCAAACAACAGCAGCTTGAAAACGAGGCCCTGCGCAACGGCATGAGGAGCCTGCTGAAATCGCAGATCGTGACGCAGTGCGAGCGGGCCATGGACGACGGCTGGTGCGGCGCACGGCTGCGGGACACCATCAACGACCTGTACCAGAGCTATCACGCGCTGGGCGGGAATGGGACGGTCACGGACATCGTAGACCAGACACGAAAGCTACCGGCATTCGCGCCGGAGAAGGGAGAACATCATGATTGACTGGAGGAGCAAGCTGACCAGCCGCAAGTTCTGGGCGGCCATCGCGCAGTTCGTGTCCATGCTCATCATCGCGCTGCACGGCACGCAGGAGACCGCGACGCAAGTGACGGCGCTCATCATGGCGGGCGCGGCGGTGATCGCGTACATCATCGGCGAGGGGCTGGCGGACGCTGCTGGCGCGGCGAATGCCGTCAATCTCGTGCCGTATGACGATGATGAAGGTATTGATGAGGCAGAATACTATGCGGATAACCCGCATGACAAGTGGGGCGAAAGCGGGCTTTTCCACGGCACGACGGGCGATGAGGACGATGGAAAATGATCTGGATTGACATCATGCCAGATGGATGCTAAAATGAGCACGGAGGTGCTGTTATGGACGATATGCAGATGATACCATTTGTTGCACATGAGGCGGAGGTTGTCCGGCTTGAGCGCATTATCAAAAAGCTGTGGATTCTGGTGCTCGTCATTTTCAGCCTCTTCGTGCTGACCAATGCGGGCTGGATTTGGTATGAGAGTCAGTTCGAGACCGTCGAGATCACGCAAGAGGGAGACACCGACTCTGGCGGCAACAACTACTTCAACGGCACCGGGGAGATGACATTGTATGGCCAGAGCACGACAGGTGATCAGGATACGCCGTCGAAAGACGGGCGGTAAAAGCGGATACCGAGTATGCAATATGTGCCACGGCACAGGCAGGGTCAAGGCGAAATGATGACCGGGCGAGGAAAGGCTCCTCGCCCTTTTCCGTGGAGGTTCGCATGAGCGTAGATGATTTCAACATCCCTCGCAGCGCCGTTGAGCTACTGATCGACGAATGGATATTCAGCGAGCGCGACAGGCGCATCCTCAAGCGTAGGCTCCTGGACGGCATCTGCTTCGAGCCTCTTGCTGAGGAGTTCGGCTTGTCACCGCGACAGACGCGGGAGATCGTCCGCAAGGGCGAGAATAAGATTTTCAAGCACATGCCCGGCTGATGCCGGGCTTTTTTGCGTTCATCAAAAAAAGTTCTTGACTTTTAGGCTTAAAGGTGGTAAGATGAGCATGAGGATGATACATCCTCGCCCACCACCTACCGCAAACGCCACAGAGGAGGACGACACAATGAAGATCACCAAGACCGAGTTCCACATGGATGTCAACCACGGCAGCAGCTACAAGATCTACATCTTCCGCGACAGCAACGACCCGAACATCCGGGTCATGTACGACACGCTGATGACGGTGCAGTGCTACGACGAGCACGACGGCATCTTCTGGCACGTGAGCGGCGGTCCCGCGGACGACTGCAGGGTGCCGGAGTTCTTCAAGGGCAGGGGCTACTACATGATCTGCGTGGAGCACAACCGCGGCGACTGGAACAAGCCCTTCACCTACGAGCTGTACATCGTCGAGTGACAGACAAGCCCGAGCCGTGGCGGGCAAAAGCCCCGGCAGAAGGAGAAAGAACATGAAAGTCAAGCTCGAACGGATGACCAATTGGATGAGTGGTCACAAGACTTGGGAGATGGACATTGCCGAAGCGTGTGCAAAGATGACGAAGCTCAAGTACAAGGCCTTCTACGCGAAGACCTACGAGAACGGTCGCCGGGTGATCTACTACAGCAAGGACAACTGCCTGACGCAGTACCGAATCACCATCAACTGAGACACGAAGCCGAGCCGGGGCGGCTGATCCCCGGCAACGCAAAGGAGGGCACAACAATGACGGAGCAGATGACGACATTCAAGTATGCCAACGTGATTTTCGGGCGCGGCGCTCAGAGGATGCTCATCAAGACCTTCTTCGGTGCGGATTGCATCAGGAAGGCGGAGGAGTGGCTTGCCGAGTACATCAAGGCGAACAGATACGCCTGCGCCGACTTCTCCATCCGCGTCATCGAAGACTGCGAGTAATGACTATCACCCGCCCTGGAGGTTACGATGGCAAAGGAGGACATGAAGATGACGATGACCGAGAAGCTCCGCATTCACGCGGAGATCGAGGCGGCTGACCGCCAGCACCGGGACGAGTACATTGAGCAGAACGAGCAAGAGAGCAAGAAGGAGAACTGACAATGTCGTACAAGATCAGCTCTGCGCGGTATGGCTGGCTGTGTGGCGTCCAGCGCAAGGGCGGCGAGATCGTCAATGTGACATGGGGCAAGTGCAAGGATGCCGCGATGCCGATGGATGAGAAGCGTATGCAGGAGGTGCACGCCTACCTGTACGATGTGGGCATTGCCCACGACATCAACAATGTGTGGATTCCGTGGATTGATGGGAGGAACTGACCATGGTCGAGTATCACGTGATTCTGAAGCGGTTCAAGGGGTCAACCAGACCGGATGTCTGCATCTTCAGCGATGAGGACATGGAGGTCGCTCTCCGGGAGATGGCGAGATACTGCAAGCAGCACGGCTTCACGGTGCAGGACAGGGACGGCACATACACCATCGAGAG
>Ga0310694_10004740_pt1 | contig 13091 bp, 10 predicted proteins | sample 174DNAGHGhighgp2_FD_203884 | JGI IMG/M metagenome (GOLD analysis project Ga0310694, IMG submission 203884) | Sheep rumen microbial communities from Palmerston North, Manawatu-Wanganui, New Zealand - 1742 DNA GHGhigh gp2 (v2) (version 2) | ecosystem: Host-associated > Mammals > Digestive system...
CAGTTACTCCGAAATTGGCTTGCGGAGTGCTGTCGTTGTGAATGTTGAATTCTATCCACGGCTTTTTTGCAACTGCCACTGAAATCAGAGTGTCGGAGTTTATCGCGAATGGTTTGGTGGCACTAAAATAGCCGTCGGCTTCGACGATGCAGTCGAGCTGCAGGTTTGGTATTTTGTCGAACGTGACCAAGCCTGATTTGTTGGTTGTAGCTTTCAATCGGCCAATGGCCAGTCTCGCATTTTGTAAGCTTGCGCGGGTTGCCGAATCCACAACGTGGAATGTTACGGCATAAACGTTGAGTCGTTGCAGCAGCAGACTGATGTGCACCGTATCGTTCGACGCTTTAACTAATTTTTCGTTTACAGCATAGTCCAAGCTAAGCGAGTATTCGATTTTGCGGTTGGTGAAAGCAAGCAATTGAGCCTTGCCGTTTTCGTCGGTTGTTGTTGTGTTGTCGTCAATCGCAATCTCAACGTCGGCAAGAGGTTCACCATCGGTGTCCTTAACATCGAAGAGCACATATTTCGGCTTCTGGTATCGGAAAATGGTGTTCGGGCGATAGTCGGAGCGGCGGTAAACTTTGGTTATCTCATCGGGCGATTCGGCATCGTCGACAAATTCGCTTGCAACCGTTATGTCATTTGTGTAGTGACCGTAAATGTCGGGACGCGAATCCTTTTCGACAAAAGTTGTGTTCATGCCCCAGCCAATTTCGAGCAAAACGTTGTCTTTACCATTGTAAATGAATGGTTTATCGAGCTTTAAATTCAACTCTTTACTTTCAATCTCAAGCAAATCTTTTTTGAGCACCGTTTCGGCATCGCTCATATCGATAAAATACTCCAAACCTTTCAGATTATCGGGTTTGTAATATTTCATTTTTATGGTGAAGTCGTTGAATCCGTCGAATTCGTTTTTGGGTGTTATGTTTTTGAACTGAAATGCTATTTCGCCAATTTTGATTGGCAGATTTCCAAGGTCGGCCGCGGTGTACAGAATTTGTGTGCGGCCGGTTTTGTACCAGTTGTTGAACGGATACAAATTGGTGGTTGCTGTTCCTGTGCCGATTATTTTGTCGTCGAGTTTGCCAATGGTTAGGGAGTATTGGTGCGAGTCGGAGTGGAGCGGCTGTCCGGTTGTTGCGATTATTTTAAAGTCGAATATGGTCATCATGTCGGCATATTCGTCGGAGGCAATGGTGAATCGGCAGAGAGCCGTGTCTCCGGGATTCAAATTGCTAATTGTTTGTTCGCCGCTTACAACTCTAACATCGGGTTGCTCATGGTCAGGCACCAGGTTGGCCGATGCAAGGTCCACGCGCTCATGACCGGTATTTGTTATGGGGATGACGATATCGGCTGTTTCGCCAGGAGATATCTGCCCGTTGGGTTTGTCGATGGTTAACGTGGCAAGCAGTTTCAGTTTCGGAGCCGTCACGTTAAGTGTGAATTCGTTGACGGTAGTCTGCTCGTTTTCGGTAACTGTGAATTTGAACGGAATTTTCACGCCATCGGCAATGTTGTCAGCAAGTTCAATGCGGCACATGTTTGTGAATGTCTGGTTGGCCTGACTTCCGATGGGCGGAATTGTTGTCTGTGTTGTGCTGATGTTTTTCACAAGGGGACTTGTGCTGGTAATGCTCACAGTGGCAGCTTGCGATGCCTGTTGCCCCAAGTTTTTCACAACCACATCAAACCCGGCTATGCCGCCGCTTTGCAAACTTCTGTATTTGAATGGATTGTCCGATATCACCAAATATGATTGGTCGGGCAGGATTGCCGTTGTTTTTCCAAAATAGGGCTTGTAACGAGGTTTTGTTACAACAATGTCAATCTCGCAAGGCTGGCTTACTGGCTTAATTGGCACGTTAACGCCACTCTCGCCTTTGGGCACGTAGGCTGCGCCAAGCAATTCACCATCGACCGAAAGGGCAACGTAGGAGCCAGCCAAAGCGCTTACGTGCACCATGTTGTTGGCTACCGGAATTGTAACATTATGGCTTACTATGTTGTCTTTTGCTTCGCCAAAATAGACAAGCAGCGACGGGTCGCCCAAGTAGTTATAGCCTTCCCAGTAGTAGCGTGGTGAAACGTTTGTGGTGTAATCGTTGTTAAAGGCTTCGGTAACAGCCATATCTCCAGTAAAAACTAGAGAACCGCCACAAACTAAGTCTGCCACAAAAGGAGCGTCGAATGTGCCTAAGGTAGTGGCGCTGGTGTCCGGACTCACTCCCGAACTATAGTTGTGCGCGCCCACAGCCCAATAAAAATCTTCGTGCCAGTAGGTCTTAGGCAATGAGCCAATGTAGGCCACGGCACCACTGTTCTCTTTTCGAAGCCAGGTTTCGCCAATACACTCGTCTTGGGTGAATTGTCCTGATAAACAACAATTTGCTATAACAAATGGAAACTGGCCTTGATAGCCGAATCCTCTTACTTTGTTTTGTGACAGATAAGGATCAACCCAGCCTGTGGTTTCACCATGGGCAGTATATGTCATCAGGCCCACGGCCACGCTTGAGTCGGCATAGCAGCCCGAATAGCTTGTTGTGAATTTCTTGACCTTGCTGTAGCCGTTTTTCGCGTTAATGCGGTTGTTGGTAATGTAATCTACCGTTGGAATGCCCACAGCCGAACGGTAAGTATTATCATAACCGGCAATGAGTGTGGCTTTCGACAGATAACTCGGGTCGTCGAAAAGGTATTTCTCGTACGTAATGGTTTTGTCGGCAATGGCTTTCATTTGCTCGGCGGTGCGTGCCGAGAAACGACCGTAGTACATATCGGGAATAAAATCGCCATCGCCGTCCATGCAGGCATAATAAAGGTCGGTGCCGTAGCTGAATAACGAGCCGGCTTTGACGGTTGGTATTTTGTCGGTGTCGGCGGCAAGAAGCAGAAACGACGGTGCCGGTGAATCGGCAGTGTCGGCATATTGCGCTGAAACCCATGCTTTTATGTCGGCTGCGGTTTTCCCGATAATATCAGTGGTGGCCACCACAACGTTGAAGCCTTTCTGCCGTTTCCATTTTATGAAATCCGATAAGGATTTGACAAAGGCCGTATCGGTGATAATCAGGTATTTAATTGGATATTTTGTCAGGTTTGGATTACCGCTTTTGTAGTTGTCCAATGCCGAATAAACACCATCGAAATATGGCGAGTCGCCTTTTGCCCCCGACTTTGCCAAGCCGCCTTCGAAATCAACGTCAAACTCAATGTTGCTGAGCACCATCAGCGTGTTTTGCTTCGGGTTGTAGCGAACAGGGTTCACGGCTACCTGGCCAATGCCAATGCCGCGCATGGTTCCAACTGGTGTTATTGAAACAAGTTCGTTTTGAGTGAAATAGTTGCGGCGGTACGAGCGTTTGCGATATTTCATTTTTTGCTCTTTGCCGCTTTTGCTTTGCGACGGTTGGCGCGGTGTTATTTTTCGGTCAATTCCTATATCCGACAGGTTGTAAAATATTGTGTCAGCGTGTTTTATGGTGACTATGGGTTTTGCCCCCGAAGGCATTTGCACAAGTTTTCTGAAGGCGGGCAACTGAGGTTCGCCTTCGGCGCCGGTAATATATGCGCCTTCGGTTTGTAGTTCAATAAAATCGCCCTTTTTGGTTGTGGTGTCATTCAGACTAATGGCGCCAACGTTCGCGGTCAGTCTCAAATGCTTTGCATTGCTTTCACGAATTGTGAGCCCATTGCTTGCATGGCGTTTCCCATTGTCGGGCAACAATTGTTTGCTCTGCGCGTAAATGCTTGGGCAACAAAGTAATAGTAGCAATATGGGTAGCAATCTGCGAATCATGTTGCAAATCTACTCAAAACTTTTTCAAATTGGTGGGTTTTGTGATTAAATCGGGCTGATTATTGGCGAAATATGCAGTTTTTTAGAGTTCGATTACCATTCCTGTCTTGACGGTTTCGCCTTTGAAATGCTTATGGAATTCAGCAATGGCATCGTCACTTGTGCAGTGCGACGGCATAACAATCTCAGTGCCAATGTTTTTTAGGTATGTTATTGTTTGCTCGAGACGTTGGTCGACGGTGGTAAGGTGGAATCCGCCAATCACGCCATAAACCTTGTCGCTCTGGGCGACGCGGCGGGCTTGTTCAACAATGTTGCAGATTCCGGCGTGGGCGCATCCCGAAATCACAATCAGTCCGTTGGCGGTTTTAACGGCGAGTGCCGAATCGTCGGCAACGGGGTCGGGCGAGCCGTCGGCAAATTGGAACGGAGCGCTGCATTCTTGCTCAAATGGCAGAACACGTTGAATTTCACCCAAATACACAATGCTTTCGGTAATCCACAGAGGCTCTTTGGTTTCGATTATTTTGTTGCGGCTTTCTACTGTTTGTCGGCTCACAGCAATCGAGATATCGCGCCCCGAGCGTCCCGAAATACGCGTGGCAAACGCATCGGGGTGCATAACAATCTGCTTTCCGTCAATCCATTGCAGGCCGTTGCCGTGGTCGTAGTGGCCATGGCTGAGCACAACAGTGTCAACGCTGTCAATGTTGAGGCCCATTTTTTCGGCATTCCTAATGAACAAATCCGAGGCACCGGTGTCGAACAGCACGCGCCTGTCGGCTTCAACAAGAAACGACAGCCCGTGTTCCAAACCATAGCCGCAAAGGGCTTGCTTATCAGATAAAACGTTTATTTTCAGACTTGTAACCATTGCTGATATTTCCGGCAAATTTATTCCGCTTTGCGAAAAAGTCAAACAAAAACCTGATTGCCATACGTTTTGAACGTAATCGCACGAAAAAATCTCTCATCATCCGAACAACTTTTGAAATTCCTATTACTTTTGCGGCGTTAAAAACAGAAAACAATGTTGAACACACCTTCATACTTCGCTTATTATTTCTTTTACTACTTCAGTAATTGAGGCGGGGTAATGTTCGTGTAATTGATTATGAATACAGGCCCCGCGTTTTGCGGGGCTTTTTTTTTGAAAATGAATATGAAAATCGCAATTCAAGGAGTGAACGGAGCCTTCCACGAGATAGCCGCAAGGCAGTATTTCGGCAACGATATTGAGACGGTCAACTGTGACCAATTCCGCGATTTGTTCCGCGCCGTTGAGGACTGCACGGCCGATTACGGCATTGTGGCCATCGAGAATACCATTGCGGGCAGCATTCTGGAGAACTACCTGCTGCTCAAGCGCTCGAAACTCAAGGTGATTGGCGAACTCAACCTTCACATCACGCAAAATCTTATGGCTCTGCCTGGTACGCGGATTGAGGACATCACGGAGGTTTACTCGCACCCAATCGCTATTCAGCAAAGCAAGGATTTCTTCGATAACTATCCGAATATCAAAATGATAAACTGGTCGGATACGGCATCGGCGGCGCAGAAGGTGGCCGAGGAGAAACTCGCCCACACGGCGGCCATTGCAAGCGAGTATGCGGCCGAACTCTATGGCCTTCAGATACTTGCGGCGCAGATTCAGACTCACAAGAAGAACTACACGCGCTTTCTGGCCATCAGCCGCACGGCGGTTGATTCGCCTGAAAACGACAAGGCGTCAATCTGCTTCGAACTGACGCATCAGCCTGGCTCGCTGGTTGACGTGCTGGCGGTGTTCAAGAACAACGACATCAACCTGACGAAAATTCAGTCGCTGCCGATTCTGGGAAGTCCGTTCCAATACGCGTTCTATGTTGACTTGCAGTGGAGCGACCGCAGCAATTTCGACCGCGCCACGAGCCGTGTGCTAAATCTTGTGTCGAACTTGTCGGTTCTGGGAGAGTATAAGGGCGCTAAAATGTAGTATATTAATAAATTATTTGGAATATGATTAGGGAAATGCAGGCGGACGACTGGTCGAGGGTTGCAGAGATATACAATCAAGGAATTGAAAGCGGCATATCGACCTTCAACACAAAATGCCCTGATTATGAAAGTTGGGACGCTGGACACACCAAAAACTGCCGTTTCGTGTATGAGGAAGGCGGCAAGGTTGTTGGTTGGATAGCCGTCAGCCCCACATCTTCGCGCTGCGTTTATAAAGGCTGTGTTGAGGCAAGCGTTTATGTCGACGCTGATTATCAGCAAAAAGGAATAGGCGAAAAACTTATGCGTAAACTCATTGAGGAGGCGCCGAAGGCAGGATACTGGAGCATTTATTCGGTCATAATTTCGCTTAATGTGGCAAGCATCGCGCTTCATAAAAAATGCGGATTCCGCGAAATTGGTTATCGCGAAAGAGTTGCGATTGACCGTTTCGGCAAGTGGCAGAATACAACTTTAATGGAACTTCGTTTTTAATTTGAAAGATAAAAATCAGTTGAATCTGTGTTTAATCGAAAATCAGAAATCAAAAATATAAAAATCAATAAATCAAATAATTATGGTAGTAACAATCATTGGTTTGGGTTTGATTGGCGGTTCAACCGCAATCGACATTCGTCAGCAGAAGTTTGCTGATTCAATCATCGGTGTTGACAGTAACCCGACAAACGCAGCAGGAGCGGAGCACATCGGGCTTGTTGACGAGATTTGTGAGTTGGAGGACGGTGTGAAGCGCGCCGACCTGATTCTGGTGGCCGTGCCCGTGAACGCGGCGCTGAAGGTGCTTCCGAAGGTTCTCGACCTTGTGAACGACAATCAGGTGGTGGCCGATATGTGTTCGGTCAAAGGCAAGTTGTGCGATTGGGTGAAGTATCATCCTAAACGTCAGCGTTATGTGGCTTCGCACCCAATGGCAGGAACGGAGTATTCGGGGCCGTGGGCGGCCAAGGCGGGAATGTTCGCTGGCAAGGTGGCCATTCTGTGCGACACCGAGGACAGCGACATCAAGGCTGTGAACCTGGTGCGCCGAATGTACGAGGCAATGTATATGCGCATCATCTTTATGAACAGCGCCAACCACGACGTGCACACGGCTTACGTGTCGGCCATCTCGCACATCAGTTCGTTTGCGCTGGCGCTCACCGTTTTGGACAAGGAGAAGAACGAAAAGCACATTTTCGACCTTGCGTCGGGCGGTTTCGACTCAACGGTGCGTCTGGCAAAGAGTTCGGCGGCTATGTGGCAGCCGATTTTTGAGCAGAACAAGGACAACGTGCTCATCGTGCTCGACACCTATATTAAATATCTTCAGGAGTTTAAGAAGAATCTGGAGGACGACAATAACGAGGCCGTCTACAATATGATTGACGAGGCCAATAGGATTCGCAGAGTGCTGAAATAGAAGGTGTTGGGTGTTGGTAGTGACGCGATTTATCGCGTCCGCTAATTCGCCTATTTACGGGAAAATTGAATTAACAATTAATAATTAACAATTTAGACAAAAGTTGTTGAGAAGGTTCAGAATGTTGAGAAGGTTTAGAAAAACTAAACTTCTAAACTGCGAAGCACTAAACTTTCTAAACAGCGAAGCGCTAAACAAAAAAAACTGAAAAAATGAACACAACCGAAACCCCGTTTGAATCGTGGGGAATTATAAAGAACACAAAGCGTCCTGTGGTGATTGCAGGACCTTGCAGCGCCGAGACTGAAGAACAAGTGCTGACAACCGCCCGCGGCCTGAAAGAGCAGGGCATTGAGATTTTCCGTGCGGGAATCTGGAAACCGCGCACCCGTCCGAATTCGTTCGAAGGCGTTGGCTCTGAAGGACTTACCTGGTTGAAACGCGTGAAGGCCGAGACTGGTCTGCTCACATCGACCGAAGTGGCCAACTTCAAGCACGTTTACGAGGCGTTGCGCGCTGGAGTTGATATTCTCTGGATTGGCGCCCGCACGTCGGCCAACCCGTTTGCAATGCAGGAGATTGCCGACGCTCTGCAAGGCGTTGACGTTCCTGTGCTTATCAAGAATCCCGTGAACCCCGACGTTGAGTTGTGGGTGGGCGCCGTTGAGCGCATTATGGGCGCAGGAATCAAGCGCGTGGGCGTCATTCACCGCGGTTTCTCGTCGTTTGAGAAGACACGCTTCCGCAACGTTCCGCAGTGGCAAATGGCCATTGAGTTCCGCCGCCGTATGCCTGGCCTGCCAATGATTTGCGACCCGTCGCACATTTCGGGCTGCACCGAATTGCTTCAGGAAGTGTCGCAGAAAGCGCTCGACCTGAACTACGACGGCCTGATTATCGAGAGCCACTGCAACCCGAAGGAGGCCTGGAGCGACGCCAAGCAGCAACTGACACCCGAAGATTTGGGTAAGTTGTTGAAATCGTTGGTTTTGCGTAACGTCGAACTCGACCAAGCGCAAAAAGAGACTTTGGACGACCTTCGTCTGAAAATCGACAAGTTCGACGAGGATTTGCTCAAGACTCTGGGCGAGCGTATGAAGGTTGCCGAAGCCATTGGCCAATACAAGAAAGAACACAATATCACCATTTTACAGCCGTCGCGCTGGGACGAAATCATTAGCCGCATTGTTGAGAAGGGCGCCAAGCACAACTTGAGCGAGGAGTTCATTTCCACCGTTTTCAAGGCCATTCACCAAGAGTCAATCAACAAGCAGACAGTGATTATGAATGGGGATTGATTGAGAGTGTAAAGTGTTGAGAGTAAAGAGTAAAGGTTGAGAAAGTTGAGAAAGTTGAGAAAAAACGAAAAACTCAATATTCTCAACAGCGAAGCGCTGAACTTTAAACCTGTTCAACTTTAAACTATCTTTACTCAACATTCTCAACAGCGAAGCGCTAAACTTTTAAACTTTTAAACATTGAAAACAACAACAATCCACGGAGCGCAAGGCGATTCGCAAATACTTGTGGGTGAGAGTTTTAAGAACTTCCGCAAGTATCTGCCGACGCAGCAGGTTGTGGTGATTACCGACCCCAACGTGAACGCCATTTACGGCAAGTATTTTGCTGATTATCCGATAATTGAGATTGGTTTGGGCGAGAAGTCGAAGACGCTCGACACGGTTTCGGCGGCGATAGGGCGGATGCTTGAGTTGAAAATCGACCGCAAGGGCTTTGTGCTGGCGGTCGGAGGCGGCATTGTGACTGATGTTGCGGGCTTTGTGGCGTCCATTTACCAACGCGGAATCGGGTTCGGCTTTGTGTCGGGCACGCTACTCTCGCAGGTCGATGCAAGCGTGGGCGGAAAGAATGGCGTTAACTATTTGGGATTCAAGAATATGGTTGGCACGTTCAATCAGCCGAAATTCGTCATTTGCGACCCGCAGATGCTCACCACTCTGCCCGCCGACCAACTCGACAGCGGCTTTGCCGAAATTGTGAAGCACACGCTCATTGCCGACCGCCAAATGTTTGAATATCTGGAAGAAAACGCCGAAAAGGCTTTGAATCTCGATATGGATGTGATTGAGACGCTGGTCGATAATTCGGTCAACATTAAGTCGGGCGTTGTGAACCGCGACGAGAAGGAGAGTGGCGAGCGTCGCAAACTCAATCTTGGCCACACCTACGGCCACGCCGCCGAAAAGGTGCTTCAGGTGAGCCACGGATTTGCCGTCAGCCTTGGATTGGTGGTGGCTGCGCGGCTCTCGGTCAAGCGCGGACTGCTCATTCAGGCCGATGCCGACCGCATTGTGGCACTGCTCAAGCGGCTCAACCTGCCAACCGTCATAACTGGCGATAAACAAGCCATTTACAGCGCTTTGGAACTCGACAAGAAGCGCGAAGGCTCGCAAATCAACTTTGTGCTGATGCGCGGCATTGGCGATGTGGTGATTGAGAAAATTGATATTAACGAACTGAAACAGATAGAGTTATGACAGCATTATGCCGCTCGGTGGCGATAAAAGGCTACGATGCCGTTAGCCGCCTGGTTCAGGGGGCCGAGATGGTCGAAATCCGCCTTGAGGAATCGGGCCTGACAATCGATGAGACTCGCCAACTGTTTGGCACTCACCCAAATATGCTTGCCACGTGCCGCCCCGTCGGACTGTCGCAAGCCGAGCAGACAGCCTATTTGCTGGCCGCCATTGAGGGTGGCGCCGCGTGGGTTGATGTTGAGGTTGAGGCCGACGACGACTACCGCCGTAACATTATCAGCATTGCCCGCAAGCACAACTGCAAGGTGATTGTGTCGTACCACAACTACGATGAGACACCGCAATTTCTTGAACTTCAGCAGATTGCCGACCTTGCACACTCAATGGGCGCCGATGTGGTGAAGTTGGCCTGTATGTGCCACTCAAAAACCGATGTTATGAATCTGCTTAATCTGTATAATGCCGATTATCAGATACTTGCAATCGGAATGGGGCGCGTGGGCGCTTTGACTCGCATTGCGGCAATCACAATGGGCGCACCATTCACTTTTGTTGCAACTGCCGATGGCGGAGCAACCGCACCTGGCCAAATCGACGAGGCTATAATGCTAAAAATGAAACAATTGCTTACTGAAAACAAATGAACCTGACAATAAAGCCAACGAGTGTTTCGGGAACGGTTACGGCGCCGCCGTCGAAAAGTTATATGCAGAGGGCGATTGCACTTGCTGTTTTGTCGCATAACCCTACCATTATCAGCAATTTATCGGATTGCAACGACTGCCGCGCGGCTATTGGCGTTGCCCGTAATCTTGGATGCGCCGTTGAGCAAACAGCCGATGAGTTGCGGATTGTTCCGTCTGCTAACGGATTGGCTGGCAATCATTTGCATTGCGGTGAGTCGGGCTTGGCGCTGCGGATGTTTACGCCCGTTGCGTCGCTTTTGGGCAACCGTGTCGAACTGACGGGTGAGGGCTCGCTCACGCAGCGGCCTGTGGGTTTTATGGAAGACACTCTGCGTCAGTTAGGCGTTGATGTTCAGACAAATAGTGGACTTTTGCCAATTGCGGTCAAAGGCCCGATGCAAGGCGGAAAAGCCGCGGTTGACGGCTCGGTCAGTTCGCAGTTTCTGACGGGTTTGCTGATTGCGCTGCCCACATTAAAGAACGATACCGTATTGACAGTCAATAATTTGACGAGCCGCCCCTACATTGATATGACGCTGCAGATTATGCGCGATTTTGGTGTTATTGTGGAAAATGCAGATTATGAGCAGTTTACCATAAAAGGCGGGCAGCAGTACGCCAACGCAAAATACCGCGTTGAGGGCGATTGGAGTGGGGCGGCGGCGTTTATTGTTGCCGCGGCCATTGCTGGAACGCTGAAAATCAATGGTTTGAATCCGCAATCGGCTCAAGCCGACCGCGCCATTATTGACGTGTTGCGGCTCACAGGCACAAAATTCGCTTTTGATGCCGATAATTGCCTGATTGTCAGCAAAAACGACAATCTGCAACCATTCAACTTCGATGCCACAAACTGCCCCGATTTGTTCCCTGTTTTGGCGGCTTTGGCGGCCAATTGCAAGGGCACGTCGGCCATTGCGGGCGTTCACCGTCTCACCCACAAGGAGAGCAACCGCGCCGAGGCAATCAGGCGCGAACTTGGCAAACTCGGCGTCAGCGTTGAGTTTGAAGGTGATAAGATGATTGTCAGTGGCGGCCCGATTAGTGGCGGCGCGGCTTCGGCCTGCAACGACCACCGAATGGCTATGTCGTTGGCACTCTGCGCTTTGACGGCTTCGTCGTTGGTAACAATCGAAGGCACAGAGTGCGTCGGCAAATCGTATCCTAACTTCTTTGAAGATTTGGAAAGTGTTGTAAATAAAGTGTAGGCAAGGAATTTGAAAAATGATATATGGTATTGGGGGTAGTTAATTACGAATTTTTAATTACGACCACTGACTGAAGTCCGTAGTCAAACAAACGATTCACCGATTAACCGCTTAACCAATTAAACAACAAACAGATATGTTCAGTCTCAATTACAAAGTAACCGTTTCGATGTGCGATGCCGACGGGCGTTTAAAACTGTTTTCGGCTTTGCAGATGATGCAGGACTGCTCGGAACTTTGGAAGACGTCGGAGCCCGAATACGACCGTTTTTTTACTGAAAATGGAATGGCGCAGTTGTTGGCGTCGCGTCAGGTTGAAGTGGTGCGCGTACCGCAATATAAAGAGAATCTGACAGTTACAACTTCGGTTTTCGAAGTGAGTCCGATGTTCGGTTTCCGCAATACTTTTATCTATGATACTGAAGGTCAGCCGTGTTACAAGAGTTGGAGTATGGGCGCTTTTGTTAAACTCGACACTGGCAAACTCAATAAATTGAGCGACGAACTTGTGGCCAATTTCCACCGCGAGCCCAAACTCGATATGGACTATCGCGACCGCCGTATCGTCTTGCCAAAGATAAATGCCGAATATTCAACGCTTTACAAAGTTGTTAGAAACGATATCGACTATAATCGGCATATGAACAACGCCAATTATGTCAGGTTGGCGCTCGAACTTTTGCCCGACGGATTTGAGCCGCGCAATATGCGTGTTGAGTTCAAAAAGCCCGCAAAACTCGCCGATGAACTGATTTTGGATGTTTTTAACGCCGATGATGCTATATTTGTGGTTGAACGTTTGGGCGACCAAGTGAGCACGATTATTGAATTTATGAAAGGGTAGGGCGCGGTTTATCACGTCAGATAATTAACAATGAATAATTAACAATGAAAGGTAAGAAGTTGAGAAGGTTTAGAAAGTTTAGTTATCTAAACAGCAAAGCGCTCAACAATCTAAACTTTAAACTCTAAACTCTAACCTTCTAAACCTTTAAAACACAATATTATGAATACGTTTGGAACAATCTTCAGAGTGAGCATATTTGGCGAGTCGCACGGCGCGCAAGTTGGCGTTGTGATTGATGGTTGCCCCGCTGGTATCGCGCTGACCGACAGCGATTTCACTGCCGACCTGCAACGGCGCAAGAGTGGTGGAAAAGGCACCACCACGCGCATTGAGGCCGATGAGCCTGAAATTGTTTCGGGCGTTTTCGACGGCCACACCACAGGCACGCCCATAACCATTCTGTTCAAAAACTCGAACACCCACTCGTCGGATTACGCGAACCTTGTGGCGCAGCCGCGTCCAGGCCACGCCGACTTCACGGGCCGCTGCAAGTTTGGCGGTTTCAACGACTATCGCGGCGGCGGACATTTTTCGGCGCGCAACACGGTGGGCATTGTGGCTGCGGGTGTTGTGGCCAAAAAGGTGCTCGAGGGCGTCAGCATTCGCTCAACTCTTGTTGAGGTTGGCGGTCAAGCCGATATCGAGGC
>Ga0310694_10004741_pt1 | contig 13088 bp, 9 predicted proteins | sample 174DNAGHGhighgp2_FD_203884 | JGI IMG/M metagenome (GOLD analysis project Ga0310694, IMG submission 203884) | Sheep rumen microbial communities from Palmerston North, Manawatu-Wanganui, New Zealand - 1742 DNA GHGhigh gp2 (v2) (version 2) | ecosystem: Host-associated > Mammals > Digestive system >...
TTCCGGATATACGACGGATACGCACAGGGATATTCTGATCGGATCCTGGTGGAGACAGTATTATGCTTCGGGAGATGCGATCGAAGATTCCCGGGACTGGGTCAATGCGCAGTTTGCATCGGATGACAGCGATCAGCTCCATGCGGAGAAAGAGTGGAATCAGGGGATCGCGCAGCATCGTTTTGACAATGTCGCTGCGCTGGAGAGCAAATATAACTGCAGTTTTTCCTGGATCAATCTGACCTACAACGGGACCAGGGAATCCCTGCAGACCTCTACGCTTGCCGGTACCCCCGACTGTGATATCTATATGGTGGATACCAAGATGGCGGTACCCGCGCAGAGCAACGGGCTCCTGCTGGATCTTAAGACCGTTCTCCCCGCGGATCATGATCTCTTTACGGACCAAAAGGTGCTCAGCTACCTGGATCTCGGAGACGGAAAAGCCTGTATCATCAAAACACAGGGCGGCCTGTCCAATACCTATCCGCTGGCATTCAATGTTCAGATGCTTGAACGGGAAGGGCTGGAGGATCCGCGCGACCTTTATGCGAGGGGAGAGTGGACCTGGGATAAGTTCATCGAATATTGTCAGAAAATGACGCAGGATACGGACGGAGACGGACAGGTGGATCAGTACGGTTTCTGCGGATATCTGAATGATACTTTTGCACAGCTGTTATTTTCCAACGGGGCGGCGATCGCAGGTGGGACGACACAGACACTTTCCAGTCCCGAAACCGGAGAGACGCTGCAGTTTTTGAATGATATGTACAATACCTACAAAGTCTGCTACCCGTATGATTATCTGACGCTCAGTGACGGAAGCACCACGGGTTCGGATCCCTCCAATACGATGCGTGTGCAGTATAATCAGGGGAACATTGCGTTCTTCCCGATCTCGGTGTGGATCCAGAGCGAAAGCGGCAACTATCCGGAGGACGGTTCCCAGGGAAATCTGACCTGGGATGTGGCATACGTGCAGTGGCCGGTCGGACCTTCCGGTGATCAGGCAACCAATCCGGGGGTCAACAGTGCGGACGGTACCTGGTTTGTCATTCCGGTCAATGTGGATCAGCCGGCACTGGTCGCAGACTTCCTTTATGACATGTATGCGTGGTGGAAGACGGATTACGAAAGCGATCCGAGTGACGATCCGAAGGCAAATAACTGGTGGTTTAAGGAAACGGCGAAAGATGAAGCGCTGAGAGAATCGAACTTTGCAGTCCAGAATGACTGCCTCTCCCGGCCGGGACTGGAACTGTGGGAGAGTCTTAACGTTCCGAATATGAGTCTGGAACGTCTGATCGACGGAACCTATACGCCGGCATCGTTTCAGGAGACGTTTGCACAGCCGGTGCAGGACGCTCTGGACGCGACGTTCGGAAACTGATCACAGCTGGATCGTCTGGCTGCCCTCGGGGGTCTGCAGCAGGCTCCCGTCACGGTTTACGACCATTCGCATGAAGTTGATCGCCAGTTCTTTTTCGACGGGAGAGAGGAGCAGATAGAGTTCACACCAGCCCCGGAGATCTCCCGTAAGTTCTATCAGGCTGTCCTCTTCGGCAAAAAACTGGGACAGGGTGATCCCGAAACTCTTGCAGACCTTTTCGAGAGAAGGGATGGATGGGACAACGTTACTGTGATACCAGGAGGAAACCGTGGAAGGAGGCAGATCGGCCTCTATGCACAGACGGTAATCCGTCCAGTTCCTCTTTGTACATTGCGAGTTGATCTTTTTGAGTATGTCGTTCATGTCATTCATGCAGGTCCCCCCCTTTAAGCCTTCCCCGAATGTATAAGAGTATTTTACGATGAAGAAACATGATATTTAAGACGATTCTTCGTGAAGTTTCTACGACATTTCGCAATAGTATCAAAAAGAAAAAACTTGACGGATCCGGATCAGTCTTCCTTCGGATCTTTTCTCCGCAGGCCGGAAAGATAGGTCTGCAGCAGTCTGCGATCAGATCTTCGCAGGGCGCGGTATTCGTTTACCAGGGAACGTTCTTCTTTGGTAATGTCGGGGATCTCCACCGAGGTTTCGTCTGAAAAGAAATCCGCAAGAGAAATGCCGAGTCCCTGACAGATGCTTCGAAGGACCGGAAGAGTCGGCTCCGTATTCCGCGTGAAAAGATTTCGAATGCTGCTGTAGGGCAGATCGGACTCGGTCGAGAGACGGTGAGGATTCCATCCGCGAGCATCCATCAGCTTCTTGATCTTTTGGAGAGTGGTATTCATTGAGATACATTCCCTTTCTTTCTTCATTTTACAGACTAATCGCGAATATGTCGCGGACTTATATGAACGGAAAAATGCAAGCGTGAAATATACTCATTTGAAACAGATTTCGGAGATGAAAAGAGGATCTTATGCCGGGCCGGGATCCGAATATCTTTTGCTTGCCTGATCCCGTAAGGTGTTATAAAATAGAAAGATATGAACAGGCTATTTTCAATGGACACGCCTTTTGCACGATTTATGGACCGGTTCGGGAGTATCCTGTGGACGGGGATCCTCTGGCTGATCGTTTCCCTTCCGGTGGTTACGATCCCGGCGGCATCCATGGCGGCTTGTCATACCGTAGCACAGGTGATCCGCAAAAACCGCGGATATCTGACGCGGACGTTTTTCGGGCAGTTCCGTAAATATACGAAGAAATGGTTTACCGTATCATTGGCAGATCTGCTGATCCTGGCATGGCTTTTGTTTGACATCATATATCTGCACGGGTATGGGACCGAGTTTTCAAAGACTCTTTCCTATATTACATACGGGATCATGGCCGTATATCTGGCAGTCAATCTGAGGCTGTTTTCGTTCGGATCACGCTTCGGAGGATCCCGGATCGAGATCTTTAAACTCTCGGTCTATGCGACATTCCGGCACCTGCTTTCTACGGTGCTGCTTTTGCTGATGCTGGGAGCGGGAGCATACCTGGTCTGGCTGATGCCGTGGAGTATCCTGTTGCTGCCGGGTTTGTTGATCTATGTGGCGAGTCTGGTATCGGAGCCGGTACTCAGGCATTATACCAAGGGTTTCCGGGAGCCGGAACGCGGAAAACGGATCTTTGCCGAGGAGGAAGGGGAGATCGAGGAAGAACGGCGCGGGAACCTTCTGATCCGCAAAAAGAAGAAACGCAGTACGGAAGAGGCGGAGGAAGAGGAAGAGGATCCCGAGGAAGAGGAAGAAGATTTCCGGGACCGGGTGGTCCCGAAAGAATAGAATGATGACTGGAGAAGAAGAATGGATGCAGTAAAAGGATTTGTGAACCGCGGTGACTGGTCACGCTTCAAGAGTGTGATGCGCCGTGCGATGGAGGGACGGACGATACGGGTCGCGTTCCTCGGCGGATCCATTACGGAAGGCTGCTTCGCATCGGAACCGGAAAACTGCTATGCGGCGCTGACGCACCGCTGGTGGGAAGAACGCTTTCCGGATGCAAAGGTGAAATATATCAATGCCGGGATCGGCGGGACTTCGTCGCAGTTCGGTGCGGCCAGAGTGGAACAGGATGTTCTGTCCGAACAGCCGGATGTTGTGTTTGTAGAGTTTTCGGTCAACGAAGGTCCGGAGATCTTTTTCCGGGAGACTTATGAAGGGCTGGTGCGTCACATTCTGGACGCGGATCCCGGAAAGAAGGGAAAAGAGGGGCAGAAAAAAGGCGGACGCAAACCTGCGGTGATGCTGATCTTTAATGCCCGTTACGATAACGGAGACACGGCGGAGGACAGTCATCTCGCTGTGGGGAAGCATTACGGTCTTCCCTGTGTCAGCTTACGGTCCACGGTTTTAGAGGCGATCCGTACCGGTGAGATCTGCAGGCTCGCTGTCTCGGAGGACGGTCTGCATCCGAACGACGAAGGCCACCGGATGCTTGCGGATGTGGTGACCGCTGCACTGGAGGAAATCCGGAAGGAAGCCGACGCGGAGTATTACGAAAAAAAGGATGTGCAGGATACGCAAAAGCCGTTGCCGGCGCCTTTGACGATGAACGCCTATGAAAATGCCGTCCGTCATCAGAACGCGGATACGGAAGCGGAACTGAAGGGATTCTGCAAAGATCTTTCGGAAAAACAGTATGAAAACGACCGTTTCCGGGGCGGCTGGCACGGGACGAAAAAAGGAGACGAGCTGGTATTCCGTTTCCGGGGCAGTGAACTTGCGATCCAGTATCGTCGTACGCTCCGGCGTCCGGCGCTGATCGCGGAGGCGGTCATTGACGGGGATACGGAGCATCCCGTGATCCTGGATGCCAATTTTGATGAAGACTGGGGAGAACATCTGAATATCACGACCGTGATGTATCACGGTGCCGTCATGAGCGGACAGAATGTGCAGGGCGTCAGCCCGGCCGATTATGCGGGATCTTCGGCGGTTCTGACGGCCGGATCCGTGAGATTTCCGAGAGCCGGGGAGCATGAACTGCGGATCCGCATCCTCGGGACACCGGAGGAAGCCGGATTTAATACCGCAGGAAAGAATGCAGGCGGTGCGGAACAGACGGAAGGAACGGAAGCACCTGGTTTCGACCTGGTATCGATCATCACGAGCGAGCCGGTGATAAGGGAAAATGCTTTTCCGGACGGGTTTGCCTGGGGTGCTGCATCCAGTGCCTATCAGATCGAAGGGACTGATCCCGAAGACGGAAGAGGCCGCTGTGTATGGGATGATTTTGCGGATGCGAAGCGGACGGCGGATGGGAGAAATGCATACGAAGCCTGTGATCACATCCATCGTTATGAGGACGATTTCCGGCTGATGCGTTCCCTGGGGATCCGTAATTACCGTTTCTCGGTCAGCTGGTCCCGGATCATGCCGGAGGGCACCGGACGGGTCAATCAGAAAGCCATCGATCTGTACCGGGATATGATCCTGAAGATGAAGGAAAACGGGATCACGCCTTATCTTACGATGTTTCACTGGGAACTGCCCTCCGCACTGGAAGAAAAAGGCGGCTGGCTGAATCCCGACAGTGTACAGTGGTTCGGGGAGTATGCGAAGGTGATCGCCGAAAACTTCTCGGACATCTGTGATTATTTCATTACTTTAAACGAGCCGCAGTGTTTTACCGGACTCGGCTATCACAGGGGGGTCCACGCACCCGGGAAAAAGCTTCCCCATAAGGATGTTTTTCTGCTCATTCATCATGCCCTGAAAGCGCACGGGACGGCAGTCATCAACCTCCGGAAATATGCAAAGCGGCCGATCCTCATCGGATATGCGCCGACCTGCAGTATCGCGATCCCGGCTTCCGAGCGTCCGGAGGATATCGAGGCGGCCAGACAGGCATATTTCGGATTCCTTCAGGAAATGGATAACTGGACCTGGAATGTGGCATGGTATTCCGACCCGGTACTGCTGGGTTCCTACCCTGCCGAGGGGCTGGAAAAGTTTAAGGAATATCTTCCCGAGATCACTGAGGAAGATATGAGACTGATCTGCCAGCCGATCGATTTTCTGGGACAAAACATGTATAATGGCTATTATATCCGTGCCGGAAAAGACGGAAAGCCGGAGCAGGCAGAGCGGCCGAACGGTGATCCGATCACGGCATCCAAATGGCCGAACACTCCGGAGTGTCTGTATTGGGGACTGAAGTTTGTTTACGAGCGCTACGGTCTTCCAATCTACATTACCGAAAACGGAGTATCCTGCGCGGATAATGTCGCAGCGGACGGACGTGTGCATGATACGCCGAGGATCGAGTTCCTGGATGCGTATTTCGGTCAGATCCAGCGCGCGATCCGTGAGGGCGTGGATGTCCGGGGATATTTTCTCTGGACATTTCTGGACAATTTTGAATGGGAACGGGGATATCTGGAGAGATTCGGTATCGTCTGGGTGGATTTTGCCACGCAGCGACGGATCCCGAAAGACTCTGCTCTCTGGTATCAGGAGGTTATACGATTGAACGGTCAGAACCTGACAAAAAACGATCATCCGAAGACACTGCTGTTCGTCGAACCGCAGCTGGAAGAAAGGATCTGGGGCGGACACCGTCTGAAAACCGAATGGGGATATCCGAGTGAAAAGGATGATGAACTCGGTGAATGCTGGATATCCTGCAATGAGACGGCAGACTGTGTGGTGAACGGCGGCTGGTACGGCGGTAGGAAGCTTTCTGATCTCTGGAAGAATGAACCGCAGCTTTTCGGTAATCCGACGGAGGAGGATTTCCCTCTTCTGGTAAAGATCATCGATGCAAAGGAGGACATTTCCATCCAGGTGCATCCGGATGATGCATATGCGAGGGAACATGAGCATTGCAAGGGTAAGCGGGAGTGCTGGTATATCCTGGACTGTCCGGAGGATGCGAAGCTCGTCATCGGAAGTAAGGCGACCAGCCAGGAGGAATTACAGCAGATGATCCGGGAAGAGCGCTGGACGGATCTGCTGAACTATATTCCGGTCCGGAAGGGAGATTTTCTGCAGATCGACCCCGGAACGCTGCATGCGATCACCGGAGGCGTGATGCTTCTGGAAGTCCAGCAGAACAGCGATATCACTTACCGCGTTTACGATTATGATCGTCTGAAGAACGGAAAGCCGAGGCAGCTGCATTTAAAGCAAAGCCTGGACGTGATCCGGACGAGCAACGTGATCACCGAAGCAGATGTGATCCGTACGCAGCCCGGCTGCAATGCTTTGCAGGAACTCATCACGACGCCGGATTATAAGGTATGGACGATTGCCGTGGACGGAGAGGTGACACTCCCGGCACACCGGGAGAAATTTCTGATCGCCAGCATCGTGAGCGGATCCGGACTGATCGACGGGACGCCGGTAGTGAAAGGCAATCATCTGATCGTGCCGTATGAGTACCGGGTGCTGAAACTGAGCGGAGAGATGCGGGTCAACTTCGCGGCACCGGTATAAAGACGATTTGCAAAAGATACGGAATGTGATAAAATAAACAAAATATAAAGTACACAGGAGGTCAGAACGATGGAAGAGATAGAGTTCCGGTATGATACCCAGCTTTTGATCGACGGAGAAGATCTGGATGAGGACGAGATCTTCGATTATATCTCCAATCATTTTGTCGGGGATTCCCTGCTGGCGGTTGGAGGCGACGGAGATCCGATCAAGATCCATTATCATACGAATGAACCCTGGAAGATCCTGGAATACTGCAGGTCTCTGGGGGAGATCTATGATATTGTTGTAGAAGATATGATCCGTCAGGCCGGGGGACTGCATGGCTGAACCGCAGACGGATCCCGAAGTAATGAGAAAGAGAAGAGCGATCCGCATTCTTCTCTTTTTCCTGTTACTGTTTCCTCTCTGCAATTTCTATTATGATGATGTCAACTCCAATATCCGTCAGGGGATGAACGTATGGGAAGCGCTGTTTTCCGGGCGCTTCTTTCAGTATTACAGCGTGAATGTCGAGTCACAGGCGGCCGGACAGATGACGCATCTGGCCAATTACGGCATGATCCTGAATATCGTGAACGGCATCTGGCAGCTGCCGCTCTATATCATCGAAAAGATCGCCGGCGGAAACATCCTGGAACATTTTGCGGCCAGGATCTGGGGAAAACTTCTGATGTACGTGGCGATGTGGACTTCCGCATTTCTTTTTCGGAAGCTGGCGGTACAGACGGGACTGAAAGAGGACAAGGCGGAGCGGGCAATGATCCTGTATCTGACCAGTTCTCTGGTCATACTGTCCGCACTGAATGCCAGCCAGATCGATGTGGTGGGCATGAACTTTATCCTCCTCGCGATGTACTATCTGATCCGGGACGAGCAGAAAAAGTTCCTGCTGTTCCTGATCCTGGCAGTGCAGTTTAAGGATTTTGCCTGGCTGGTCTTTCTGCCGGTCCTTCTGCTGAAAGAAAAGAATCTGCTGAAACTGGGAGCGACACTGGCAGCACCGTTTCTGTTCAGTGCCGTTACGGGGATCCCGTTTTCCCTGGCCGATCCCGCCGGGGTGGCCAGCAGAAAATCCAGGATCTGGATCCAGATCGACTGGCTGACCAGAAGCCGTGTCAATCTCGTCGGCGGGATCGAGATCCCTGTCGTATTTCTGGCGCTCGGCGCTCTTTGCATGTATGCGTATTTTAAAGTGCTGACAAAAGAGGAAGAGAAGGACCGGATCCGCTGGTATCTTTACATGGCGGCAGCAGCGATGCTCCCGATCATGATCTGTACGTATTCCAATGCGCACTGGTGCATCTATTTTGTTCCGTTTTATCTGCTCCTTCTGCTTCACAGAGAGGACCGTTTCTTTATCCGTCTGCTGCTGGAGATGGCGGGAACGCTTTCACTGACCGTGGCATACTTTGTGGAGTGGTGGGGAGTGTTCGGCGGTCTGGACGGGATGCTGGCGGACCGGCTGATCGCAAAAGACCTGAATACACTGATCAGTGCGGAGCAGATCAGCGAGTTTTTAAAACAGGAAAAGTATTTTCAGTTTTGGACGCTGGCTTTTGCGGCGTTCATCGTCTGGGCTGTCTGCTTTTTGATCTTTAATCATCCGTCGCGTGTCGCCGGACAAAAGGAAGTGTCTTCCGGAGATCTCTGGACGGACGGAAATAAACAGAGCATCACGGCACTGATCTGCCTTCGCGCTTTTGCGGCACTGGTGATCTGTAACGCAATGGCGATCCTGACATTTGCACAAAGTATCTTCTGACGGGGGGAAGAAAAGTATGATCAACAACATCGTCGCATTGATCCCGGCCTACAATCCGGACCGGAAGATGACGGAGCTCATACAGGAGCTTAAGAACGAGTTTTCCACGATCCTTGTCGTGGATGATGGCTGCAGCAAAGAGTACGACGAGGTATTTGCCGGGATCGAAAAGGATGTGACCCTGCTGCACCACGAAGTCAACATGGGAAAAGGCCGGGCGCTGAAGACCGGATTTGCTTACGTGATGGAACATTTTCCCGATGCCAAAGGGGTGGTCACTCTGGATGCCGACGGACAGCATACCGTATCGGATACCATTAACTGCTGCAATAAGTTTCTGGAGGATCCGAAGACCGTGGTATTCGGGTGCCGGGATTTTCTTTCGGACACCAAGATCCCTCCGAGGAGCCGTTTCGGAAACCGGCTGACGAGTCGTCTGCTGAAATTCTGTAATGATATCAGTCTGAGTGATACACAGACGGGACTCCGGGTCGTTTCCTATGCCTGCCTGAAAGATCTTTGTGAGATCAAGGGAGACCGTTATGAGTACGAGATGAATATGATCTTCCGCTTAAAAGAGCTGGGGATCCCTTTTGTCGAGGTACCGATCGAAGTGATCTATATCGAGGATAACGCCAGCTCCCATTTTAATCCGATCGTCGATTCGTTCAAGATCTATAAAGTCTTTTTCAAGTTTATCCTGTCTTCCGTAGTATCGTTCCTGGTCGATATCATTCTGTTTTCGATCCTGGTCCACCTGATCCCGGATAAGGAACCGGGAGCGGAGGATCTGGCGCTGCTTTTATTTATCGAATACCAGACGGTCCTGTCCACATGGATCGCGAGAGTCTTCTCTGGAAGCGTCAACTATTGCATCAACCGTCAGGTGTTTAAGAAAGAGCATCAGTCCAAGGGCTCGGCAGCGCGCTATCTGCTCGTATGGTTCGTACAGATGATGCTGTCGGCGTTCTTTGTTTATACACTGGTAAAACTTTTGCATTCAAACGCAACGATCACGAAGATGTTCGTGGATCTGATCCTGTTTGTCTGCAGTTTTAAAGTACAGCAGTTGTGGGTGTTCAAAGCGGATAAAGGCGAGAAAAAGGAGAATGCATGATGACCGGTATTATCTGTGCGTTGGACGTTGAACTGGAAAAAATCCGTGAGCTGATGAAAGTGGAGGGAGAGCTGGAATACAGCGGGATCAAATACACGCTGGGACAGATCTCCGGAAAGCAGGCAGTCTGCGCGGTCTGCGGAGTCGGCAAGGTATTTGCCGCGATCTGCGCACAGACGATGATCATGAAGTTTCGTCCGGATGAGATCATCAATGTCGGCGTGGCCGGATCTCTGTCCGCAGAACTCGGGATCGCCGATATCGTGATCGCAAGACAGCTCGTACAGCATGATATGGACGTGACGGCGCTCGGCCTGCCGCGTGGACAGATCCTGGGAACGGAGCTTCGCTATATTCCGACGACGGAGGAGATCCGGGATAAGCTTCTCTCCTGCATTTTTTCACTGAACGGATCGGGAGAGGAAAAAGCGATCAAAGCGATCACGGGAACGATCGCTTCGGGAGACCAGTTTATCGCGAAGAAGGCACAGAAGCAGCTGATCATCGCAGAGTTTGATGCACTTGCCTGCGAAATGGAAGGTGCGGCGATCGCCCAGGTCTGCCATATCAACAAGGTGCCGTTCGGAGTGATCCGTGCCATCTCCGATTCTGCGGATTCGTCTTCGAAAATGGATTACAAAGTTTTTTCCAAACTCGCCGCGGCAAACACGGCGAAGATCATGAAGAACTATTTTGAACTGTAAAACGGCGGACCGGGGGTAAAGGATCACAGCATATGACAGATGTACTGATCATAGAAAACCGTATCGATACCGCCGAGCTGATCCGCGACTATCTTGAGATGCACGACATCTCCGCGGAGATCGAGGAGAATGCGGACGCGGGGCTGTCCAAGGCGCTGAGCGGAGATTACTCTCTCCTGATCTATGACCGGGAGATCGCGGGGATCGAGATGGGGGCCTTCCTGTCAAAGGTGAGAGACCGCCTGGATCTGCCGGTGCTGCTTCTGATCCCGGAAGACGCGGATGCGGAACAGATCCGTGCACTGGATGCCGGAGCGGATGACGTGATGGTAAAGCCGGTGAAGGGCGGAGTCGTGACCGCCAGAGTGCGTGCGCTGCTTCGGTTTTACAACCGGGTCCGCGGAGTCGATGCTGCGGATGCGGCGGTGCTGGAGTGTAACGGGATCCGGATCGACGGGACCAAACGCCGCGTCCGGGTACGCGGAAAAGAGAAGAAACTGACAAGAAAAGAATTTGATCTGCTGTATTTTCTGATGCGGCATCCCGATGAGGTGTATACCAAAGAGGATCTCTATCGAAATATCTGGGGCATGGATGCGGCCGGAGGGATCGCGACGATCATCGTGCATATCAAAAAACTCCGGGAAAAGATCGAAGAAAAACCGTCTCATCCCGTGCTTTTAATGACGGAGTGGGGAACGGGTTATTATTTCAGCGGCGAAAACGACAGCAAATGAATATTTATAAAGAGAAGGGAGTAGGAAAATGAGTACGAAGGAAAAAATGAGAAACAAATGGTGCGTCTTTAAGGAAAATAATCCGAGTGCGTTTATCTTCCTGATGATCATCGTGATCAACGTGGCATTTGTGTTTATCTCGGCGGCACTTCTGATGGCGCTGCCCGAAAATGAGGGCAGGACATTCCCGGAGATCATCCGCTTTGCGTTTACGCTGATGATCAATCCGAGCGGACGATACATCTACAGTGATTATCCGATCTCGCTGGTCATCACAACCGTTGTCGTACTTCTCGGAATGATCTCTTTAACCGGTGGTACCGTCGGTTACATTACTTCGGTGATCAATGATATCCTGGAGAAATCGGCAAAGAGTAAGAGCCGTGTCAATCTGACGGACCATATCGTGATCCTGAACTATAACAACAAAGTACCGGCGATCATTCAGGATTATGTTTATGATGATCTGGACAGCACTTACATCGTCATCCTTTCCCAGATGGATAAGGATGAGGTGAAAGCGAAACTGGATATGGCACTTACCGGAAAGAACCATCATGTGATCGTAAGAGACGGTAATCCGATGTCCAAAACAGATCTGGATAATATCGCGGTGAACCGTGCAAAGACCGTTCTCCTAATGATTCCGGAGGAGGAAGGGACCGAAAACCACGGAGAGGATGCCGGAAAAGAGTTTGAAGTGACCAAGCTCTTTATGTATATCACACTTTACCTCGCGGAGAATTCGGAAGACCGGCATACGAACATCATCGTAGAGACCGGATCCGGAGATATGGAGTACATGATCCGCGAATACAAAGTAGAAGACTCCGATCAGACCGTCGTTCCGATCAACTGCCGCGACATCATCGGAAAGGTGTTGGCGATCACGACGATCATGCCTTCCCTGTACGATGTGCTGAAGATCACGTTCAGTTTCGAAGCAGTGGAGACCTACATCAAAAAGAAAGAGAACGATCTCAGTATTTCCGAAGAACTGATGAAAACCCGTTCGGCGATGCCGCTGTATGATATCGGAGATTACCGGGTCTACATCGCGGAGAACGAGGAAGAGATCGGACTGACCGATAAGGGAGTCACGGCTCCGCAGAAGGGCGAATCCTTTGTTCCGAAAATTGCTTTCGAAAAGCAGTCGATCCTGATCATCGGAACGAGCAACAAGCTGCCGCAGATCCTGGAGAGCATTGCAAGCTTTTCGGAAGATTACGAATGCAGGATCCACGTGGCACTGGCAGACACGCTGGAGAAGGAAGAGGAGCTCAGAGCGTATTATGACGATCCGAAGTATGCGCAGATCCTGGACAGCGAAAACAAAAATCCGATCGTGATCTCCGACATTTATCATCCGACCGAGGATGTGACGGAAGAGATGCTCAAACAGTATGAGACCGTACTGTTCCTGTCGGATGAAAGCGTTGCTTTTCATAAGATCGACGAAAAGCCTCTGCTTTTCTGGAGCGGCATAAGAAAGATCAATCAGAAACTGAAAGACCAGGATATGGTCGTGGAAGTTCTGGCGGAACAGAATCAGAGGATGATCGTTAAGAAGAACAAAGACCAGATCGTAGTAAGTGACAGTTTCCTCGGACGTCTGTATGCGCAGCTCGGAAAAGATACGATGCGTCTGGAAGTGATCAAGGATCTGCTGACCTCCGAAGGGGATGAGATGGAATCGGAAGACCGCGCGGATCTGCTGGTGATCTCGGCCCGCGACTTCTTTGCGGACTGTAAGAGAGAGCTTAAGTTCGCCAACAAGAGAGAACTGGTACTCTGGGTGTATGAAGGCACCGGACACAAGTATTTGCCGATCGGCTGTGTGAAAAAGGGTGTTACCTATATGTTCTCCAGAACGGAGGGGAAGGGAG
>Ga0310694_10004742_pt1 | contig 13087 bp, 10 predicted proteins | sample 174DNAGHGhighgp2_FD_203884 | JGI IMG/M metagenome (GOLD analysis project Ga0310694, IMG submission 203884) | Sheep rumen microbial communities from Palmerston North, Manawatu-Wanganui, New Zealand - 1742 DNA GHGhigh gp2 (v2) (version 2) | ecosystem: Host-associated > Mammals > Digestive system...
AAAGCGCGTCATCAGCAGGTAAAGGATTCCCATCCCGGCGATTACCACCAGGTTGACGATGACCGTCCAGATCATTCCGGTCCGGATGTTTTTCATCCCGTGATCCGTCAGAGCATATTTCCGCTGAACATTTTTCAGGAACATATTCATTTTCCCCCTTCTTCCGCCGAGATGTGCCATCTGACCGCCTGGCTGTAGTCCGCCCACATCCGGGAATACAGGCCGCCGGCGCGGACCAGTTCCCCGTGGGTTCCGGATTCCGCAACATGTCCCCCATCCAGCACGATGATCCTGTCCGCACCGACGACAGTGGACAGGCGGTGCGCAATCATGATCACCGTCCGGCCTTCGGTCAGGACGGCGAAAGCCTTCTGGATCAGCGCTTCATTTTCCGGGTCGGCAAAGGCTGTGGCTTCATCCAGGACAACAATCGGCGCATTTTTGAGGATCGCCCGGGCCAGGGCGACCCGCTGCTGCTCTCCGCCGGAAAGCCAGGTGCCTTCCGAGCCGATCAGGGTATCCGCCCCGTCCGGCAGTTTGGCGATGATATCATCACACTGTGCGGCAGACAGGGCAGCCATTACTTCCTCCCGGGAAGCTTCCGGCCGGGAAGCCCGGACATTTTCCAGGATGGATGCTTTGAACAGGCGGGTGTTCTGGAATACAAACGCCACCTGGTTCATCAGCACATGGGGATCGGTGAGGCGGACATCCACGCCGCCCACTTCGACCGTGCCGGATGAAGCATCCCAGAAGCGGGGGATCAGGCTGGCTGCTGTGGTTTTGCCGCCGCCGGAAGGACCGACGAGCGCTACGGTCTCTCCGGGCTCCACCCGGAAGGAGACATGGTCCAGGGCAGGAAATCCTGCTCCGTCATAGGTGAAGCACACGTCCCTGAATTCTACGGAATTGTCTTTCGGAACCTGCGGGTCGGAAGTGATTTCCAGCGTCGGCGCATTCATTACCAGGTTAATCCGCCCCAGGGCGGTCGTGGCCGTCATCAATCCGCTGGCCATGAACATGATCCGGGCAAGCGCTGTGGAAATGATTGCGGAAAATACTGCATAGAAAGCGAAATTGGTGACAAAGGAGGCAAAGCTTCCACCGGCCAGCGCCGATGGCGCAATCAACAGCGCCGCAGGCACCAGGAAAGCAAAAGCCGCTTCTGTGAACGTCAGGTTTACGGACTGGGGTTTGCTGCAGATTCCGGTATTGAAGCTCTCCGCCTTTTCACTGTAATCTTCAATGGCCTGGCGGAACGCTTTGAAGGAGTAGACTGTCTGCTGGAAGATCTTGACCACGGGAATGCCGCGGACATATTCCGTACCGGCTTTGCTGATATGGTCCTGGGCCGCCTGGAACTCCGCAATTTTCTTCGCGTTTTTTCCGCCCATCATCATGCACAGGGAGATGATGGAGATCACCGCAGCCAGCAGGCATGCGGCGCCCATGCGCCAGTCGAAGACAAACATCAGGACCAGCATGGAGACGAACATGGCGACTGTGCCGACGACATCCGCCAGGTTGTGTGCCAGCAGGGTTTCCGTTTCATCCGCCGCACCGTCCAGGCGGTTTCGGAGCAGGCCGGAAGCGTTGGAGTCAAAGAAACCCAGCGGAGCTTTCATCAGGTGCGCCATTCCCTGTTTCCGGATATTGGATGCCGTGCGGAAGGCGGCCAGGTGGGTGCACATCAGTGCGGCAAAATACACCGCAATTCCAGCGACGGCAAAGATGAAGGCCATCCAGCCGTACCGGGCAATTCCGGCAGCCTCTGTCCATACGGGCGCCATGGAGATCAGGTCCCGAACCACCAGCCAGATGCAGATATAGGGAACCATTCCCAGAACCATGGCCACACCGGACAGGAACAGTCCCAGGTACGTCAGCTTTTTATAGCTTCCGGCATAGCCGAGCAGAACTGCCACAGCATTCTGCTTTTTTTCGCGTTTTGCTTTCATCTTTTCAATCCCCGACTTCCATTTCTTTACTTTTTCCCGATCAGCAGCGCGGAGCCGGATAACCCCATCCATGCCGCTTCACTCTTCTTCATGAACAATCCGCTGGTCGTATTGATCAGCTTGACTTCCCGGAAACCCATGTCTTCCAGCTTCTGTACAAAGGCATGGATATCTCCGTATTTTGAAACGGACATGATATCGTGGATGGCAAAGGATCCGCCCTTCTTCAGCGTACGCAGCGTTTCCAGGACATAGGCCTGCCTGTCGCCGGGAATATTGTGATACACATAGTTGCTGGTGACCGCGTCAAAGTATTCATCCGGGAAATCCAGATGCGTGGCATCTCCCCGGCGGAATTCAGTGTTCCGGACGCCTTCCACCCGGGCATTGTTTTCGCACAGGGTTTTGCTGAATGAAGCGTATTCCTTTCCCCAACGGTCAATTCCGATGACTGAGGCTTCCGGATTCCGACGGGCTACCGCAATAGTGAGCGCACCGCTTCCGCAGCCGACATCCAGGCATTTGCCGCCATGGGGAAGCCGGACATGCTTCGCAACTCCGTCGATAATCTGCCGGGACATCTGCCGCTTTCCGTTATAGTCAAATGCCCGGTACATCAGGACGGACCATACAGCCATTCCCAGGAAAACCGCAGTAAGCACAGCGGCCAGGATGACCAGGACGGTTTTCAGCGTTCCGGCAGGCACAATGCCTGTAAAGACAAGCAGAAGCAGGATGACCGCACATACGGCAGCTCCCGCGATAAAGGAACGAACCATTCCTTTGGGCATCCAGTTTTTGTAATCCGGTTTCATTTTCCAGTCCTCCACTTTATTTTTTTATTTTTTTTGCAATTACCGTAATCCACGGTTTTGACGGATGATGGGCTTTCCGGATTTCGGAAAAGCCGGCCCGGACCAGGGCAGATTCAATGTCATCCGGAGTATAGGTTTTCATCCCGTCAATGATTTTTTCAAACCGGACGCCCGCAGCATCCGCTCCGTCGGATTCGTTGCAGACCAGGAAAACCCCGCCGGGTTTCAGGATTTCCGCAACCTGACGGAAGCATTTTTCCAGCCCCGGCCAGAAATAGACGGTTTCAAAAGCCGTGGCAAGATCAAAAGCCCCGACCGGAAGCGAGAGACATGAAACGTCGCCCTGCTGCACCGTGCAGCGGCCGTTCGCAATTTCGCCGGCGTTATATTCCTTTGCCTTTGCAACGGACATTTCGGAATAATCCACGGCGGTGACATGGGCAGCCGGGTACCGCCTGAGCAGCTCGGCCGCGTTCCGGCCCCCGCCGCACCCCAGGTCAGCGATACGCTCCGGTTCCAAATGGGGCAGAAAGGACAACCCCCAGTCCGCCTGCTTCGCATGACCGGAGTTCATGCTGTTCAGCATCATCTTTCCCAGGAAACCTTCCGGCTTCCGCGTCTGGCTGACAAACCTCCTGAACAATCCCACAGCAGTATGCTCCTCCCGATGAAAAATGATTTCCGCAGGGCGGAAACGATGTTAGACAAAACTAACCGCGGAAGAGTATAGCATCTATTCTGCAAAAAGAAAAGCCTGAAAAACAAAATATTTTCAAACTGCAGTTGACGGAATACGACAGGGAAGAAAATGATTAGTTATATTTTATAGAAGAAATGAAAAGGACGCCCCGGCCATCCTGAAATTATTTTTTCCGGCATTCCGTGTACATCATGGCGATATGCAGGGCACGTCAACGGGAGCGCCTGGTTCCTGATCCGGGGCGGCACGGTTTAATGCGTTTAACTTTTTTGAAAAAAAGTATCATTTTGGGTATTGACAAACCAGAATGTGTATGATAAAACATATTTGCATCAAACGCAACGGAAGGAGAAACCATGGAGTACGATTATCACGAGGCGATGAAGCTGGATAACCAGCTGTGTTTTCCGCTCTATGCCGCCGCGCGGAATGTGACGGGCATGTACACCCCCTGGCTGAAGCCCCTGGGGCTGACCTACACGCAGTACATCGTTTTCCTGGTGCTCTGGGAAAAGGACGGAGTTTCCGTAACGGAAATCGGCGAAAAGCTGATGCTGGACAACGGAACCCTGTCGCCGCTGCTGAAGAAGATGGAGCAGGCCGGTTATGTGGAACGGCGGCGGAGCCGCGGGGACGACCGGGTGGTCGAAATCACACTGACCGAAGCAGGCCGGGCACTGCAGGAAAAGGCAAAGGATATTCCCGGCAATGTGGCCGGCTGTATCGAACTGCCGCCGGAAAAGGCACGGATACTGTATACACTGCTCTATGAACTGCTTGGAAACCAGAAGGGAAAAAACGACCGGAAAAAGGAAGGAGCATGATAGATGAAGACCGTTTATGATTTTACCGTGAAAGACCGCAAGGGAAATGACGTGAGCCTCTCCGAATACCGCGGCAAGGTGCTGCTGATCGTCAACACGGCGACCGGATGCGGCTTTACCCCGCATTATGAACCCCTGGAGGCCATGTATAAGGAAATGAAGGACCAGGGCCTGGAAATCCTGGATTTCCCCTGCAACCAGTTTGCCAACCAGGCGCCCGGCAGCGCGGATGAGATCCACCAGTTCTGCACGCTGAAGTTCGGCGCCGATTTCCCGCAGTTCGCGAAGATCGACGTGAACGGCGACAACGCGGATCCGCTGTTTGCTTACCTGGCGTCGGAGAAGCCGTTCAAGGGTTTCGGCAAGGGACTGAAGAACGCGGCGCTGAACAAGTTCGCGGCCATGAACAACAAGGCATACGGCGAAAAAACCTATGTCGGCTGGAACTTCACCAAGTTCCTGGTGGACCGGGAAGGCAAAGTGACCGCCCGGTTTGAGCCTACAACCGACATGGATGAAGTGCGCGATGCGGTTGCCGAAGAACTGGAGAAATAAGGAAATGAGCGAACAGACAAGCCGTGAACGGATCATTATCCGGACCAGCATTATCGGAATCCTGGCCAATGTGTTCCTGGCAGGCTTCAAAGCGGCCGTCGGGCTGACCGCCAATTCCATTGCCATTGTGATGGACGCGGTGAATAACCTGTCGGACGCGGCGAGCTCCGTGATTACCATAGCCGGAACAAAGCTGGCCGGAAAGGAACCCGACCGGAAACATCCCTTTGGATACGGCCGGGTGGAATACCTGAGCGCCATGGTCATTTCATTCCTGGTGCTGTATGCCGGGATCACGGCGTTTATCGAGTCCGTGAAGAAGATCATCACGCCGGACACACCGGATTATTCCGCAGCCGCGCTGATTATCGTAGCAGCCGCGGTGCTGGTGAAGATCGTCCTGGGCTGGTTTGTGAAACGGACCGGAGAACAGGTGAATTCCGACTCCCTGGTCAACTCCGGGGAAGACGCGGTGCTGGATTCCGTGATTTCCGCATCCACGCTGGCGGCGGCCGGGATCTACCTCCTCTTCCATATCTCCCTGGAGGCCTGGCTGGGCGCGATCATCGCCGTAGTGATCATCAAATCCGGCCTGGGAATGCTGAGCGAGACGATTTCCAGGATCCTCGGGGAACGGGCGGACGCCCAGCTGGTCCGGGACATCAAGGAAACGATCAACGGCTATCCGGAGATCAGCGGCGCGTATGACCTGGTGCTGCACAACTATGGGCCGGACGCCTATAACGGATCCGTCCATATTGAGGTTCCGGACACGCTGTCCGCAGATGAGCTGGACAAGCTGGTGCGGAGGGTGACAACCGACGTTGTTCGGAAGCATAACGTGATTCTGACGGCAATCGGCGTGTATTCCTATAACACCAAGGATCCTGAAGCGGCGGAAACCCGGGAAAAGGTGCGCCGGATCGTGAAGGAGAACCCATACGTCCTCCAGATGCATGGCTTTTACATGGACAAGGAGGAGAAGACACTCCGGTTTGACATTGTGGTGAGCTTTGACGCGAAGGACCGCCGGGAAGTTCACCGGGACGTGACAGAACGCGTACAGAAAGCGTACCCGGACTATACACTGCAGATTGCCATGGACATCGATTTCAGCGATATCGGAAAAGCATAACAGGAAGGCTGTCCCTGCGATTCGGACGGATGAGCCGGGGCGGCTTTCCGGTTTCGGAAAAGACAGGAAGAAAGAAATGAACCGGGAATTTGACATCCAGGCCTATATGACGCACGGTGTGGAACGCGTTGTGGGCGATATCCTCAAGGCGACATTCCGGAATCCCCGGGAGAGCGCCTATATGGCGAAATTCGCGCTGGCCAGCCGGAAAGCATCCGCAAAGCGCCGGAAGGCGGAGGACGCGGGAGAGCATATTCCGCCGTTCCTGATTGCCAGCATAACCAGCCAGTGCAACCTGCACTGCGCGGGATGCTACTCCCGCTGCAACCATGCCACGGTGGACGCGGCGCCGGTGCGCCAGATGACCGCCGAAGAATGGCTGCGCGTTTTCGGGGAAGCGGATGAGCTTGGAATCAGCTTTATCCTGCTGGCCGGCGGGGAACCAATGATCCGGCGGGACATCATTGAAAGCGCCGGGAAGCACCCGAATATCCTGTTTCCCATTTTTACCAACGGGACCTATATGGATGAGGCGTATTTCCGGCTGTTTGACAAGTGCCGGAACCTGGTGCCCATTATGAGCATTGAGGGCGGGAAGGAAATGACCGACCGCCGCCGGGGACCGGGCGTGTATGACCGGCTGGTCCGCAACATGGACACCCTCCATGAGAAAGGCCTGATTTTCGGCGCGTCCGTTACGGTGACCACGCAGAACATCCGGGAGGTGTCTTCCGAGGCATTCCTCCGGAGCCTGTCCGACCGGGGATGCAAAGCAGTGATCTTCGTGGAGTTTGTCCCTGTGACCGACGACAGCAAAGAGCTTGCGCCGGGGGACGGGGAACGGGAATACCTGAGCCGGGAAATTGCCCGCCTGCGGGAAGAACACCCGGAAATGGTATATATTTCATTCCCGGGAGACGAGAAAAGCAGCGGCGGATGCGTGGCGGCGGGACGCGGGTTCTTCCACATCAACTCCCACGGCGGCGCGGAACCCTGCCCGTTCTCACCTTTCTCGGATATCAACGTGCGGGAAACCTCCCTGAAGGAAGCCCTGGGGTCCCCCCTGTTCCGGGCCCTGCAGGACGGCGGGTTCCTGGACGACGATCACGCAGGCGGATGCGTACTGTATGAGAAACGGGCGCAGGTGGAAGTCCTCCTGAACCGATAAAAAAGAAAGCGGGGAATGATCTGATGACCGACCTGATGAAGACCATCCGGGAGCGGCGGAGCGTCCGCACATTTGACGGAATCCCTGTGAGCCGGGAGGACCGGGACCGGCTGGAACGGTATATGCGGCAGATTACGAATCCGTTCGGAATCCCGGTGCGGTTTGTCCTGCTGGATGCCGCGGAGCACGGCCTGTCCAGCCCGGTGCTTTCCGGGGAAAAACTGTATGTGGCCGGCAAGGTGGACAAGGTTCCCTATGCGGACGTGGCATTTGGCTATTCATTTGAAAAGCTGGTGCTGTACGCGTGGTCGCTGGGAATCGGCACCACCTGGATCGGCGGCACGATGAAGCGGGAAGTGTTTGAAAAGGCAGCCGGGCTGGAAGACGGGGAAATGATGCCCTGCATCAGCCCCCTCGGCTATCCCGCGAATCGGCTTTCGATCAGGGAAGCGCTGATGCGCCGGGGAGTCGGCGCGGACAACCGGATGCCCGCGGAAAAGATCTTCTTTGACGGAGCGTGGGATGCGGGACTGCCCGCGGAGAAACAGGAACCGATTGCCGACCTGATTGAGATGGTGCGCCGGGCGCCTTCCGCGGTGAACAAGCAGCCCTGGCGGATCATCGTTTCCGGAAATGATTACCATTTCTACGAGAAGCACGACAAAGGCTATGTGAATGAAAAAGTCGGGGACATGCAGAAGATCGACATCGGAATTGCCCTGTGCCACTTTATGTCCGGACTGGAAGCGCAGGGGAAAAAGCCGGAAATCGTGACCGCGGATCCCGGAATTGCCATTCCGGAAGGCGTGGAATACATCGTGACCGTGAAGGACTGCTGACACCCGGAACGAATCAAACCACAGTAAATAACACCCCGTTTACGGCAGGCATCCGTGCCTGTGCCGCAAACGGGGTGCTTTTTGTTATTTCCCGGAAACAGGGAGGATTACCGGACGGTTTCCACCTTGATGGTGTTGGTGTTGCCGGGCGCGCCGTTGATCTGTCCGCCGGTGAGCACGACGTTGTCGCCGGGTTGCAGGCGGAACAGATCCTTCGCAAGCTTCAGGTCCTGCCAGAACATGACATCAATGGAGGAGAACGCCTCAGTGAGCACCGGGGTGACGCCCCAGGACAGGTTCAGCTTCCGCCATGCCTTGGGACTGGTCGTGGTGCCGATGATATTCACCGGGCAGCGGAAACGGCTGACCATCCGGGCGGTGCGGCCGGAAAGTGAATTGACCACGATGGCTTTCGCACCGACATCCACTGCCATGGAACAGGTGGCGTGGGAGATGGCGTCGAGGTTGTTGTGGATCCGGAATTCCATAGTGTGGAACCGCTCCGCGTAATCAATTCCGGCTTCCGTAAACTCCGCGGTCTGCGCCATGGTGGAAACGGCCTGTACGGGATACTTGCCGGCAGCGGTTTCACCGCTGAGCATGATCGCGGAGGAACCGTCATAAACGGCGTTGGCCACGTCGGAGATTTCCGCCCGGGTCGGCCGCGGATTGTGGATCATGCTCTCCAGCATTTCCGTGGCGGTGATGACACGCTTTCCGAGCATCCGGCACTTGCTGATCAGGTATTTCTGCAGGGCCGGCACCTCCATGAAGGGGATTTCCACGCCCAGGTCCCCGCGGGCCACCATGATTCCGTCTGCCACCTCGCAGATGTCCTCGATATGGTCCACACCGCTCCGGTTTTCGATTTTGGCAATCAGGTCCACATCCTGCCCGCCGTTTTGGTCGAGCAGGTCCCGGATGGACTGGACATCCTCCCGGGTACTGACAAAGGAAGCGGCCACGAAATCAATATCGTTTTCCAGGCCGAAAAGGATATCCTTCCGATCCTGTTCGGACAGGAAATCCTGTCGCAGCACCTTACCCGGGAAGTTCATGCTTTTCCGGTCGCTCAGCGTCCCGCCCGCGGTGACGCGGCAGCGGATATCATTCCCCGTGACCTGCTCCACGACCAGGATGACCAGGCCGTTGTTGATCAGTACGGTATCTCCTTCGGACAGCTCTTCCGTGAGTTTCCGGTAGGAAACGGAAACACGGGTTTCGTCCCCGGCAATGGGTTCCGTGGTCAGGGTGAATTCCGCACCGTCCTGCAGGGTGACCGGGCCGTTCCGGAACGTTCCGATCCGGTATTCAGGTCCTTTGGTATCCAGCATGACGGCGATTGGGAGGTCCAGCTTTTCCCGGACGGATTTGATGAGATTGATCCGCCGCAGGTGTTCCTCCTGCGTGCCGTGGGAAAAGTTCAGCCGCGCGACATTCATCCCGGCTTTGCACAGGGCGGTCAGCGTTTCTTCGTTGTCACAGGCGGGGCCGATGGTACAGATGATCTTGGTTTTCCGCATCAGGTATTCCTCCTCCGGTCAGCAGGACGGTCCGATTCTTCCGGTACCGGTTCAGCGGACACGCCGTATGTTGTTTTCAGCCTTTCCCATATTTTATCATCCTGCATCCAGCCGGGCAATGGACGGAATGGGAAGACCATGGTATGATAGGTGCCAGGTTCATCAGGACAAAAACCGGGGAGAAAACATATGAATAAGGCAAAGGTTTACGAGGAGATTGTCACCATTCCCACCTACCGTACCGGAAGCATGGAGAAGGATCCGCTGTTCATTGAAAAACGCGCCTACCAGGGCTCCACGGGAAAGGTGTATCCGGTCCCGATCTGCGAAAAAATCAGCGATACCAGGGAGGATGCCGAATACAAAGCGGTGATCCTGGAGAACGATTACCTGTATGTGATGATCCTGCCGGAGCTGGGCGGCCGCATCCAGCGGGCACTGGACAAGACGAACGGATATGATTTTGTATACTACAACCGGGTGATCAAGCCCGCGCTGGTGGGACTGGCCGGACCGTGGATCAGCGGGGGAATTGAGTTCAACTGGCCGCAGCACCACCGGCCTTCCACCTTTATGCCGGTGGATTACACCTTTTGCGAAAACCCGGACGGATCCGCCACGGTAACCATCGGGGAGACCGACCGGATCAACGGGACCAAAGGGAACGCAAGCATGACCCTGTACCCGGACAAGGCGTATATCGAGATCCGGGGCCGGCTGTTCAACCCGACTGATTATCCCCAGACATTCCTGTGGTGGGCGAATCCGGCCGTATCCGTGAATGACCACACATTTTCCGTGTTCCCGCCGGACGTGAACGCCGTGATGGACCACGGAAAACGGGCGGTTTCCACCTTCCCGATCGCCACAGGCGAGTACTACAAGGCTGATTACTCCGCCGGGGTGGACATTTCCCGGTATAAGAATATCCGGGTGCCGACCTCCTATATGGCGGCGCATTCGGACTTTGATTTCGTCGGGAATTTTGACGAGGGTAAGGACGCCGGACTGCTGCATGTGGCGGACCACCATATCAGCCCCGGGAAAAAGCAGTGGACCTGGGGATGCGGCGATTTCGGCAAAACCTGGGACCGGAACCTGACCGATGAGGACGGCCCCTATATCGAGCTGATGACCGGCGTGTTCTGCGACAACCAGCCGGATTTCACCTGGCTGAAGCCTCAGGAAGAGAAAGACTTCGTGCAGTACTTCATGCCCTACAAAACCGTAGGGCGCGTCCGCAACGCAACAAAGGACGCTGTACTGGGCCTTGATTTCCTGGACGGAAACGGGAAACCCATTGAACCGGACCCCTTCGCTTACGGCGCGGAAGCGAACCGGGCGGTACAGGCCAAAGCATCTTCCGCCCGCCTGAAGGTGTATGCCACCGGGGAGTACCGGAACGCCGAAATCGTCCTGGAAGCCGGCGGGAAGGAAGTCTACCGGAAAAGGGCGGATCTCTCGCCGAAGGCGGCTTTTACGGACATGCTGGACAGCCCGGGCGATTACCGGATTGCCGTATATGACGAAAACGGATCTTTGCTCTGCGAATACCGGGAATACATCCGGGAGGACCTGCCGATTCCGGAACCCGCGGAGGCGCTGAAAGCCCCCGGAGAGATCGGAACGACAGAGGAGCTGTACCTGGCGGGACAGCACCTGGAGCAGTACCGGCACGCCACCTTCCTGCCGGATGATTACTACCGGGAAGGACTGCGGCGGGACCCGACCGATATCCGGCTGAACAATGCCTACGGGCTGTTCCTGCTGCGCAATGCCCGGGCGGAGGAGAGCATTCCGTTCTTCCGGGCAGCCATCCGCAAACAAACCTGGCGCAACCCCAACCCGTATTCCGGGGAGGCATACTTCAACCTGGGCCTCGCGCTGGAAACGCTGGAGAAGCTGCCGGAAGCATATGACGCGTTCTTCAAGGCAACCTGGAGCGCGGAAACGGCGGGTGCGGCCTGGTATCACCTGGCCTGCATCTGTGTTCAGCAGGGTGATCTGAAAAAAGCCCTGCAGTTTGCCGACGAGAGCCTGTTCCGGGGCTGGCATGATATGAAAACCCGGTCCCTGAAGGCATCCATCCTGGCACACCTGTACGGGGAAAGCCCGGAATACCGGCGCTTTATGGATGAAAGCATGAAAATTGACCCGCTATACAGCAGCCTGCTGTTCCGGAACGGCCAGGAAGCCTTTAACCAGGCAACCGGGGGACGGGCGGAGGCGTACCTGAACGCGGCATATGAGCTGACCGCTTTCGGATTCCCGCAGGACGCGGCAGACCTGCTGGCAAAGTGCCCGGCGGAGGCGCCGATGAAATACTACGCCAAAGCCTTTGCGGAAGGGAAGCTGGGACAGAAGGACGCCGCGAAGGCGGATGCGGAAAAGGCGGAAGCCCTGCCGACGGATTTCTGCTTCCCGAACCGGACGGAGGAGAAAGCCATGCTGGAATACGCGGTATCCATCCTGGACACCGCGCCGAAAGCCCATTACTACCTGGGCGAGCTGCTGTATGACAAAAAGCAGTATGACGCCGCGGTATATCACTGGCAGGCGGCCGTAAAGGAACAACCCGGCCTGGCGCCGGCCCACCGGAACCTGTCCATCGCATATTACAACCACGGCGACCGGAGCCTGGCGGAAGCGGAAATCGCGGAGGCGGTGCGGCTGGAGCCGGAAAACAGCCGCTGCCTGCTGGAGCAGGACCAGCTGCTGAAACGGCTGGACCGTCCGGCCGGGGAACGGCTGGCCATCCTGGAGGCGCACCGGGAAATCGTCCCGGACCGCTGTCCGCTGATGCTGGCCTATATTTCGCTGCTGAACCAGGACGGGCAGTATGAAAAGGCACTGGACCTGCTGGAACATTCCACCTTCCATGTATGGGAAGGCGGGGAAGGCAAGGTCGCGGATGAATATAAGGCGGCGCTGTTTGCCCTTGCGGAAAAGGCCATGGCGGACGGAAAGCCGGAGGATGCCTTTGCATATGCGGAGCGGACCATTACCTATCCGGAGAACCTTGGAGAAGGAAAACTGGACAATGTTCCGGACAACCGGGCGTATTACGTGATGGGCTGTGCCCGGCGCGCCGCGGGCGATGAGGCGGCGGCCCGGGAACTCTTCGAAAAGGCGGCTGCCGGATCACGGACTCCCGAACCTGTACGGTATTACAACGACCAGCCTTCCGACTACATTTACTACCAGGGACTGGCTTTCCGCGCGCTGGGAGAAGAGGCGGAAGCCCGGGAATCTTTCCGCAGCCTGGCAGAATTCGGGGAGGCGCATATGCACGACAAGGTCGGCTATGACTTCTTTGCCGTTTCCATGCCGGAACTGGAAGTGTACCAGGATGACATCCAGAAGCGCAGCGACGACTACTGCCGCTGCCTGGCGGAGCTGGGGCACCGGGGGCTGCGGGAATCGGAGAAATAAAAAAAGCCCGTACCCCGGGACGGGCAGGAATCCTATCTGCTGTCAATAAAACCGATAATCAGATCACAAAGCGGCCGGTTCCAGCCCGGCTGCTTTCAGTGCACCCAGGGAATGAATGCGAACCACGCGGTTGCTGTC
>Ga0310694_10004744_pt1 | contig 13085 bp, 10 predicted proteins | sample 174DNAGHGhighgp2_FD_203884 | JGI IMG/M metagenome (GOLD analysis project Ga0310694, IMG submission 203884) | Sheep rumen microbial communities from Palmerston North, Manawatu-Wanganui, New Zealand - 1742 DNA GHGhigh gp2 (v2) (version 2) | ecosystem: Host-associated > Mammals > Digestive system...
CGACAGGCTCAAGGCCCGATGGGCGCAATACCGCAACAGCACCCTGAGCGTGGAAAAGGTCATGGCAACAGTCGACTCGCTGTCCACGGTACTCACTAGCCACGGGGCCGAAGCCCGCAACAGCGAAGCATGGCGCTGTTGGGGCCGACGCGTGTGGCCCAACCACTATGTCGCCACCGATTTCAACGACGAGATCGCCCACCTCAAGCAATGGCTCACCGAGCGCATTGCATGGATGGACAGACAGCTGAATTATCAACCTATTAAATAACCGAACAATTATGGCACATATCTGCGAAAACTGCAAGTTTAGGGCTCATTACCACAAGAGCCCTAACTCGTTGCTGGGCCGCTTCTGGCGGTGGCACATCAACTATTGCCCAGGCTGGAGAAGCTACTTTTCCAGGCAGAGCGACGAGAAAAAGGAAGAACTGAGAAAACTCTACAATTTCAACAAATATTGAAAATGGAATCGCTAAAAGAAGGATTGCAACACGTGAGCACACTGACGGTGACCGATGCCGTCACCGCTGTGGCCATGGGGTCGGGTGACATGCCCGTGCTGGCCACACCGGCCATGACGGCACTCATGGAGAACGCTGCCATGCTGGCTGTAGCCGACCATCTGCCCGAGGGCAGCACCACTGTGGGTGGCCACATCGCCTCGTCCCACCTCAAGCCCACGCCGCTGGGCGAGACCATCACGGCTACCGCCACGGTTACCCGTGTCGATGGCAGGAAAATCGAGTTTAAGGTCGAGGCCCATTGCGGCGACACACTGCTGGGCGAGGGTTCTCACCTGCGTTTTATCGTTGACCGAGAAAAATTCATGTCTAAATTATAAATTCCACCTAACAATGAAAAGAATACTGACAATCGTTGTGCTTGCCGCAGCACTATTCACCATGGCGGCCAGCGCTCAGGAGCAAGCCGCTCCCAAGAAGGTGTATGACGAGAACATCAACCCGCTGGAGCAGATTGACCAAGCAGTTGCCCAGGCCCGAGCCGAGGGCAAGTTCGTCATCTGCCAGGTGGGCGGCAACTGGTGCCCCTGGTGCCTGCGCTTCGCCGACTTCATCACCAATGACAGCACCATCAACAGCGTTATCGAGCAGAACTTCGTTTATATTCACGCCAACTACCATCCCCGCAAGGCGGGCGAGGTGGGCAAAGCGCTGATGAAACGCTTGAACAACGCCGGCCGATTTGGTTTCCCAGTGCTGGTCGTTCTCGACGAACAAGGCCAGGTCATCCACATTCAGGATTCAGGCCTGCTTGAAGAGGGCAAGAGCTACAATCAGAAGAAAGTGCTGTCCTTCTTCCAGCACTGGACGCCCAAAGCCGTTCGCCAACAATAATCATCAAGTCAACTATGAATACCATCAAATTTATTATTCTTGCCATCGCACTGAGTGTGGTGAGCAACATCTATGCACAAAACAATAACAAAATGGAACTGACAACAAAGCAACAGGCACTCGTGGCGATTGCCGCCAACGAGGCCAAAGGCAACATCGAGGGGCTGAAAACGGCTCTGAACGAGGGATTTGAGAACGGATTGACCATCAGCGAGGCCAAGGAAGCGTTGTCACAGCTCTATGCCTACACAGGATTTCCCCGCTCGCTGAACGCGCTAGGAGCACTGCAGCAGGTCATCAATGACCGCAAGGCAGCGGGCTTGAAGACCGAGGCTGGACGCGAAGCCGACCCACTGCCCGCCGATTATGATGCCTTAAAATGCGGAACCGAGGTGCAGACCAAGCTCTTCGGCAATCCTTACACCTATGAGTTCGCCCCGCAGACCGACTACTATCTGAAGGCGCACCTGTTCGGCGACATCTTTGCCCGCAACAACCTGGCTCCCCGTGAGCGCGAAATCGTCACCGTGAGTGCCATCGCCGCCCTGCCGGGTTGCGAGCCCCAGTTGCTGGCCCACCTGGGCGGTGCAAGAAGCGCTGGGGTGAGCGATGCCCAGCTACGTGAAATTCCCGCTATCCTTCGCGCCAAGGCAGGCGAGGACGAGGCCAATCGTGCCGAGCAGATGATTGCCCGACTCTTTGCCGAGGAGCAGCCCCAGCACATTCAGACCGTTGACTTCAGCCAGTGGCCCAAGGGCGAGCCCAACACCGGCTATGCCCAGTACTTCATCGGCAACAGCTATCTGGCCGACATGGGCGGCGGCATCTTCAACGTCACCTTCGAGCCCCGCTGCCGCAACAACTGGCACATCCACCACAAGCAGGTGCAGGTGCTCATTTGTGTCGCCGGACGCGGTTGGTATCAGGAATGGGGCAAACCGGCCATCGAGATGACTCCTGGCACTGTCATAGCCATCCCTGCCGAGGCCAAGCACTGGCACGGTGCTGCCAGCAACAGCTGGTTCCAGCATCTCACCTATCACAAGGACGTGCAGGAAGGCGCCAGCAACGAGTGGCTGGAACCTGTCACCGACGATATTTATAATCAACTGAAATAGTCCATCATCAGCCTTAGCGCTGTAGTCATCCTAATCCTTTGAAATACATTATTATATACAGCTTGATGGCACTGTTGCCGCTGGTGGTTCAATCCCGCGGCAACAATAGTGCCAGCTGTCCTGTCGTGAAGGTTGAGGCAGAGCGACTACCTGACATGAACATCCCAAGATTCGGGCACACGGTCCTCTACTTGAACGATGAGCCGACGGCCATCGGCGGCCATACCACCAACTTTGTGCCCACGCCCACCCTCGAATACTATAAGGATGGTGCATGGCACCTGGTGGATATGGCCTTTGCCCACGATGACGGCTGCGCGGTGCAACTCTCGACAGGCAAAGTGCTCATCTTTGGCGGTCATGAGAAAAATTTGGGCGTAGGACAAACCTTCGAAGCCGAGTTCTACGACCCGAAAACCCGAGAGTGTGAGGGCTTTGCCAGCATCGACACCAAGCGTGCGCTGGCATCGGTGATGGCAATGGACGATGGACGTGCCATCATCGCCGGCAACTGGTACCACAAGGATGATATCGAGATGTATGACGGGAAGGTGGGGTTCATGCATGTGAAAGACGTGAGTGTCGGCCGATGCTCTCCGTACATCCTGCGCATCGCCAAGGATGATGCTATCATCATTGGCGGAGGTGATACTATTGGGCAACAGATTACCCATCCTGTGGCTGACCGCTTGCGTGGAGAGCCTTACCATGTGCCCTTGCTCGATACGTGGAGAATGCTCACGGGATTCATACCTTACCCCTCGTCCTGTATCTTTATTGGCGATGAAACCAAGGGGGACTATTCCTATCTGCTCCCTGTCAAGAATGGCGAGGGACAGATGGCGATAGCCCGAGTCACTAATGGAGAATTCTCGCTCCTGCAAACCGATGTGTCTATACCCAAAACCTGTCAATGGGGTGAAATCAACTATTACTTAAACTTCCTTGTTGACCGTAAATGCCAACGGGCATATCTGCTGGGCATGGATGCCCAGGCGGCTGTAGACCCCAGTGGCAAGGCCCGCATATATGTAGTAGCTATCGACTATGCCACGACACCAGCCCATCTGACATTATATTACACCGATGTGTTAAGCGATGCGTCTAACGCTAATCCACCACTATTGACTCCCGATGGCGACATCATGCTGATGGGCGGAGCGCCCGAGGGTTCATACTTCAAACCCACGGCTGCCACCTGGCTGTTGCACGTCAGCCCATACAGCCATAAAGCCGGAGCACGCTGGCCCCTATGGGCTTGGCTGCTTGTCGCGCTGATGCTCGCCGCAGTGACGGCAGGACTGATAACTATCTATCGCCGCAGGAAAAGAAATCAAGCCGTGGAAACGCCTCAATCGGTTACTGTCGAGGAACCCGTCACCGCTCTCGATATCCCCCAGGAGGAAACTCACGAGGTGCCCGATGACGCTATCGACAGTGCTGAACTCATGCAACGCCTCGGTCAACTGATGGAGGAACAGCAGCTTTTCCTGAAACCAGACCTGAAGGTGACCGATATTGCCAGCACATTAGGCACATCCCGAAATGTCCTTTCCAACGCCATCAAGACGCACCGCAACTGCACTTTCCCGCAGTTCATCAACACCTATCGTATTGCTTACGCTCAAGAACTCATGCGCCACCAGCCCAACCTCAAGATGACAGAAGTCTATATGGTGTCGGGTTTCTCGAGCGAAACGTCATTTTACCGCACCTTCAAGACCATCACCGGATTCACCCCTACCGAATGGAAGTGTAAAAACGATTCGGCGAATTAACTCCACATGGCGTCTTTTGGGCCACAAGTGGTGAAAAACATAAAAAAACGACTCCCAAAAAAAAATTGGGAGTCGTTTTTGCAAAATTGGGAGTCCCTAAAACTATCGTTTTCCTAATTTTGCACATCTTCATGAAAATAGCATTTCTCCAAATTACCTCATATTATGAAGAATCTTTAATCAATTCACATTATATATTTATTTAAAACCGTAATGCGTATGAAAAAATTATTATTTCTCTTAGCAACGATGCTGGCAACCTCGTTTGGATTGCTGGCACAAGGCACTTCGTGGCAAACCGCTACGCTCATCACTAGTGGGTCGACCAAGACCGGAACGCTAGACAACAACACAACCGAAGCCTGGTACAAGATCAATGTGACACAGGAGGGACACATTGACCTTGATGTAACAGCCACTGGGACTCTGACGTTAGGTAGCAGCAATGTAAATGGTTACTGGGATAATGAGGTCCGTTATTATGCTGGTTTCGAAGGCTATAGCAGTAATCATGAAACCTCTAATATCGTTAACGCGGGCAGGGGCACCTATTACATCAAGATTGCACGTTATGGTGGCAGTGGCACTTTCAAGCTGAAATATACGTTCACGGCCTGCTCCTTGTCCAATGACCCGGAGCCCAATCAGGATTACCAGCAAACCAGCCTGCTACAGAGTGGCAGGACGGTACAGGGTCGCCTGGGATACCGTAACTCGGAAAACGTGACCGATAACGTTGACTGGTACAGGATTGAGGTTCCCCAGGAGGGCCATGTCGATATTACCGTTATTGGTACCGAAACCCTGACGTTCGGTAGCTGCAACGTAAATGGTTACTGGGATAATGCACTCCGTTATTATGGAGGTTTTGCTGGCTATACCAATGATACGGCTACCTATAATGCCATCGATGTGGGCAGGGGCACCTATTACATCAAGATTGAACGCTATAACGGCAGCGGTGGTTACAAGCTCAACTATAAGTTTACGCCCTGCTCTCTGTCCAATGACCCGGAGCCTAACGGGGAGTACCAGCAAAACAGCCTGCTGCAGAACGGGACGCATCAGGGGCGCCTGGGATACCGTAACTCGGAAAACGTGACCGATAACGAGGACTGGTACAGGATTGAAGTTCCTGAGGAGGGCCATGTCGATATCATCGCTACCGCCACCGAAACCCTTAGGTTCGGTGACTGCCGCGTATATGGTTACTGGGATGATGACTACCGTAATTATGGTGGTTTCACTGGCTATAACAATGATACGACTACCTATAATTCCATCAGTGTGGGTCCGGGTACCTATTACATCAAGATTTCACGCTACGGCGGCAGCGGCGGCTACAGGCTGAAATACACGTTTACGGCTTGCTCCTTGTCCAATGACCCGGAACCCAACCAGGATTACCTGCACTCCAGCCTGCTGCAGAGCGGCAAGACAGCACAAGGACGCCTGGGACACTGTAACTCGGAGAACGTGACCGACAACGAGGACTGGTACAGGATTGAAGTTCCCGAGGAGGGCCATGTCGATATCATCGTTACCGCCACCGAAACCCTTAGGTTCGGTAACTGCCGCGTATATGGTTACTGGGATGATGACTACCGTAATTATGGTGGTTTCACTGGCTATAACAATGATACGACTACCTATAATTCCATCAGTGTGGGCCCAGGTACCTATTACATTATGATTTCACGTTACAACGGCTGCGGCGGCTACAGGCTGAACTACACGTTCACACCCTGCCCGCTGGCCAACGACGCTGAACCCAACCAGGATTATCAAACTGCTGCTTGGCTGCCTAGCGGCAGGACCATGCAAGGACGCTTGGGTTACTGTAACTCGGAGAATGTTACCGACAATGATGACTGGTACCGATTTACCGTTAACAAGGCTGGCAATGTCGAGTTCACCGCAACTGGCACCGAAACCCTGAAGTTTGGTACTTGTACAGTATATGGTGTCAGGGATGATGGATCTTTGTATAGCAAGGGTAATTTCTCTGGCTATAACAACTCCACGGCAACCTTTAGCGGTACCAATTATGCTGAGGGCACCTATTACGTCAGGATTTCACGCTACGGTGGCAGTGGCGGCTACAGGCTGAAATATCTCGGTCCCACGCTGACCGGTGATGTGGATGGTGACTACGAGATCATCATCAATGACATCACAAGCCTCATCGACTACCTTGTGAGAGGCAATGGTGCCGGCATAATGATTGATGATGCAGACGTGAATGGTGATAACCTGATTGACATCAGCGACGTGACCATGCTTATCGACCAGCTGGTCAAGGGCTATTGATCGCTATCCAGCTATCACACAATAAGACCAGGCTATTGATGGTCTCCAGAATGAAGAAAATGGCCAAATCCAGACTAAACGGATGAATAGACAGTGAAATGATTTGACACATTTTCTGTGAAACGGGCCGGGGTGCTTTACCCCAGCCCGTTTTAAATTCAATACGTTACGACATTGATTGGTGGCGTGTCAAACGGAACAAAATGCTTCAATCTACCAGAACATTTTTCCGTAGTGACTATCTGAAGTGTCTGAAAACAAAAAAACTTAGCGGCTTAGCGTCTTAGCTTGAGATTCAGTTTCAGACACTTTCGCTGAATAGTTACGGGCCAACTTCTATATCATTACCAAAAAAATTTACCGGACAGTAATAAAAAAACGCCATCATCTGAGCCGAATTGCTTAACTTTGTGAGTTGATACAAGATTTTATGTTGACAGCTATGGCAAAGAAGATTTATTTTGCAGGATCCATACGCGGCGGGCGCGTGGACGCCGACTTGTATCGCCGCATGATCAGTTACATCCAGCAGACTGACGTGGTACTCACCGAGCACGTGGGGCATAGCAACCTGAGCCTGACGGAGCAGGGGCGCGAACGCGACGCGCGCATCTATGACCAGGACACGGCATGGCTGCGCGAGAGCGATCTGCTCATCGGCGAGTGCACCTGCCCCTCGCTAGGTGTGGGCTATGAGCTGGCATACGCCGAGCATCGCGGCATCCCTTGCCACATCTTCTACGACAAGAGCAAGACACAACTGTCGGCCATGCTCACGGGCAACCCCTTCTTCCACATCCACCCCTACGAGCGGGAAGAAGACATCTACCCCCAGCTGGACCAGGTCCTGGGACATGTCTGTAGGGCAACTGCCTGCACCGACGCAAATATTAAATAATTCAAGTTCCAAAGTGCCAAGTACTTCAGGACCTTGAAGGTTAACGGATAACGACTAGAGGTTAGTGAAGAAAAGTTCATAATTCTTGTGATCTGTCACGATATGGCAAGTTTCGGCAGACCTCTCTAACCTCTAACCACTAAACTCTAAACCTCAAGTTTTAAAAGTGGCTGTGCCACTTTTAAAACTTGAATTAAAAAAACAATTGGATATCATGTTGAGACGGGGAATGATACATAATGCGACGGAACTGGTGGACCTGATTCAGGAGATCGGGTTCCTGCCGTTGCTCTACAGCGGCATCGGCGGCTTCTCGGCCGAGGAGGTGGTGGACAGCGACTGCCGGTATGTCGTGTATGACGACGGGGGCTGGGACTGGCCCATGTGGAAATGGAAGGGTCCGATCGTGACCGAGAGTCCATGCGTGTACGGGAAGTTTTTTAACAAGAAGGCTGGCTACATCAGCATGGACTGGTGGCCCGACTTCATGAACTGGCGCCGCCATGCCTACCCCACCCCGGCCGAGGGTTCTATCGAGGAGGCCATCGTGCTGACACTGCGCGAGCACGGCAGCCTCATCACGCGGGAGCTGCGTGCCGCCTGCGGCTTCACCGGCGCGAAGATGCGCAGCCGCTTTGACGGCTACGTGACACGGTTGCAGATGGCGTGCCGCATCATCACCCAGGACTTTGTCTATCCGCGTGACAGACACGGCAACGAGTATGGCTGGGGCTGGTCGCTGCTGACCACACCCGAACAACTGCTGGACAAGGAAGCCTGCCAGTGTGACCGCACGCCCCAAGAATCGCTAGCCCGCATCAAGGCCCACCTCCAGGGCCTCCTGCCAAGTGCAAGTGAGAAGCAAATCATGAAACTCATCCAATAACCCCCACACTTATCTCATGAAAAGAATTATCCTCATCGCCATCACACTGATGTGCACATTGACAAGCCTTCAGGCTCAAAGGATCAGCCACATCGAGACCACGAGGTCGTGGCACTACGTCTATGACGAGAACGGGAAGAAGATATACACCTTCAGCACCAGCCAGGGGCAGGTAGTGGCCTACAGCGACACGTTCTACATCGTCAAGAACGGCAACTGGTACTACACCTACACCGCCAAGGGGAAACGGCTGCACACCTTCGCGGTGAGCACGGTGGGCGATGTCCTCAACGCAGCCGGAGACACCTTCACAAGCCGCAAGGGCAACTGGATCTACACCTGGGACAAGAACGGCAAGAAACTCGCTACACGCTCGGCCCGGTAACACATCCTCTACTAACAACAATTAACACTGAATACTTGCATATTTCAAAGATTTTTCCTACATTTGCTTAAGGAAAAATCAATCGTGCCACGGAGCTGTATTGACCGCTCCCTGACACATCATGCAATCAACACAACTGATTATTTATGTTTAAATTCATCCATACCAGTGACTGGCATCTGGGCCAGAACTTCTACGGCTATGACCGTACCGAGGAACAACAGGATTTCCTGGAGCAACTGGCAGGCATCGTGCGCAAGCACCAGCCCGATGCCCTGCTCGTGAGCGGTGACATCTTCCACACGGCATCACCGTCTAATGCCGCCGTCAGGATGTATGTCAACGCGATGCTCAACATCCGCAAGGCATGTGAATCGACCGCCATCGTGGTAATCGCCGGCAACCACGACAGCGCCTCGCGCCTGGACAGCGACAGGGAACTGTGGCAACTGGCCGGCGTGACCGTGCTGGGCGGCATCGCCCGCGACACCAACGGCAAGGCCGATCTGGAGCATCACATCATCAGGCTGAGTAAAGGCATCATTGCCGCCGTGCCGTTTTCCTTCCCCTCCAGTTTTCCCATGGGAGCCGATGCCGCCGATGTAGAACGTGACCAGCGCCAGAGCGCCTATTTCCAAGCCCTGCTCGACTGTGCCAACGCCGGCAACAAGGACAACCTGCCCGTGGTGCTGATGGCCCACCTGGCTGTGAGCAACAGCGACTTCACGGGACACGAGCGCGACATGATGATGGAGAGCGTGAGCATCAACACGCTGGGACAGGGATATGATTATGCAGCGCTGGGGCACATCCACCGCCCACAACAACTGGATAAACGCGTGCGCTATTGCGGCACCCCGATTCCCGTGAGCTTTGACGAACAATGCGAGCACTCGGTGAGCATCGTCGAGATTGACGCCCACGGTGCCTTGCCACAGGTCACCACCAAGGCCATTAAGAACCCGAAACCGCTGCACACTATCCCACCCTTTGAGCCAGCCGAGTTTGACAAGGTTCTGGAACTTTTACAGGCCATCAATCCCAACGAGCGCGCCTACATCCGCCTCAACGTCAAGGTGGACACATTCCTGCAGGTGGGCAGCCCCGAGCGCGCCGCACTGGCGCTGAAAGACAAGCAGAGCCGCTATTGCGAAATCAAAGTGACATCCACCGCAGCCACTACAGGCAGCAGTGAGAAGATGACCATCGAAGAGTTCAACAAGAAGACACCGCTCGACATTGCCAAGCAATTCTTTATCGACATGGGCATCGAGATGAACGAGCAACAGCAGGAGATGTTCAACCACGCATACCAACTAGTAGAGGAGGAAAACAGACAATGAAAATCAAGCAACTCATCATCAACAATATCGCGTCGATCGAGCACGCCGAAATCGACTTTGACGCCACACCACTGAGCGACGAGCACCTGTTTCTCATCACCGGACCGACAGGCTCAGGCAAGTCCACGATCATCGACTGCATCTGCCTGGCGCTCTATGGCACCACGCCACGCCTGAGCTCAGCGTCCAAGGACAAATATGAAGCCAGCAAGGGACAGAAGGAAATCAATGCGAGCCAACCCAAGCAATTACTGAGACGCGGTGCTGTCGAGGGCAACGTGTATCTCACCTTTGACGACAACAAGGGAACCCCCTATATCGCTACATGGGAAGTGGCACGAGCCAGAAAAAAGGCCGATGGCAACATCCTGGACCCCAAACGCTGCCTCCGCACCGCCGATGGGGTAAATCCACCCGTCCACAAGGAGAAAGTCACTGATATCGATGAGCACATCTACGAGATCATCGGGCTGAATGTCAACCAGTTTTTCCGCACTGTAGTCCTCGCTCAAGGCAAGTTTGCCGAGTTCCTCAACAGCACCGAGAAAGAGAAGGCCAACCTGCTCGAGAAGATGACCGGCACCGAGGTTTATGCCCAGGTGGGCAAGAAAATCTACGAGGTGTGCCGTGAGAAAGAAAACGGCTGCAAACTGCTGCGCGAATTGCTCCAGCAGATTGTTCTGCTCAACGATGAGCAGAAAGACCAGATTCAGCAAGAAATCTCGCTGCACACCCAGGAACAGTCCCAAGCCCTCAAGCAACGTGACGGCGCCAGGAAAATGGCCGACTGGATTGACAAGAAACGCAAGAACGAACAGGAACTGGCCACAAAACAAGAACTCCTGGATGAAAAACGTGCCAGCGCTCTAGCACCCGCCCACCTCGCCCGCCAGCAACTTGTCGCCGACTGGGACGCCACCATCGAATCACGCCGAGAATTGAGGGAGTGCCAACGCGCCGAGCGCGAGATTGAAGCGTTGCAAGCCCAGCAGACGGCCATGCAAGTGGAATTTGACGGCCTGTGCGCCGCCTTGCGAGCCGCCATCAGCAACTTGGCCAAGCAGCAGGACAGGCTTCAGGCCACCGAGGCGTACCTCGAGCAGGAATCACCCAACAGCGAGATGTACTCGAGCATCAAGAGCATCAAGATGCTGCTGCGCCAGCTGCTGACCGAACGCGGCAACATCGACCAGTTCACCAAAGCTCTCGAGAAAGAAACAGAACGACGGCCTCGCGTGGAAACCCAGGTTCAAGACACGCTTCGCTCCCAGCAGGAGCAAGAGGCAAAGGTCAACCAGATGCAGGCACAATATGACGCCATAGGCGTTGCCGACATCAACCGCCAGAAAGACGCCTTGAACAACGCCAAGCAAGCACTGTCGCTTCTCAAGGGCAATCATGCTGCCATTGCACAAGCCACCGAGAGGCTGGATGGCTTCAAGACCGAGCTGGAAACAGCACAACAGGCGCTGCAGCAGACTCAGGCCACCCTCAATGACAAACGCACCATCAAGGAGCAAGCCCAAGCCGCCGTTGAGCGAGAAACCGACTGGAACAACCTGTTGCAACAGGCTCACAAATCACTGCACGAGGGCGAGCCATGCCCCGTGTGCGGCAACACCATCCACAAGCTGCTTAAGCCCAAAGGGGAAAGCGTGTTTGCCGAGTTGAGGCAGCAACTCAAGCAAGCCGATGACGAGCTGGGTGCCACCCTGGCCAGTATCGAATCATACAACCGTGACATCCAACGCACCCAGCAGCGCATGGCCAAAGCCCAGAAAGAGGTCGATAGCATGACCAAAGCCCGGGACAATCAGTGGCTAGAATGCCGGCAGCAGCTATCGCTATGCGGCCAGCCTCACGACGAGATGATTGACAGCACCCGTGCCGATGCACTAATCGCAAGCCTAGATCAAGAGGCGACATCGCTGAACAGCCGACTGGAACAGGCCACCCGGCTCAACAACGTCATCACTGCCGAGCGCAAGCACCTAGCTGAACTCACCCAGGCCCACAGCAAGGCCACCATTGACCTTAACAACGTGGACGCCAGCATCAAGAGCCAGCGCGACGCCATTGCAGTCAGCACCCAGCGTCTGGACAACCGCACGGCTGTACTTAACGGCCTGTTCGCCATGGCCGACTGGCAACAACGCCTGTCGCAGGATGAGGACTTCATCCGTCAACTGGAAAGCCGCGCCACCGACTACCAGAACAAGCAGAAACTGGTCCAGACGCTCAAGCACGACATCGGTGTCGCCACTGCCGTGATTCCCGCCATGGAAGCCGACAAGGCCGGCATCAGGGGACTGACTGACAACGGCAAGACCGCCAGCAGCGTGCCCAGCGACCTCAAGGAGCAATGGAGCGCGTTCAAGAGCAAGTACACCCAGTGGAACAGCAGCCTAGACAACGAGCGCTCCAACGCTTCACGATCCCGACAGGCGCTCGACCAGCACTTGAACGGCAACCCGACCTTGACCCTTGAACGGCTTATCGCGCTGGATCGTTATCAACAAGACGAAATTGATAAGACACGTCGCGAGATACAGGAACTGAAGGATACCATCAGCCGCATGGAAGGTGAAACCGCAACGCTGGCTCAACTCCACGAGGAAATCATCGCCGGCAAGCCCGATTTTGCGGTCGAGAACCGCGAGGAGCTGGAGGTCATCTTCACCAGCAGCCACAACAGATATGAAGAACTGACGACACAGATTGCCGTGCTCAACGAACGGCTCAGGCAAGACCAGGCCAACGCCGAACGGATGGGCGAGAAAAAGGCCGAACTTGACAAGGCCGAGGCCATCTACCAGCAATGGGCAGAGCTCAACGAGCACCTAGGCAGCGCCGACGGCTCAAAATTCCAGAGGATTGCCCAGAGCTACATCCTAGGCGAGCTGCTGAACAGTGCCAATGGTTTCCTGCGCCAGTTCAACAACCACTATGAACTCGAGGCCAAACCAGGCACACTCGTCATCCTCGTGCGAGACCTGCAACAGGGAGACC
>Ga0310694_10004747_pt1 | contig 13075 bp, 20 predicted proteins | sample 174DNAGHGhighgp2_FD_203884 | JGI IMG/M metagenome (GOLD analysis project Ga0310694, IMG submission 203884) | Sheep rumen microbial communities from Palmerston North, Manawatu-Wanganui, New Zealand - 1742 DNA GHGhigh gp2 (v2) (version 2) | ecosystem: Host-associated > Mammals > Digestive system...
CGGCCGTAAACCGCTTTTTCGAAATTTTCCAGGCTGCGTCTGGTCTGTTCCAGCCCGCCGGGATCTTCTATGCACAGACGCAGTTCACTCTCGGGATCTATTCGAATATGCGAATTATCCGACGTAATGAGCTCTATTTTATCATGCGCAAGCCTACCGGCGAGATCGCATGCGACCGCGAGAAAATCGTTATACTGTACGTTATTCATGTCAGAAACCCATCATGAACGATTTGAGATCCGACGCTGGATTCATGACGTCTTCGGCGTAAAGGGCCTCGTTCACGGCTTTTTTTATCTTTTCGGTAAGTTCAGCCGGCGCTTCGGCGAAAGATATCATTTTCTTGTTTAATTCGTATTTGGCGGCGGCCTAAGCGCTTTCGGCGAGTTTCCTGCCCAGTTCGTCGCGGTTTTTGACGAGAGACAATGCCGTAGCCGGACCGCATCTCATGAATACCTGCGGTATATTGTCGGATTTATCGCCCATAAGTATCTTGCCGAGCAGAAAATCCTCCGCCGATACGATATCTTTACCAAGTTTACGGACGGCTTCTTTGCCGAAAAGATCGAATTCCCTTACGTTGTCAAGCTGCAGAAAATCCCTATCCGACGAAATCAGGATCGAACCTATATAGTCTTCAGCGAAATATTTCATGATTACGGCTATGACGTCGTCGCCTTCCGCGCCTTCTACCGTCACGAACCTGTATCCGTAGTCTTTTTCGAGCCCAAGCTCCTTGTAAAGGACGTTTCTGATGTAATTCTTGATCGTATCCAGCCTGTAATTGCGCTTTACGGCCAGACGGTTCGCCTTATACTAGGGGTAAAGGTCAAGCCTGAAATTGCGCTTAAGCTTGTCGTCGCACGCAAACACTATGTCTATCTGTTCACACGAATCTATGTCATCCCCGAAATTGGCCCTTGCGATGTCTTCCAGCGCCTGCAGCTTGTTCATTACGTATGAACGCAGGACTTTACGATATTCGTTGCAACCGAGAAGATCCGGCAGATTGTCCTGATCGCATTCGTCGACAGGCTTCAGCCATTCCGCGGCGATAGACGAATACCGCTTTTCGAATTCGTTCACGGATCCGAATATGCAGAAATATGTCAAATATGAATTGTCAACAAGAATAAGAAATTTACGCTTTTTCATATTTATATTATATATTTAAAAACAGCCTTATAGCGAAAATATATCGAAAACCACCTGCTTGGACGGATCGCATTCGCTGAACCTGCATGCTTGCCTAAACGCTTTTAATGCATCCAAAACTGTCTTTTCGAACATTTTCTTGTAGTCAGGTTTGAAAATATTATTAAACTCAACAGGCCATTGCCCGTCTTTATATGCGATAACATTAATACGATATGGATTACTTTCTTCTATATAGCAAAGACGCGCTTTATCTCCGACTCGCAGCTGCTCATACTTCTTGCCGAGGCCCATCTTCTGGATGATCTGGTTGTAGTAAGTTGCGGCTTTCGCTATACCGGTTGTGCCTACAGTCTTCCCAGTAACCGGATTAATGGTCTGCGCCATTTGGAGGAACCCGTCAGCTTCGCGCTCCGTGTTGTATCCCTTGAAGAAACTTATGTCGTCTATCGAGAACGTCTTGAACTTCTCGTAAAGACTGTTTATATAGTCAAGATAATCCTAATCGTCCCAACCTTTCAAAATTACGCCCTCATAAATCTCTTGCAGGTACTGCTTCACGAACTTCGGCAGGCTACCTTTCTTCATCTCGATGCCGGAATACTTGATCTTGTCGACAAAATCACCTTCGTCGAATATCTTATGCGTGGCATAATGCTTTTTACGTTCATATATGCCGACATCAGACATATACTCAAGCTCATACGTGAGAATGTCCTGCCGCGACGTGCGGCAAAAGTCATGCGCCAGGCCGCGCACGAACCCGTTAACATCATTCTCGACGAACTGAAACACCTCGTCCCACAGCGCATTCTTATCCTTCTTCTTCCAGTCCTTTATCGCGTCGGGAAGACCGTTCTGCCTCCGCATCCAAGCCGTCACCGGTTCGAGGTTCAGGAAGATCGAGTTGTGTATCAGGACGTCGTTCGCGTAGAAGCAGTGCATGCCGTCGTCTACCTCCAGGTCGTAGACATATTCATCTGTCGTCCCGAGGTCCTTCATGCCGGCTACCGTTCCGTATATCTCCATGCCGTATGCGCTGTCGTACACAGACACGTAGTCGCCTTCCCTGAGATCGCCCGCCGCCGTGTTCTGGAACAGCCTGTCGCGGTCGTAGACCATGCAGATATGGTCCGTCGTGACTGTCACCTTTATTGGGTCTTTCCCGGCGACTGAAACCGCTATCTCTACCAGGCGCTTGTTAGTTCTGTGCCTTGACACGTATTTGACCGGCGAATATTTGCCGTCGTACGACAGAACCTCCACGCCTTTCGCATCGACCAACTCGTACTTGCCGTCGTTTACGGTTTTTCGCCCTTCCGCGACCAGCCTGTCGTAGAGCGCGCCTATCTCTTCCTGTTTCTCCATATCTTATAACATACGCTCCTAAAAAAGAAAAGACCCGGAAAACCGGGCCTTTGACCGAATGCTTTAAAAACTTAATTTGACTAACGTATTATATTATTTATATTATTTACAGTATAAACACCAGGGTATTCATTTCAAAACGCGGTAATGTCTCTGTCATCGCCCATATCTATGGGCTGAATCAGCGGATTAGAACGTATCGCGATCGTAATCGTCCGCCGAACCGTCGTCGTATTGATAGTTATCGAAGTAAAACTCCACTCCGAATTCGCCTTTCCCGTTTTTCACGCTCGCAAACACGGTGTCATAGTTGAGTTCGGCGTCGCATGAGTCTTCCACAGCCCAAAGCACCTTTTCTTCGAAATCCTCAACAGACAGGATGGTCTTAGCTGTTACGGAGATCCCGTTCGACGTCTCAGAAACATTGACGTCCGAAATTCCGTCGACATCTCTTCTTCATATTTGTCTCTTCTTTTTTGATTTATTATTTCATTAATATTTCGTTGATGGCTTCTCTGTTGTCTAATCTATGTTTATTACAATATCATATCCGTAATAGCGTGATTTTACGCCATTGATTTCAAGCTTATCATCACCGCGATCATGACCATGGCCTAATGCCTAATCTATGCGAGCACGTCTTAAAAGTTCATCTATAGCATCCTGCAGTTTAAGTGTAGTCTTCACTACTTTTGGAACATGATGGCCTGTCCTATCACCTACGAGCACTCTGTATGGAACTTGCTTGAATAATATGTCAGCAATATCATAGTTCTGCACGTCTACAAATTCCTTGCTATGGAATTCAGGCGAGATAAACCATAACTTGCTTTGTCGTTCATTGTACATGGAATTATATTTATCCTGAGGTACGTCTTTCAATGTAGCTTCAAATTTTGTAGTCTTTCCGTTTCTCTAGATAACAGTAACAAGCTATGGATTAGCCCTAAGTTTACTGTACCATTCTTCTGCTATATTGCTGATATCTTTATCTTTAGAAATAGCATTCTAACCTACTGGAAGAAGCTGCATATTCTAGTTTTTCAACGTGCTGGCACAATAAAATCGGTTTTTTTCAGGACAATAATACCAAATTCTATCGCGATTGCCATATTTGCGTATAGCTTGCTAAAATTCATCCTGAAACTCTTGTGGTATAACGCCAGTCGCAGTTCTCTCTGAAATTACTCCATCTTTTGACGTAAGTACAAGATTCCATGTCCCTGAATTCAGCTATTTTTGAAGTTGTGCTATCTTCTATGAAGAAATTGACTCATCTAGCTTCTTCAGCTACTTCTCCCAGTAGGAAATCGCCTCCTGGATCTGCTTCTTCGTATATTGTTTCTTCATGGGTATTTCCTCTGTAATTTATACGGCTTAGCCTTGCTTCAGGTTTATGTCTTAATAGTAGACGTCTTCCGTGCCGCGGTACGTCTGGTAGTCTCTGTAGTCGAAGTTTTCCCATGCCCTGTCTACTATATCTCTGGACTCTTCCTCGATCCAATCGCGCAGCCGGCCTTCGTCTACGTATACATTGCCGTTTTCGTCCTCATCGCCCAGGTCTTCGCAGTCGTTGAAGTCTTCAACCAGCTGCTTGATGAAGTCACCGCGGCTTATGGCGTCCCTCTCGCTGGCTACAAACAAATCCCAGTCGTCGACCGCCGTCTGCCGCCCTTCGTATTCTTCGCGCTCGTCAGACACAAACTGCTCGTAAAGCTGCCTGGCGTTTTTGCATCCGCACGCTCTGCACATCCACGCGACGATCTGACCGTATTCCGTGGCGCCGTCACGCAGAAACGGCGATTTGTCTTTCATTCCTTTTTCGAACGCGATTTTGAACTTCTGGCTCTCCAGCCACTCGGTCTGCCTGCGGCGGGCCCAATCGACCTTAGCCTGTATATCGGCGCCCACGCGAAAGATCTGGGACAGTTTCGCGTCCGCTATCGAATGGCCTTTCACCATGTCGAATACTTCCGCCACGACGGCGTCGTCTACGTCTTTGGCGTAATACCTAGCGTGTTCTGTCTTTGCCAGGCATTGCTTGAAGTCGTCTAATGACGCGTCTTCCGGTATGGTGATGACATACACGCCCGAGTCCGAAGGGCCGCCGAAGAAATCTTCAAAATATTGGGCCGATATTTTTCCGCAGTCCCAGTGCCCGCCGCTGTCCGAATAATGGCTGATTTTGCCGCGAAAGCTGTATTTTATCTCCAGTCCGAACCTGGCCTTTTCTATGTTGTCAAGGAACTGGCATTTGCCCGAGTTGCGGAAAGCCTTATAGTCTGGCATTTTGCCGACGCTATCTTCAAGCTCCTGCTTTATCCTGTTCATCTTTATTTTCGCCATGCCTTCAACGCTCTCGTTGATGTAATTTCCGGCGTTAAGCTGCTTCTTCCAGTAGGAAATGGCCTCCTGAATCTGCTTCTTAGTGTACGTCTTCTTCACGGTTGTCTCCTGTTTATTTTATTTACTCGGTTTCCCGAGGTAGTCCATGACGACGCGCAGCAGCTCCCTTGCCTGCTCCTCCGTTTCCGGCAGACGCCCGAAGAAACAATCCCAGCACAGATGCCTAAAGAATATTTTTCCGGATAGCTCTCGACCAACGATAGACCATCTTGAAAATGGAGATTCGACATAACGTTTGCCTGAATCCGTGCAAACAAACCTATTACGGCGTTTTGCCAGCTTCGGCTTGTACCGTATGTTTTTAGCCTCATTTAAATCTATAAGAAGATTCCAGCAATCGCGGCAGTAAAAATCCAATTCAGACAGATTCTTGCTTTTCCAGAATTCGGCAAGCGACTTGTCTACAACAGTAAAAATTTGATTTTTAATATTATATTTATTTACCGTCTGGTGATACAAGAAATTAATATTTTATTCGAATTTTAGTCGAATAAAAACACGAATCCGTGTCTCCGCTGCTTGCAGTTACGTAATTCGGATCTGCGCCGTACCGCTTCATAAACTCATCGTGCACGTACTTGGCCGAGGATTTATTGCAAAAACGTCCCATGCGGGTGATAGTCTGCGATATATTAGGATCGGCTATCGGACTGAAGCTAGTGCCGGTCGCGCCATAGATCGAATTAATGCAGATTTTAAGGGCCATTTGCAGCGCATGATAGTTCTCCATCTTCGTCTCGAGCCCCACGCGCTCACCAGGTTTCAATGCCACGACAAACTCGTCATTATGCAGGTCGTGGAAAATCTTGAGCTCCTTCTTCTTGTTGGCCTTACGTTGACTATAGAAGAACTCGCACCACTTGGCGATAACACCCTCTTTGACCTCGTGTTTCAAGAACAGCGTGTTGTTTGGCGTCCAGATGCACTTCGTCTCTATCATGCCGCGCAGCTGCTCAAGCGTAATACGCTTCCGCTGCCGCCGCTGTCCCGGCAACATTAGCTCGAGGTGGTCAATCTCTGGATCGCCGGCGTTTATTTTTATCCTGACGTTTTCGTTACCGTCGTCGTCCGTGCCGTAGACAGACTCGCCGTCGTCGAACGGGTCGAACATCGCCTCGTGGTCCGGATCGCACGTCACGTTACCGGACGCGTTCTTGAAATATATAAGCACTTTGCCGACATATGTCTCAATTGAGATGTTGAGAGCACGAATAATCGACGGGTACAGACTTGCAAAATCGATACATCCAATGCCGTTCCTATATATTCCAGCTATGCATGGGAACACAAACGCGCCTTCGAACCCCGCGAAATTATGCCGTTCCTTGAGGTACGACTTGAATACGAGTCCGCCCATCTTATGCTTCGCGAAAGCCACGCATGAGCCTATCAAGTATCCGAGCGACGAATAGATCGAGTCGTAGTTGCAAAGGCCAATGGACGCGATCCTGCGCGCGAGCGACGTCAGCTTACACTTGTCGTCTACACGCTTGCAGAGATCCACGTCGCGCACGTTGTATTCGTAGAAACGCTGCCAGTCCTTCACGTAGAGGTCCTTGAGCGAGCCCTCGTACTTGATCTTGTGCCCGAGGCCTTCATGCTCGCCGACGTTGTCGAGCGAATAGCCGCCGTCGAGGGTAGAGCCGGCGATCTTGAACTTGTCGCGGTAAAGCAGAAGGCCGTCCGACTGAAATACGCCGTCGATGTTCACTTCTATCTCCGCCGCCACGTCTGCCCGGGCGTTGTCGTGGTTGACTTCCTTGACGTAGCACCTGCCGACCGGCGAAAGCCTGTTCGCGTCGTTCTTGCTGAGAACCTTGCCGAGACGCGTGTACAGATACGGAATATCGTAACCTTTTATGTTCCAACCGTACAAAACGTCTGCCCGGTTCTAGTCAAGCCAGTCGATGAAATGCTCCAGCATCCTGTACTCGCTGTCGTTGAACTCGAACAGCACGAACCTGTCCTTCGGATACTTGTCGAGAGGCGCTTCCTTGAAATCTATGTCGCAATGCTGCAGACTCCACGTATAGAACTTGTCGGTTAGGCTGTCATGGACCGTTATCATGTTAATACGGTTGTCCGCGACGGACGGCTTCATGAACTGTTCTGAGATCTCCGTCTCGATATCGAGCGACTGCACCCGCATAGGCTGGTTGTTGAAATCCGGCTCGAACACGACGTCTCCGAACACCTTCTGCAGAAACTCGGACTCCGGACGCAACGCCTCCATCACGGCAAGCCCGTCAGCCTGCTCAAGATACTTTCTTCGGGCCTATGCCGTATCGAACCACTTCGTAGCGACATAACGGCCGAATACGTCCTTTTCCTCGGTATCGTACTTTACGGCGTACTTTATCCAGCTCCTGTGCGGGCAGACGAACGTCTTCTCATTGCCGGCGAGATCGTATCCGAAAAGAATAATACGTCCCTTCTTGTCGTATCCTATCGTATAGCACGCCGACCTGTAGCCGGGCCCTATATACTTCTTCCGCCAGTCCTCAAACGGCACTTCGGAAAGATCTATCGCGTTATTGAAAATGCTTTCGCTCATATTAATACTTTATGCATTTAGGATCAGACATGCCGTATAACACCAGCAGTCGTCCTGCTTAATCCAATTCTTGCGGTATTTTCCGTTCTGTATTTTTATGTTCCTGACGGCGAACTTCAGCTTCAGCTCTTCTTTGCTGCAGAAAAACTCCTGCCCGACGGCTATGCCGTTTTCGACATATACGACATGATATCTCTTTTTATGCCTGGCGAAAAACACGCTGTTTTCGCCATATATACGAATTTCCGCGCGCATCTCAGGCGGTTTCGCGGCGGTTCTGCATCGTCCGCCATATCGATATGAACTTGTTCGCTTCCTGGTCGCACATCTGGAGATCTAGCGCGAAACCGTTAGGCGCCAACGCGCACAGATATAAAATAGTTTCTTCAGGAGACGAAAATTCCTTATTGCCGTGACCGACGACATGATACGACACGGCGTCGGCGCCGGGCCTGACTGACCATTTCTCGTCAGGGCAATCGTCGCGGAAAAACGCGCCGTGGTCTTCTTTGCCGTATTGCGCAGTTACTGAAAAAACAGTATTAGTCTTAACCCATGGATAGTCGTTTTCGTTCATATTTAAATGAATACGGTTTTAGAAAAAGAACGGCGACGGACGGCATTTTCTCGCGGCATAATCTTTTAGTAATGTACGTCAAAAAGGCTGAAGATTCTGGCATCGTATCAATAGTCGAGACAAAGTAAAATGAATATCCAAAGTTTCAGCGTAGTCGTCCCTAATAAGGAATGTATAAACAAATGCCCGTTCTGCGTGAGCAGGATGGTCAACAGCAATATATACCCCAACCTGATGGACATAAATCATCCGACTTATGACTATAACGTCAAAGAGTACATGAGGCGGATGAAATATGTCGCAGATAACGGCTGTCAGACGTTAATGCTTACCGGCACATCTGAACCGCAGCAAAACAAGCCGTTCTTGAATACATTTTCTTTGCTGCATGAGATTCTCGGAAAGCCATTCACTAACATCGAGATGCAGACAACCGGTATGCTTCTTGACGACAGCAATTACCTGCGATTTCTCAGGAACTTTGTCGGCGTGAATACAATAGCGTTGTCTATATCTTCGCCTGACATCAGCAAGAATGCGGCAATCATCGGGCATCCTTATCCTTTCAACAAAGAAAACAAGAAGTCTGTTGACTTCACTAAGCTCATAAAGGCGATGAAGGAATATGACTTCAACATCAGGCTATGCTTCAATTTGACAAGCGACTTCAAATTCGAAAATCCGCTCGGCTTCTTTGACTGGTGCAGCGGCACATTGCATGCAGACCAGATTACTTTCAGAAAGCTGTATGTCTCTGATAGCCATACCGCGCAAAAAAAATGGATAGAAGAGAACAGCATCGCTACTGGTGCATTGTATGCATTAATCGATGCGTTGAAACAGTTTCCTATAATAGGAAAAACAGTCTATGGCGCTGATATAAGAAATATAAATGACATGTCAGTCATCTTTGATGATGACTGCATGGGAAAGCATCCTCCGAAAGACGATATAGTAAAATACCTGATTCTTCGTCCTAACTGCAAGCTGTATTCTTCCTGGGATAGTACAGCAAGTTTGGTTTTTTAATCCGGCCGTCGCGATATATGCCTGTACATATTTCTATTGACGAAGCTTATTATTCAAAAGCTTCATCGAGCATGTGGGCCAAGTACAGAATCTAGCGATCTGACTCGCGTAATGTCAGACGCTGTTCGGACCGCAAATGACGTAGCAATACTTAAAAGCGCAGACTATAAAGTTTATATAGATTACGTCCGTAACAAATACGGCCATGATTACCTGAAGAAATTCAGAAAGCGATAAAAAATTAAAGTATATGCTAATTATTTAATCGACTGTAATTAACATATTAAAAATTATGAAAGTACGAAAAACTAGCCCTTCGATTCAGAACGGATTATCTCCTCTTCGATCTTGTCGAGCTCAGCCTTACCTTCATCCCCGATCGACGTATCGATAGAACCGCCGCCTGGCAAAGGCACGTTCTGAAACTTTTTGCGTATGGTCCCTAAAAGTATCTTGGCTTTGGCAAGGCAAATTCTTTTTACGAACTCGTTCCCGTAGTACCGCTCTAATGGTAGTTGCCTGTTACACGTAAGCAGAATGCACTGATTTCCGTTGCGCGGCTCCGGCATCAGCTTAAGGATGCCTGTGTACTCGTCGTACGTCCAGTCTGGGTTGCTGCCCATCATACGCTGCGCCGTATCGTACCACTCATGCAAGTTCTGGAACGTCACCCATGAGCCGACGAAGTTGGTCTGCCCGCCCATGCCGAACATCGGGGAGCCAACGCCTTGGCCGAACGCGGCGTACGGAGAGAAGAACAGATCGCCGTACCCGTGCAGCACATTGTCCTTCTGGAAGGAAATCTACTTGATAGACGCTATCTTAAGTTCAGACAGGTCTATACCGACGCCTGGTTTATAGTATTGAAGATTAACAATACAGTATTCTTCAGGATGGTATTCGTATTTCGTATAAAACTGTATAGAATCGCCGATTATGACATTCAGGTGTTTTCCCAAAAGCTCTACTGTTTGAAGACCTCCGCCAAGATTAAGAATAATCCAATCTTTCAGTTGCTCTAGCGTTGTTACGCTAGGATTCAACCATGTCGAATTAGGGCTAAGGTCTGACAATTCGTCTTTAGGTCTTTTAACTGCATTCTTCATTGCGAAGAAAATCCCTTAGTTCCTTTACTTCGCGACGCCCTGTTTCTCAGCCTAGGCCCTGAAGTACCGTTCATGGAAAGCCCGGATCTTGTCACATTCGGCGTCGGTAAAGGATCTGCACTCGCCGGTCTTCTTGTTGCACACGATCATGCCGCCTAGTATCCTGCCTACTATTTCGTCCGGACCCAGCCCGAGCAGCTTGCTGTAGTCGACAATTTCCCCTTTAGCGGGCATATACTCGGCAGATTCAGCCTCGGCAAGACGCTTTGTCCAATATTCGATAGCTTCTTTGATGTATTTCTTCGTATATTTCTTTTTCATGCTGCAACTCCGCTTATTAATCTCATAATTTTATTTACTTTCGGCCGACATGTTTACGTAAAAGTAAATAAAAGTATGAATACGTATCCTGACATTTTCGGGCTAGACCCTCTACCGTTTCCGCCGTGGGCTCCATGTGGTCCGCATCGGCATGGCCAGCATAAAGATCCATACATAAAAGAAACGACAAAAGTCGCCGAAATCAAAGACCGGTTCATGAAAACAAGGTATAAGGTAACGCTGTCTGAAACGGAAAACGCGGAACAGCCTGAACAAAAACCAGTTTTCAGAATAAGCGCCGTATCATACTGCTATGAAGAACCGAAAGAAATAACCAGACGCGATTTCGATACATATGAAGAATCTGTCCGTTTTTTCGAAGACGTCAAAAAAAGACTGGGTATGCTCGCCCGGCTGGATTCGCGCGACGCGGAAGACATAAGGATATATGCCGATAAAATAGGCTACCGCAGGATAGATCCGGACTGCTGCCGCAACTGCAAATGGGCCAAGCCGGCCGACATGCGCAACTGCATGTTCGAAGAATGGCGAGGCAGACTGCGCGGAAAATTTTTCTGCATGAATTCCGAACTTTATTCCGAGCAGCTACCAGATCTGGATCCGGATGAAGGACAGCATGACGATTTTCACGATTTTTCGGAATCGAGATGGCATATATTGAACATAACGCCTGTGGTGGATCCGGACGGAATATGCGATAAAGGATATGAACGACGCCAGAAAGAAACCCCTCCATGCCCTCCGCCCCGGCCGCCTATGCCGCCGCCGTGCCCGCCAGGGCCGTTCCCGCCGGGACCTCCGCCTCCCCCGCACAACTACGTACCAGGACCGCTGCCGTACGGCAAGCCATAATATCCCAGCGGCAAGCGGGCAAAGTCACATCATGAACGAACAAGACTACATATTGCGCCTTGCGCACATGCTGGACGAAGCGCTGGGCGCGGATTAGCCGGACGTAGCCGTATTAGACAACCCCTCAGACGCTGCTGAATACATAGAAGACCTCAAAAAGGCGTTTGCAGGCGTAAAATCGGGCGTCGCAGACAGAAAATCCATCGAATTCAAAGCCTCTGCGGAATTCGCGCTGGGCGATCTCATAGACCAGTACGAAAACCTGCCGCGGGCCGGAAGAATAGCGTTCGCGGTCGACGCGTACAACAACCGGGCGGTCGCGGGCACAACGTACATAGACATAGGCGGAACGCTCTGCTGCGGCACTGCGCTGGTTTCCTTCAGCAAAGGCGCCGGCAAGACGTTGATCGAATACATAAACAAAAAATACAAGAACGGCTTGGCGTGCTGCCCTATTTCCGACAAAGTGGCGCGGTACTACAAAAGCATAGCCGACTTCGAAGACATAGACAAACGCGAAAACACGTTTCTAGTAAGCGCCAAGGCGTCGGCTGAAGTCAAAAACGCACTCAGGAAATTCGGGCAGAAGCTGGAAGCCATGACCGACGACGACGTAGCCCGGCTGACGAACTACATTAAAAACGACTGACAGGCGCCGCGGCTAATAACAGCTTAAGGTCCGCGATCAGCCTCCGTACAGAGACATCATATACTCCTGCCATCCGGCCCGCCAGATGAACCACGATATCAGCAGCGACGTAACGCCGCCGAAATTTCCGGACAATACGTTGTATATGCCCCAGCATGCTAACAGAACCGCGAATACCCGACCTATGTTCATGGCGATACGAGTCGCTTCAGGACGGGTTCTCTTCCGGCTCAGCCATGCGCGCAAGACCCGTCCACCGTCCATAGGAAAACCCGGAAACAAATTAAACAAGCATAATATCGCGTTTATAACAGAAAGATACAGGAATACGACCGCGACAGGCTGAACAAAAGCCGACATGAACGCGGCGCACGTGAAACCGAAAAATAAAACGAAAGATATGCCCGGTCCGGCCAAAGCGACGGCTATTTCTTGTTTCGGGATTTTAGGAATACCTTCCATTTCGGCGCATCCTCCAAGCATCGAAAGCGTTATCTTCTGCGTCCTGAATCCATATTTCCTAGCCGTAAGCGAATGTCCGAATTCATGCGCCATTATCGACATGCCGAGCCCAGCCGCGACGAATACGCCCATAAACGGATTTCCGAGACTGAACAACGCCAAAACCGCTATGAACAGAAACGACATATCGACGTACATGGGTATACCGAACATCTTACCTAGCCTATATGCCTTAATAGTCAGCATTTAACCTCCGTTATCTCAGTAATGTAGAATGGCGTCTAATACCGGATTATCTATGCCGATCTTCCCTATGGACGGACTTATTCAGACAGGCTTTTCTCGAATAATATAAATCGCAACATATAAATACGGTTAAGCATGATATGACTACAGGCCATATCAGACCCATACCTATTGAAAACAGCAGACAAATACCAGCTTCTTCCGCCAAATAGCAGTTTCTATACTGAAAAACCGGAAACGCGAAAAACATGAAAATAATAAACGCTATTATGCCGTATACGCTTAAAAATATCATCATTTTACCGCTTCTGTTATTTTAGATTAATTAT
>Ga0310694_10004749_pt1 | contig 13072 bp, 8 predicted proteins | sample 174DNAGHGhighgp2_FD_203884 | JGI IMG/M metagenome (GOLD analysis project Ga0310694, IMG submission 203884) | Sheep rumen microbial communities from Palmerston North, Manawatu-Wanganui, New Zealand - 1742 DNA GHGhigh gp2 (v2) (version 2) | ecosystem: Host-associated > Mammals > Digestive system >...
GGATAAGAATGAAACCATTGTCACTGATGTTGTAATCCAGGCATTAAAGATGGATGACACCATAAAGAGACAGGAAATACAAATTGAACGATTAAAGTCGGATAACAGTGAACTTCTCGTTATTATTTCGAGAATGAAGGAAATGTTGTTCAAATATGCTCCTGAGTCTGTGAAACAACTAGATCTGTTCAAAATCTAGATTCGTATAGTTTCTACATCACAGTGGCAGTCATCTACATGGAGGATGTTGAACCCGGGGGCATGGGCTTCCTCAAAAGGCATAAGGTTTTTATCAAAGGATGTGCTTATTGATGGCGCGGTACAATATAGACAATTCCCGATGCGTTCATTAGTAGCATAATGATTATGCCCGGATAAGACCGCAATCACCTTATCTGAAGAGGAAACACACTCTATGAAGGAATCTCTGTTTTGCAGGATCCTTTTGTCAAGCCAGCTTTCCGTTAAAGTGGCTGGATGGTGCATAAGAATAATCTTCTTGTTTTCACCTTTCGCAATCAACTCCTTTACTCGATACAGGTCTTGAATCGAGATAATTCCCCGAGATCGATTTGTTCCATCTTCGGCAATCGCAACGGTATTGATTGAGAGGAAATCTATCCCAAACATACTGAATTGCTGCTCATATCTAAGCTTATTATACTTCGCCCCAAGTAACTCTTGGGCATTATCGTGATTGCCATTGAGAATATAGACAGGGTAGGTAAGTGCTTCGAAAGCCTTGTCGGCAAGTTGATATGAAGATCGTTCTCCGTCATTCGAAATGTCGCCAGTGATGACAACAAGGTCAATATCCTTACGTGGTGACAGAATAGAAAGGGCCTTCAAAAGATTCTCATATGGATTCACGCCATATATCTGAGACAATGACGAGTCAAGATGGAGATCAGATAGATGAGCGATTATCACCGAAAAGAGGATTAAGATAGCTTGAACACAGAGTCAGCAATACCGGCGACGTTCTCGTCATGCGTAATCAGCAATGTAGAGCGGGACCGCATCAGTTCAATAATCGCATCCATTATGGATGCAGCAGTCTCATGATCCAGCGAAGAGGTCGCTTCATCAAGGATGAGAATTGGTGCGTTCTTAAGAAATGCCCGCGCCAATGCAATTTGTTGTTTCTGGCCACCGGATAGGCGAGATCCTCTGTCTCCAACAACTGTTGAATATCCATCAGGTAAGGACATGATGAAGTCGTGAATCCCAGCCTTCTTCGCAGCTTCTTCAACTGCTTGAGATAATGGGTTCTCAACTCCCAACGCTATATTATTAAATATCGTATCATTAAACAAGACGGCATCTTGCGGGACATAACCGACCATCCTCCTAATCTTTGCTGTAGAGACTTCAGAGATGTCTCTCCCAAATATCTTTACTACTCCATTCTGTGGAGAGAACAGTTTGATTGTCAGTTCCGCTGCCGTTGTCTTACCGGCGCCCACGCTCCCAACGATAGCAAGGCTTTTCCCTTGTTCCAACACGAATGAAACATCATCAAGAATCAAAGCACTCTCCTCATATGAAAACGACACATGGGAAAACTCAATGGCCGGGACGTCTGGCTCTATTTCCCATAACAAAGAAGCATCAGATGTATCAGAGCTCGGGCCATCATTCATATTTAGGACCTTATTGATTCGTTCCAACGATGCAATCTGTTTCCTTATGCTATAGGAAGCCTTAGCAATTCCCCTTACTGGTGAAATGATTGAATGGAAGATCAACAAGAAGTAAACGAACTCGGCTCCGGACAATCTCGAAGCGCCGGTGAGAATGCTATTGCCACCAAACCATAGGAGAACAGCCAGTACTGTTGAAACAGTAAAACGGGTCACCGGCGAAGAGAGGGCAAGGACTCTGTTCAGTCTCCTGAAAGTACGTCGATTCTCTTCATTAATCTCGTCAAAACGCTCTGCAGCTTGTTTCTCCGCATTGAAAGAGCGGATAACAGTAAGACCTCCTATCGTTTCTTCATATTGGGATAGAATGAATCCTCGTTCGCTCTGTCCCTTATGGGCAAGCCGTTTCAGAGATCGACCTACTACGATTACAATTAAGGCACAGAGGACGAGAAGAGCTAGTGCGAAGAGAGTTAACTTAGGGGAAATAGTGAAGAGCGTAACCAAATAGATGATGATAGGTATAGGATGCTCAATCAACAAATCCAGCGTATTGTTCACGCACCACTCAACCTCAAGAACATCATTGGTGGTCCTGGAAACCAGATCTCCTCGATTATCCTTGCTAAGCAGACTCGCCGGGAAGTCGAGAATCTTGTTATAGAGTTCTTTACGAAGGTCCCGAAGGATGCCTACCCGCATTGGGATCCTAAAGAACTCAGCAAAAAAAGAGCAACCATTGCTGAGGAGCGATGTAATGACGATGAACAAAGCGATGATCATCAAACCATATCCTGCGCCGTGCTCAAGTGAAACGTTCTGAAGATAGTAGAGCGTATTGTTCTTTATGAAGTCAAATAGGTCTTGAAAAGACGAGCCTGAGGGGCTGCTCATCATCTGGATGGGTTCTTCGGATATTCCGAACAGCATGTTGATGATCGGAATAACGGCGGAGAAACCGACAATGCTGAAAACTGAGCTCAGGGCCATGAAAAGGATATTGAGGCCGATGCTTCCCTTGTACTTCGGGAAGAACCGACCTATCAACCCAAGGTAGTTCATGCCGCCGTTCTTCGACATAGAGTCTAGAAATTAACTTGAAGCTTTACACTCCACATTCGACCTAATGAATAGAACATATAGACATCATCCGGATTGACTTCTTTCGTGGCCGTTGAAACGTTGGAAGGATTCCATGCTTTCTCGACATAGTGACTGTCAAGTATATTATTGACTTGTCCTATTAAAGATGCATCCATCCCTGCAATTCTGAAAGAGTAACTGGCTCTGGCGTCAAGGGATCCGCCGGCAGGTGCTTTCCACGGTTCACTAACATAGACTTCCTTACCTATGGACAGGTTGCTGCCAGAAAGGGAGTAATAGGCGTAATTCCGGTCGAAATACGTGTATCCGCCTCCAATCTTAAATCCTTTGAAGGGCTTGAATAAAGCATCGATTGAAGCGGTTGTCTGTGCAGAACCGCCGACATGGATGCCCTTCATATTGATAAGTGCCCATGCATGATCTTCGGCACCAGGTGTGGTAACACCACCGTCCATGTTGATAGCCTGGCCGGACAGGTTATATGCGTAGCCCTTTACATTGTCACTATCCCATCTCCAGTCTCCAATCGAGAGCATTCCGGAAATCTCCACCCAACGGAAAGGACGTGTTGTTAGTTCAACCTCCACGCCTAGATGGCGAGAGTTCACGCCCGTCATGTTCAAATAATACTGGCCGTTCAACTTTCCTCTCTTGGCCATCGCCTTATCAAGCCACTCAATGAAGTAGCCATTGACGGCCAGGTCGACATTCTCATTGTGGAAGCCATAACCCAATTCTGCGGAAGCGGCCTTCTCATTTGCGACACGTTCATTGATTTTATGGGAAGATGTCGCTGACATAAAGACGCCACCTTTGAACTTCGGTGCCCTGGAGACATATCCTACGTTGGCATAGATATTATGACTCTCGTTGATGTTGTAGTTGGCACCGGCTTTAATGTTTCCTCCCCAGAATGTTGCTATGTCTGATTTGGCTTTATCCTCAGAGTAATAGAACCGGTCGTATCTCCAGAACTGTGAATTGCTGAGGGCACCTGCAACGAATGAGCTGAAACTGTTCCCGACATATTCAAGCTGAGCAAATGCCCCTTCCTGAACAATGTGAGAATCATAGTCACGATAGAGGATGTCCCCAATCCCAAGATGGGCTTGTTTCCACGCATCGGTTGCAATGGCGTTGTTTTCACTAGATACATCACCTCGGCCAGGATCAATATAATAAGTGCCCCCAAGCAAGTCATCCAATGTGTTCTGATGAAGGGCCTTATACGAGCGGATATCTAAACCCGCAGTAAGATGCAAGTCGGAAAAAGCCTGCTTGTAAGTGGACACCAACCCGTATGTCCCGTAGTTACCGATAGTATTCGACATTACTAAAAGAGACCCACGGTCAGATGCGGCATTGATTCCCTCAATCTTTGAATAATCAAAAGTGCCGTCGTTCGCCCGGAACTTGGTGTTGAGTTCACCATAATCAGCACTATACCAATCATACTCCGAATACGTATCCTCATCAGCAAGGCCAGAATGGGAATAACCCTTTCCGAAAGAGTAATAAGCACTGGTACTCAAGCTTGCTTCAGAACTAATCTGCCAGACATGACTAAGGAATGCCATGGCATTAGTGAAGTGTTCCAGCCCTTGTGAACGTCTCTGTCCATTGCTATTGTAACCGAGTTCCGGATTGTATCTGGTCCAATCACCATTCACTTTATACAGAGAACGAACCTTGGCCCATTCTGACTGAGTAAGCGCATCTTTTCTGGAGTAATGCTCCTGAACTGAACCAAAAGCAGTAAAACTAAGTTGATGCGAGTCATTCAAACGCTTTGAGATATTGGTAAAGAAGTCTGATACCTTGAATTCTCCACCATCAAAATAGCCGTCTCCGGAAGACCGCCCACCTTGAAGAGTCACAGACCAGCCGTTCTTCATTAGGCCGGTGCTAACAGAAAAGCCAAGTTTTTGGAATCCATCGTTACCAAGACCATAGCTGATAGACCCTCCCTGCGTCGTTTCAATCCCCTTTGTAATAATATTGATTGTACCACCAACAGAAGGGGAGGCAACCTTACCAGAACCTATACCTCTTTGAGATTGAATCACAGAGGCCGCATCCGACAAACTAGCCCAGTTTGACCAATATACAATGCCATTTTCAGGGTCATTGACGGGAATACCGTTGATCATCACGGCAATGTTACTGTTGTCAAACCCTCTCATATAAATCTCTGAATCTGCCCATCCGCCTCCTTGTCGGTTAGCATGAACCCCAGGAGTATGCTTAAGGATTTCTACAAGCTCCTGATTCCCTAAATTTTCATTCAGAATTGATGAAGAAATTGAGCTGACAGCGATAGGCGTTTTGCGGGGGAGTGCAATCTGTCCAACCACCAAAGCGTCTTTCAGCATTAGGTTCTCCGGCTGCATCTTAACAGTGCCAACATTATCATGTTCGGAGATATCCACCGTAATTGATTCATATCCGAGTAAGGATAGCACTAATGAAGAAGAATTATGCTTCACCGGCAAAGAAAAGGTGCCATCAGATGAACTGATAGTTGCCCCATTGTTTCCAGAAAAGGATCTGATGGAAACGCCAGCTAGGGGTAGAGAGGAGGACGCATCTTCAACAATGCCAGATACAACCCGTTCCTGGGCTTCAAGACTATACGTGAATGAAATGATGGCAAGTAAAGCAGCCAGTATTCTCGGTAATGAGTTCTTCTTCATGATTCATTGTTTTACAATAGATACTCCGACGAGAGGTATCCTTACAATCAAGTCGTTTTAAAACAAACTATCCGCATCATCCGAGTGTTGCTGAAAATTCTTCAGCACAACATCCTTGCTAGTATTAGCATAGCAATAAACGCAAAAATGACGGCATGTGTTGTACATCCCGATATCCTTACTGATCATGCAACCGCAAACCTTTCTTTGGCCTTTATCCTTAAGGTTTTTCCTCTCTTCAGGGATATCAGGAATACCCCCGAACAAGTCGGGCTCCGGAAGGTTTCCGGTATGGAGATAGTAAACCAACTCATTGTCATCAGTGAAAAGGCGTTCCATAAGGTCGCCGTCTATGCACCGATTATGCTCAATGCCATATTTCTCGAGATCGATACTCTCCCCACAAGTAGCCAGAGTTAAATCCCATCCCTCGTCTTTCCAATGGTCACGTAGTTTTGCAAGACCTTCGACCAATTCAATTAAGTAACTTCCTGAAGGCTCTGCTGATACCACTGTCTCCCTGGTATAATAAGGGGTTTCCTTAATGAGATTGTTCTGGACTTTCCGGTAAGCCTTCACATCTATAAAACTGAAAACCAGCTTGTTTGTATATCCCTTTAATTGATTGCCTACGTGATAAACCTTACTCAGCAATTGCCTTGCGGAAAGGTGGGGCGTTACGATAAGGGGATCAAACCTCCAAATGACCTTCTCTTTCCCGATAGCGTCAGAAAGCCGCTTGAAGACTTCGACCCGATGGCTAACCGGACCAACGTTCGGTTCAAATCCCTCATCCACATAATCATTTAACGTCACCTGAAAGTAATAGTGAAGCCCCAATCTATCCAGTTCGGGAAGATATTTCAACATCGGTTCCGGATTCTTCGTCCAGAAAACCACAACCTTCGTCTTGGCGAAGGAGATATACATCGGTTTTTGGTTGAAGGGATTGTACCAAACACAATAGCCTGATCGCAGACGATTCATGAACCAGTCTGCATAGAAAGCCGGAATATCAGTCGAACGACTTGCTGAAACTATAACCGGTGCATGACCGATTACCGTTTTCCCGGACGGAAGCGAAATTGTTACCTCATTACTCACCTGTATCGAATTCTCAAAGCATCAATCAATGCTTCGGCTAATTTCTCATTTAGAGCAGTCCTCTTAAGTGGTTTCCTCGCCTTTTCGGAGAACAATAATTTATCCAAATGATCTATACAATCGTTGTTGTTTCTTGGATTATCTTTATAGTGCTTTTCTTGTACAAACTTAATGTCATCCAAGATTATCCTTTCAACATTGGGGTCTCCAATACGAAGCTCTTTAACAACATCAGTCAGACCTTTGTCGGTCACAAAATATAAACCAGTATACTGAAGAAAAGACTCCGCCGTTTTAACGGGATGAATATTAAGAGCATCCCGAATTGCTGAGAGAGATTCATCTCCAATCCCGCGAATCCTACCTATCCTAGCAATAAAGACTTCGTCAAGACGTTGACCAGAGTTAACAAATTGCTCTAAGATCTGTTCAATCTGATTATTCTTTAGTGACTGATTCCTTCTACCATATCTTACTGCTTCGAGTTTTACTCTTAGCTCCTCTGACGGGTCTGATTCTGTTTTCGGAATCTCTCTCGGAGTGTCTTCTGGCAAATCTTCAATCTCTTCTTCAGTATAAAAAGGTTTCTCGTTGAGAGGGCCCTCATCAACTGCAGATGATTCGCCATTCACATTCAGAACTTCATCCAAGGCTGGAACAACAGCCTCACAGATCTTCGAGCATTCGGGGAACAACAATTTGTGAACCGCATCCAGTAGCTCTTTTTTCAGAACACAGGCAGTGAATGTCTTGGGAAGCTGTGAGTATCCATACGTGGCACCATACAGGCCCCAAGCATAACGATATTCCAATATGCCATTTTGCGAAAGGTTATCGGATAGTTTATCGATGTCTGTACCTTTCAAAGAGAAAATAGCAAAAGCCTGAAGGATGTCATGTTGATCTGATAAGACATCGAAAGGAGTGCCATTCTGAATGTTGCTTAACAAAGCATTAACATATCCGCGAGAAGGAGAATAGCTCCATTTCTCTTCATCGTAAAATGATTTCAGAATCTGCCCACCAAGCACAGCAATCGCAAGACTTGGTTTCTGGTCAGCATATTCTAAATGTTTTCCGTCAACTAGGGCGTTCAAGAACTTATTATAAAAATCAAGCTTGGACTCCTTATCGGAAATAACTAACTCATGCTTATCCGATATATGGAATACATCATCGAGTTTAATCTGCGACTTGGAAGACGACGACGACAAGCTTATCTCGACAGCGGCGATAGCTCTATCCATTTCTCCCATCTTGACAGGCAGTAAGTCGGCCATTTTGCTATTACCAATGATATCGTACAAGGAATAGATATCAAATGGTTCCCTGAGGCCAAGCCGCTGCATTAGGCCCTGCATCAGCCCAAGCTCCTCGATGATATTCAGAATTGCTGATCTCGAAATAACGCCCTCATTCGCGCGTAAGGTCTTTGATGACGACAGATGTAAGTCAATAGTTTCCTTGTTTCTTAATGAGACCGGATCTACGGTTAGAAAAACCTCATAAAACTCCTTGACTATTGGCTCAAGAATGCTATCCTGCTCCGGAGACAGTCCCTTGTTAGGGGAGTTTACTATAGCAGAAAAGACGTTCTTGATCTTTCGTGCATCCTTCTTAAGCGTCGCAAGCTCAGGACTCATTACCTGGTTTAACCCAGCATAATAACAGACAATCGCTCCCTTAATCCTATCTATTCTATCATCCTCAATACTTGAGGATGTCAGAATCTCTGAACTAAACTTACCACAATACGATTTATCCCACTTGAATTCTAAATCATGTGCCATCTGTTTGTGGTCGTAAAGGTGAAAAGTTTTATTCTCAAGACTCTGTTCCGCCTGAATCGAACATGTTTGAAATGCATTCTTCCCCTCATATAAAAAGGTGGCATTCTGCGGTGTAAAGAATATGGAGGATTCGCAAACATAGACGTCAACATTATGTTTGGAGCCTATCTTCTTGATGGGCTGGCCAATCTTATCAGCGTCTAACGCAATGACAACCCTGTAATTCTCCATACCCCCATCAGACACCTTATATGAAGGAATCTTTGAATATAAATAGATGACTTCGTCTGAAGGGCAGGCGACAACAGGGAAGAAACGTCTGTTACCAGTCTTTCTCCTAGGATAAAGAGCAGCCGGCGAAATGGAATCGGTGCTCAATATGTTATTCATGTTCAGAGAACATGTAGGGATGTAAAGAATCATAATACTACAGAGTTATGGTTGAAGCGCTTTGCAGCGACGTGTCATATAAACTTCTGGGAATCGGATCGAAGAAACTTGACAGATTCCCGGTATGCATTATGTACAGCATCTCATAGGTCCTGGTAATCGCAACATACAAAGGATTGCGTTCATCCTCATTTTCAGCCACACAGTCAGGTACGAAGACGTTTTCGAACTGGAGCCCTTTCGAGCTATGGTAGGTCATTAGTTTTGGATTGTCAGATGTGAAATCCAGATCCATCTGTCGGCCATATTTCGCTTCCACAGTCAGCCCCTTGTTGCTTAGATATCGGTACGCATATTCGACATCCTCATTATGCCTGAACAAGATGCCAACATCTTCCAGGCTCTTGTTTCTGATGATACTGGCAATAGCATCCAGTTCAGCGTCACGAGAAGCGAACCGTAAAATCTTAGGCTTCTCAGTTCCTTCAATGGTACACCGTTCCTCTAGTTCATCGCGTTCGGAATTGATATACTCTGCCACCCTTGCAATTTTCTTGGGCAGTCTATGATTGAAAACCAACTGCTCCATCGGATACTTTGTCATGGTCTGAATCTCTTCCATGGAAAGAGGTTCTTTCTCGGGATTGAACTTATAAAGTTGCTGGGCCGAATCGCCATAAAGAAGCAATGCTTTTCTGGCATACTTGCGGAATATCTCAATATCCCCACGAGAGAAATCCTGTGCTTCATCGACTATGATATAATCATAGTAGCCGACCTTCCAGCCGCCTCTAACAAAACCCATATCCGTTTTGGTCCAGGAGAAGCAACTGTCGAAATTCTTGACATTGTTGTCATTCAGCCCGACCGTGGTAATCCCGTCCTCCATATACTGCCGGAGTGCTTTCGTATAAACAACATAAAGATACGACCCCATCCCTTTCTCTTGGATTTGCTTTGCTTTCCAGAGAGCAAGAATCGATTTTCCGCTCCCAGCACAACCCTTGACTATGAAGGAATTATCAGTCCGTTTGTTAATGACTTTAACTTGATAATCGTCAAGCTCGGAGTCTTTTACGTAAAAGCTTCTTTTTGCCATATTATTGATTCTCTGTATTATACAATATTATCGCCGTTTAGCCGGTATGGATCAACTTCTCCCTGGAATCCATTGGTATAGGGGCATACTGTCCCTTCGTATACCGACATTCTTTTTCCCGGAAAAACAATCCCCATACTTTGCGCAAACTCCCTCCGGGCGATCAGGCGATAAGCGACTCTGCACTTATCGCTGCTCTTACGGGAATGTGAGATGGAGAACTCCTTCTGCTGAAAGCATCGGGGATTTTGACATATCTTGCCAAACTGAGAGCAGCAAATCGGGACCAAGACCTCATAGTCATCTTCTTCTCGCATCAGTCTATTCAACTGATCACTCATCATATGGGGGAAAAACAAGGAGGTGTGTAGCGGCTTGGTTGTCACGTCAAGGATAAGACAAAGGCCAGACGGGGATAATTTCGGCAGGAACGTTTTGCCGAAGTCATAATAGGCGTTATCCTTTGTCCCGTTTCCACTGGAAATAATCTCCCCAATCATCTTGCTGGAGACGATGAAGTCGAATTCCACGCCAGGCCAATCGGAAAGAAAGTCAGTCGAGAAACTATCTATAACAGTTTGTTTGACATATAGATGAGCATTGCATTTCGTTGTAATGCAGAATCTATCAAAAACAGACTCAAGGATAGAAAGCGCATACGGATTCCCATCTATGGCGTATACGCTGATATCACTAAACTGAGTGAAATTCCTCAGCAATGCCGTAAGGAGGCCAATGATGTCTCCACCTGTACCACAACCAATGGAAAGAATCTTTAACGAATCTTTCTGTTCAAGGCTGGAATGACAAGAGTCAACAGAAAAGAGATTGTCGAATATGCAGAAAGTATCCGCATAGCTCCTCGGGAAATAAGTCCCAAGATACACAAGATTATCGTCTTGAGATGATAGGAGATTTGACTCGAACTTCTCGTGGTCGGCATCCCAACTACCTTTCAACTCTTCAAATATGAAGTGGTCCAGCCACGAGGGAAGCCTCGTGGTTGTTTTCAGTCGGTTCTGCTCCATTCTGGATTCGGGATGAACTATCTGTTCTTGAGCAGGGGCAATATGAGCACTATCGAAGTGCTTTTCGAGCGGCTCTCCATCGAACCAGTATATTATCCCATCTCGTTCAAACACTGGACGAGACAGAAATCTCTCTATCTTCTTCTTGAAACCCGTGCATGCAGCGGCCACTAGAAACTCATTGGTCGCCTGAGAAGACTCGACCCAGGATGGGACAGAATTATTCTTAACATCGATTACTTCAAAACGGCCACCAATCCCAAGAGCAGAGAAGACTTGTTCCATATAAGAGACGAAAGTCTGCTGAGATTCGTCCACCTGATGTGTCACCGGATTCGGATCTGGTGACTGCTTGTCATCAGGAAGAGGTTCTTCCTGGAAAACCGGTGCCGGATTGTTATCTGGGAATAATACCATTTCCTCGGGAGCCTGTGTGTCGTTTTCTTCGACGTTTATGTCCTTTAATACTTCCACGTTCGAATATCTTACACACAACCAGTCGGGATCCAGCGCCAACCGGTCAATTATTCGAGCAAAGTCTTTCTGCTGTAAATCGCAGTTGGGGGAAACGATTAAGTCCAGTTCATCAATGAAGGAGCGCTCATCGCAAATACGAAGCCATTTGATGCGCGAACTGACCTTGTTGTCAATTTCAGATGGGCGATGGAAGACAATCATTGAAGACAGACGTTCCACTTCCTTTGCAGAGAAAGCACCGCTTTCAACAAATACAGGTTTGCTAGCCGTTCTGTTTATTTTAGCTTGAGTATACGGGTTCTTTCTCCCAGCACCTCCTTTGACGATAGACCTCACATCGTTTTCGATAGAAATCCAGTCGCCGTTTTCGGTGGCTGTAATAGCGCCGCCGTAGTCCTTGAACTCCAGTACGACGATACCTTCATTCTTGATGATTATGCCGTCCAATTCGACATCTCCAATGTTATAGTTACCGATGAAGATGCACATCTCGTCCGGAGAGGCAAAATACCTTTCCTTCAGTTGAACGCAGAGATTTCGATATTCCTCGCGTTCATGTGTCTGGTCATAGTTTCTTGGCCGATAAACTAGAAGTGGCATTAATATGGGATATATTACAAATATATCTTTTTTTTTCTTTAGTCGGTACCTTCTTCTAAAAATGAGATGTAAGAATCTTTCTATACAGAGTAATACAATGTGTTTGGCTAAAGAACTAATATTTGTCGCAGATTAATACTTATTGCTCACGGTGAGTGTCTCAATGATGCTTTAGATAAAGGTAAATGATATGGGGAAAAGCGCTGATAGACATCCTGCTTTGTCAACTAAGGGATTAATACAATCCCGTGGCTCTTGCTCAAAAAAGAAAAATGTAACGAAAACCGTTGTAATTCTGAAAAAAATGCTTTCCTTTGTAACAGAGACCGCAGCAGTCCAGGCGCAGGAGCAAAGGGCCAAGGATGCGAAGAGCTTCCGCCGACTGAATGCCTCAGATTACAATAGTATGCTTATTTCTTGACAGGGATAAGTGTACTTTTTTGTTTCTGAGGCATTTTTCGTTTATGGACCTTCATGAAGGACCATAAAGACTATCCCTCCTTGCGTTCGCCCACGGACGCAGGGTGACTCAGACCGGAAGCACCGGGGCGCCGTCAGGGCGATTCCGAAGCAGAACGAGACAATGGCAAAAACTGGAACGAACCAAACTTTCACGCACATGAAAAGAATCATCACCTTTATCCTGTCAGCGCTGATGCTGACCCTGCCCTGCGGCGAGGCCCACGCCCAGAAAAGCAAGAACGACAACGATTACAACCTCCAGCGGGCCTGGGAGGCGCTTGAGGATGAGAAGGACGAGGCCAAGGCACTCGACCTCGTCAACAGGCAGCTCCGGGAAACGCCGGACAACGTGCAGGCCCTCCTCCTCCGCGTCCGGCTGAACCGGAAGAACAGGGAGTACGGCAAGGCCATGTCCGACATCAACCACGCCTTGAAGGTGAACAAACCGAAGAAGAGCGAGGTCGCCATGTCCACCCTTTACTGGTGGAAGGGCCATCTCTACCAGGACATGGACGAGACAGAGAAGTCGTCCGAAGCGTTAGGAAAGGCCATGGCCCTCGCCCAAAAGGATAACAAGGAGAACCTGCAGGGCATCTCCTTCGACTATGGCTGCTCCCTCGCCGAGCTGGAACGATACGACGAGGCCGACGCCGTGTTCGACGCCATGCTGAAGGAGGACGAG
>Ga0310694_10004750_pt1 | contig 13070 bp, 10 predicted proteins | sample 174DNAGHGhighgp2_FD_203884 | JGI IMG/M metagenome (GOLD analysis project Ga0310694, IMG submission 203884) | Sheep rumen microbial communities from Palmerston North, Manawatu-Wanganui, New Zealand - 1742 DNA GHGhigh gp2 (v2) (version 2) | ecosystem: Host-associated > Mammals > Digestive system...
AATCTCTTAAGTATACTTTAAACTTTTGCCATTTTAACACAAAGTTTAAAGTATGCTTAGTTAATAAATGTTAATTATTTGTCTAAAGAAACAATTGCGGGGGCGGTGCGAGGGCTGATGTAGGGACGTGGCGCGCCGCGTCCCTACGCCAATGCCAATCGTTGCCCCGTCATATCACCGCCTCGTAAATCCTCTTGCCTTCGTGCTCTATCCATTGCGGCTCCTCCTGGACGACCTTGTTTTTTAAGAATGAGAAAGTGATGAGGTAGCCTTCGGGGAGGTTGCGTTGTTTGAGATAGTTGGCGAGTTGTGTCTTGCCGTCGGTCTCGTATTTGGAGCCGCGCCATATCTTGAGCTCCACTATGTATTCTTTTTGATTGTAATTGACAATCAAATCCATACGACCGCCGTTCTTGGTCTGCGGCTCAAAGTAGCAGAAACCTGTGCCGTTGATAATCGGCTTGATGAAACACAGGAACAGCAGCCGTCCGTGGTATTCGAGGAATTGTTGGTCGCTGTCTTTGTAACGGTCTGCCATTATCTCCTTGAAACGCCCTATTATCATCTCCATGTTCAGGTCGCCGTTTTGGATGTAGTCGTATGAAAACTGCTGGCGTACCTTGGAGTTGTTGCGCCGGTATTCGTTGATGAAATATGTATGTATCGCATCCTCAAAAATCAGGTTGTGGATGTCCACTCCGCTATTGTCGCCTTTTTTGATGTACGAAAACATTATCGCCAATTTCATCACAGGGTCCACCGGTGAGTACATATATTGTGTGCCGCTGATTGTGATGTCGTACAAAAGATTGTGCAGGTCACTGTGCCGCTGCAAATTTTTGGAGATGTCGTCCAAAAGTACAAACTTGTCGTCGTTGGCGATATATTTCACTGCCTTCAATACGTTTTCCTTCGTCCAAATCTTGCCCAAATTTTCGTCAATCTCCTTGCATACACGGCTCACCAGCACTGGATAGCCCGATGTGTATTTGTAAATCTCCTCGGAAATCTCTTTTATATCAAACCCAAAATGGTAGTCGTTTTCATAATCGGCAAGCATCGTGCTAATTTCCTGCGGGTTGAAAGTCATGTCGAGGTCGTAGTCTGCCGCCACGTTCCACGGCGAGTTGAACTGGTGCTGTTCTTCGGGGCGGATTTTTAGTTTCAAGTTTTTCACGTCGTAAACGCCGGCGAGCACGACAGACCAAAATGTGGAGTTGTTGCCAAACTTGTCCCTATCGATGTATTTTTTGCGCAGCATCGAGAGAAAGTTCAGGAAAAGTTGGTTGTTGAGGCTCTTGTCCACTTCGTCGATAAGCAAAACTACTTTCTTGGATTCCGATTTACAAAACTCGGTAATCCTTGCCGACAAATCTTTTATGTCGGCATTTTCGGTTGCCGCTGCATCGTTCCAAAACTTTGAGGCGCTATCGCTTTGTATTTTTATTGACTGGAATGCTTCTGTCATATATCCGCAAAAAGTCTTGTAGAATGTCGCAGGACTAATCCAGTCGCCCTCTTCGGTGTCCTCGAAGCTGATGGATACTACCAGATACCTGTCGTTGAGGTGGTTGTATATCCACTTCAACGCAGAAGTCTTGCCAAACTGCCGCGCCCGTGTGATGGTGAAGTAATTGCCGTTGTCGATGAGGCGTTCAAACACCTTCATCTTCTGTGTGACGTCCACCATATAGTGCCTCTTTGGGTCGCAGGTAACTGATGTGTTGAATTCTTTTGCCATAATGATTTCCGATTTTGATGCAAGTGCAAAGGTAGTCTTTTTTTTGCAAATATTCAAAATCAGTTTTGAGTTGCTTGCTAAAAAATTGAACCTTGTTTTATTCCGTAAACACCTGTTTCTTTGGCGAAATCCTTTTTTCTGTGGTGAATGACGATGCGGGCAGGCCTGCGCCGTTGAAGAGGGAGGCGGTGCGGATGTAGTTTTGCCAGCAGTAGCGGACATTCTTGGGCTTGGGGATTTCGGGGCATTGCACGATTACCTTGTCGCCGGAGATTGTGGCTTCGGCGGGCAGGAAGTTGCCGCGAGAGTCGCCAATCTCAAAACCCGAGAGCCTGCCGCCTTTGGCAACGAGACCGCTCTCGGCATGCTCGAAGGTGAGTTCGATGGTGTTTTTGTTGATTACCATCGATTGAAAGTCGGGTCCCGAGGTCTCGCATTTTTTGCCGTAGAGGTCGTTGAGAGCCCAGAGAGCGAGCCTTTCGCCTACTTCCCTCTTGCGGACGGGGTGCATAGTTTCCTTGCGTCCGATGTCGATGAGCGATGCCATGCCCACGCCGTTCATTAGTTTCATGCACCTGCGTTGTGCCTCTCGGAGTTCGTATGACGGCGAGGCATATCCAAAGTCGTATGGCGCAATCTGACAATAGTAGAATTTCATGCTTTGGTTTTTGAAGGCGTCGCGCCAGCATTGCACGAGGGTCGGGAAAAGTTTGCAGTATTCTTCTGCGCGTCCGATGTTGCTCTCGCCCTGATACCATATAACGCCCGCCACCTTGAATGGCATCAACGGTTTCAACATGCCGTAGTAATTGGCGGCAAGTGTCTTGTTGCTGAGTGTAACGTCCACCTGCGGACGGCTGTAATACTCGCGGGTCTTGTGGTCGTATTGGTAGAGCACGTCGTCGAGGTATTCGCAAGTGGGCAGGTATTTCCAAAAACCGGCGATATATACGGCGTTTTCGGGGTTGTCTTCCTCGCCTTCGGGGTATATCTTCATAAGGTCGGCGCGACCGTAGATGCCGCCGCCGTTGCCATTGTCGAGCATACGTACCGCAATGAGCATTTCGCCTGCACGGACGAGACCCGGCTGAATGGTGTATTTGCGCTCCTGATTCCAAATGCCCGGTTCCATGGTTTCGCCCACCTTTTCACCGTTGACGAAAGCCGCGTCCATGTCGTCGATGGGACCAAGGGATAGTATGAGTTTTTTGCCCTGCCAATCGGAGGGAATGTTTACCTTGCGGCGAAACCACACCACGCCGTCGTAGTTGCCGATGTTTTCGGGGTTGTCGTAATAGCAAGGAAGGCGCATCTCCTGCCATTGACTGTCGTCAAAAGATAGCTTGGCACATTCCTCGTCATTGAACTTCATCGCCGAAAATTCGTTTGCCCAATTGTCGCCGGGCTTCACTACGGGGTGTTTTTTTATCCAGTTGTGGAGGTTTATCTGCAATGGGAGGCTGGTCATGTATTCGGCGATTTTGTCCTTGAACTCTGGCAAGGTTTTCAGGTATTCGATGTCCACCCAGCTCTCGGCGTTGCATCCCGCCCAGCTTGCATTTACGATGCCGACCGGGATGCCCGTTTCGGAGTTGATTTTTTGAGCATAATAATATGCTACCGCACTACAAAAAGTGGCAGTCTGAGGGTTTATGGCGTTCCAACTGCCGTCGCAATCCTCCTTCGGCTCAAAACCCGCCTGTTGCTTTACGTTGATGAAGCGGATGTTGTTGTTGTTGGCATTTTGAATGTCCTTGTGTGCGCCGAGAATGGTGTCCTGAGGCTGCCATCCCATCATCGGGATTTCCATATTGCTCTGACCAGAAGCCAGCCAGACTTCTCCTATCAGCACATCGTTGATGACAATGGTATTATTGCCGGTGATGGTAATGGTGTAAGGTCCACCGTATTTCTTGGTGGTGAGGCGGGCTTCCCATTTGCCGTCGGAATTGGTCTCTGTGATGGTCTCCGAGCCCCAAGAGGCTTTGATGGTGATTTTTTCGCCCGGCGCCCCCCATCCCCATATCGGACAGGTGCTTTGCTGTTGTAGCATCATGTGGTCGCCAAAGATGTGCGGAAGGCGTACATCGGCTTTTGCCGTTGTTATCGACAGCGCGATTGCCGCCATTAATAGGAGTAGTTTCTGACTGGTTTTTCTCATGAGTATGTAGTTTTCAAAGTTAAATTAATCGAGCCCTTTGGTGCAGAAGGAGCTTGCGGGCAGCCCGGCGGAGTTTACGATGCCTTCGCCGTTGGTGCAGTTGTACCAAATATAACGGGCTGCCGTAGGTGCTTTTACCTTCGGCGATGTGAGTTCTATCTTGTCGCCAACGACTTTTGCCGTGGCTTCGTAGTATTTGCCGTCTGCGCCGCAGATTTCAAAGCCTTTGGGCGATGCGAGTTTGAGACCGTCGGCATAATCGAAGGCAATAGTCAACTTATTGCCCGAAGCCTCGCACGATTTGTAGAGCGGGCCGCTTACTTGCACGTCGGATTTGCCATAGACCTTGTTGAGAGCCCAGAATGCAAGGCGGTCGCCCACGTCGTGCTTGTTGGCGGGGTGGATGTTGTCGTTGTTGCCGATGTCCATTGTAACAGCCATGCCGGTATTTTCTGTGGCGAGAGAGAGCCGCTGAGCCTCGCGGATTTCTTGTGATGCGCCGTCGCCGTAGTTCCACGGTGCTATCTGGACGTAATAGAATGGGAACGCACCTTGGTTCCAATTTTTGCGCCAAGAGTTGATCATCATCGGGAAAGTCTGTGCGTATTCCTTTGCGCGACCTACATTGGCCTCGCCCTGATACCAGATGGCTCCGGCGATTTTGTAGCCAACAATCGGAGCCACCATTGCATTATACAACGTGGTGGGAGTCTGCTCATTGAGGTCGATGGAGTATGTGGGGCGTGAGAAGAATTGCTGCGACTTAATGTCGAAGATGTGGAATACGCCGTTGATGAGTTCGGCAGTGGGCAAGTATTTCCAATTGCCAGCCAAACTAACGGCGTTTTTCGGGTCGTTGGCGGCGTAGAATTTGAGAACTTCGGGCTTGTCGAAGAGTCCGCCGCCGCCCATATTGTCGAGTACGCGGACAGCGAGTACGTGAGAGCCTGCCGTGGCTTGTGCGGCGGGTATGGTATATACTCGTTTCACTTGGTATTTGCCTTCCTCCATTGTGGCGCCAATGAGTGTGCCGTCGAGGTATGTGCGGTCCATGTCGTCGATTGCGCCGAGGGAGAGCGTGATGTCTTTGCCTGCCATCGATGCAGGAATCTCTATCGTGCGTCTGTACCACATCACTCCGTCAAAAGAGCCAACATTCTGGTCAGACTCGTAGAGGCGTGGCAGCGACATTTCTTTCCACTGGCTGTCGTCGAAATCTTTGGCGGCAAGTGCTGCGTCATTGAGGTCGAGGTCGGCGTATGGAGTGTCGCCCTTCTTTACAGTTGGGAGTTTGGAATACCATTCGTTGATGGAGGCGGTCTGGGTCTTGCTCTGATTGATGCGCTTTATTTTGTCTTCGTAGCCCGGCACGGTGGCGATGTCGCCATCGGGAATCCAGCTTTCTACCGGCGTGCCGCCCCATGAGGTGTTGATGATGCCTACGGGTACGCCAAGCTCTGCATTGAGTTTTTTGGCGAAGTAGTAGCATGTTGCGCCGAAGTTGGGGGTGTTGGCGGGGGATGCCGCCTTCCATGAGCCTTGGATGTTGTCTTCCGGCACAAAACTTACCGCCCTTTCCACCATGAATACGCGGATGTTGTTGTTGTCGCTTGCGGCGATGTCTTCGGGGCCGTTTTCTACTGGTGCGTCAGCCCAGCCGCCCATTGGCATCTCCATGTTGCTCTGTCCCGATGCGAGCCACACTTCGCCTATCATTACATTGTTGATGGTGGTTGTGGATGCGCCCTTGATTTCGATGGTGTAGGGTCCGCCGAATTTTGGCGTCGCGATTTTTGCACGCCAGTTGCCTTTGTCGTCGGCTGTTGCAGTAGCCGTCTGTCCCCATGAGCCGCTGATGGTAAGTTGTGCGCCGGGAGTAGCCTTGCCCCAGATGGGTGCGTCGGCGTTTTGTTGGAGCACCATGCCGTCAGTAAACATTGTCGGCAGCCAGATGTTGTCGGATTGCTGTTTGGCAGGCTGGTTGCCACAGGCGGCAAGCATCACAGCCACAGCGAGGGGGAGAAGTCTTTTTCTCATTTTTTTGTGATGATGTGTTAATAATTAAGTGGTTTGTAACGACAAAGGTAATCTATTTAACGGAATAAGATGAAAAAGGGTTCACATTTTTGATTTTTTTATGAAAAAAAGGCGGACGGTGGGATTTTGTCCTCCGTCCGCCTCTTTTTTTATGCGGTTGGTATGTCAGGCGAGAGCCTTAGTTGCATTGATATTAATCGTTGCTCTGCGGAATGTTGTCGATTTCGGTGTCGCCGCTCGCCGATGTGTCGCCGTTGTCGTTGAAGCGGTAGTTGTCTTGCTCTTGTTCGTGGTTGTACCTCTGACCATAGCCGTAGCCTTGGTTGTTGTAGCCTTGGTTGCCGTAGCCGTTGTTGTAGCCGCGATTGTTGTAGCCACGGTTGTTGTAGCCGCGATTGTTGTAGCCTTGGTTGCCGTAGCCGTTGTTGTATCCTTGGTTGTTGTAGTTTTGACGGCGGGGACGGAATCGGTCTTGGTTGTTGAAGCCCTGGTTGCCGTATCCGTTGTTGAAGTTGCCCTGCTGGTCGTCGCCCTGCTGGTCGTCGGTTTTGTTGTAGCCTTGGTTGTTGTAACCTTGGTTATTGTAGCCTTGGTTGTTGTAACCCTGGTTGTTGTAGCCTTGATTGTTGTAGCCGTTGTTGTAGTATCCTTGACGGCGGGGACGGAATCCGTTGTTGTTTTGCTGGCGGAATCCGTTGTTGAAGCCGCCTTGCCTCCTCTGCTGGAATCCGTTGTTGTTTTGCTGGCGGAAACCACCCTGCTGGTTGTTGTTTTGCTGGCGCGGGCGTGCTACGGATACTTTCACCACTTTCTTCTCTACGCTGCCTTCTTCCCCTTCTACTGCGAATTCGATCTCGCTCTCATTGAGAGCGTCGATGGCGTTCTGGCCTTCTTCTTCATTGGGCATCTCCACAAAGCCGAAACCCTTGGATTTGCCGGTCTCCTTGTCGATGATTACTTTTACTGAATTGATTGTTCCATAAGGGGAAAATAACTCTCTCAGGTCTTCGTCGGTGACGTTGACGCTCAAGTTTGCGATATAAATGTTCATATTAAATGATTAATAAAATGTAAATAAAATCTGTGTGTCATTTTGCTTAATGTGAATTGACGCGCAAATGTATGTTTTATTTTTGAAATAACAAACATTTTGCGGATTATTTTTTACATTTTGTGCAGTTTTTTGCTTCCGACAAAAAAATGTTGGTGTCAAAGCGGTTTTTTTGGGGATTATTAGTAATTTTGCGGCATATTTTTCGTTTATGAAAATAACGGTGAGTTGTAGCCGTTGTTGTAATTAACATATAAAATAAAGAGGACGTTATGTATAGAATATTATCGATATTATCGCTTTTGGTGGTGCTGGCGCAGGGAGTGCTGGCGCAGTCCACCGTGATAGGTTTTAGCTTGGGCGCCAATTTTTCCAATCTCGTGGGTCAAGGCAAGATAGAAGGCTCTAAGCCGAGGTTTGGTTTTTGCCCGGGCATTGTCTTAAATTTCCCTACCGCGCTGGAATCTTATTTAGAAGTGGGCGCGTACTATTCGCAGCAGGGTGTCAATATCAAGTCGGAGGCATACGGTGCTGATTATGATGCACTTGTGCCTTACATGGGTGCTGAATTGTATAAAAAATATACGCAGCAGACTATCCGTACACTGCGCTACAAGACCAATATCTCCAAGCATGTGGATTACCTCTGCATACCCGTGATGTGGAAGCAGACCTTTGGACAGCTATATGGCAAGATAGGCCCGTGGGCGGCGTTTGCCGTGGATGCTTATTCGCAGAAGAAGGTTACTATCAATTGTGGTGCCGACACCGTAATCAAGTACGACAGCAGCAAGGACACCACTGCTATCGGCAAGGCTTTCAATCAGTCGTTTATCAACAAGCTCCGCAAGTATGACGTGGGCGGCGCAATGTCTGTTGGCTTTCAGACCGCGATAGGACAGGGGCTCGACCTTTTCATTGACGCCACGTACAAGATTGGCTTTTTCTCCGTGGAGGACGAGCCGGTCAACCGTCAGTCAACTATCCGCAATATGTATTTCACGATTTCGGCGGGGTTGCTGTTTGTGAGGGATCGCAGGTCGCGGACTTACAGACGGCGGTAATGTTTTTGTAAAAAACGCTTTTCTATTTTAGTAAAATAATGCTTATGCATCATAATGTCATTATTAGGTTTTTGTTGGCGGCGGTGATGGCTTGGTCGGCTATCAACTGCAACGCACAACAGATTACAATGAAGGCAGGCGCAGCCCTCGGCAAGGTGGATTCTCGCGAGATAGGCGGCGAAATCCATCGTATGCTCAATGTATATTGGGAGACCAATTATGCATTGCGCATTGCTACGTTTAGGTTTGTAACTTTTGGTCTGTTGTACCTTGGCACCGGCGGCAAATTCAGCGACACTTATATCCCGGCTTATTACAATTACAACTACCACGTGAAGGCGAGGTACAATAATGTGCTTGCTCCAATCAAATTTAAGGTAACTACGGAGCACCGCAAAAAGCCGCGCTTGTATGGTTTTACGGGTTTTGCGCCGGGCATTATGTTTTATGAGGCACGCGACATCACCTTCGACGGCAAGGAACCCGACCCCAAACACGATGCTTTCCTGTTTGACTGGACGGCGCGTCGTTTTCAGATCTATCTGCTCGTGGGCGGCGGCGTGTATTACCGACACATTATTTTGGATATTGGCGCGTATGTAAGCACATTCAAGAATTACAAGGAATTTATGGCTCCTATTGTGCATAATTCGGGATTGATGCTCACCGTCGGCTACCAAGTGTCGCGTGACGAAACCAAACGCTGGTAACGACAATATTAATGGATAAACGAATGAAAAAATATATATTATTATTTTTGTTTTTGATGATTGGTGGCGTTGCGATTGCGCAGCCCGAATTTCAGACGAGACCTACGGCTTGCACCATCGACAAGCATAGGTTTGAACTGTCGCTATTTGCGCCGTCGCGTTATGGCATCGGCGAGAAGACGGAAGTTTTCACTGACGTATTGGGCGACGTGATGATTCCAAACGTCGGGTTGAAACACCGTTGGTTTACCAAGCCGGCGGAGGACGACGGCGGATTTCTCAGGACAAGGGAACTGCATTTTGCCACCGTCCACAATATCGACTATCCCGGCATATTCTTCAAGGGCGTACAAAAACACAAACCTTCATACGTGTCAGATACTTGCACCGTGCCGAGCGTCATCACACTGAGAAACGAGGCGCGTCTTACCATTATGCTCAAAAAGAAAACCAACTGCGAGCCAGGCAACTTCCTGTTTACGCTTCGCGCCGGCGTGAAAAATTCGTTTAAACTCAAAAAAAATGCTACAATGCCGCCCATCGACCGCCACACATTGTGGTACAGGGAGAGCGTCGTGTGCCTTGATACGATAGTTTGGTTTGTGGGCGTTGATTTGGATATCCACATCACCGGCAAATTGAACCTTCTCGTTGACGCCGATTTCTATTCCGTGGATTGGAACGTGAAGGATTGGTCGGGCGAAAACAAATTGTTCTTGTACGGATATTTTGGCTACAAACAAAACATAATGCTCCAAGGCGGTGTAAAACTTATGTACGGCACTGTATTCGGAGATATGAAATTCCACGCGTTGCCGATGTTGGATGTGTCCTATTTCTTCTCCTTGAAGAAAAAGCGCGACAAGGGACTTTTTGGCAACGATGTTTCTATGCTCACCCACAAATACAGACGTTAATTATGGAAAGCAAGATAGACCTCGAAAACCTCGACCCGGTGGACTTGTACGGTGTCAATGAGCAACGCCTCGAACACGTGCGCACTATGTTTCCGAAGATAAAACTCGTGGCGCGTGGCAATCAAATAAAGGTGCTTGGCGAGGCGGCGGAAGTGGAGCGTTTCACAGTGTTTTTGGACAAAATCAAGCATCATTACGCCACTTACAATTCGCTTTCGGACACCGAATGGGACAGCCTTCTCAACGACAACACCACAAAGGCGTCGCTCCACGCGGGCGGCGGCGACGTGATTTTATTTTCCACTAATGGCAATCCAATCCGTCCGCGCTCCGAGACGCAGATGCAGATGGTGAAGGAGTTTGACCGCAACGACTTGCTTTTTGCGACTGGTCCCGCCGGCACGGGCAAGACTTTCCTTGCGGTTGCGTTGGCGGTAAAGGCATTGAAATCGGGAGCGGTGCGCCGCATCATACTCTGCCGTCCAGCCGTGGAAGCGGGCGAAAAGATTGGCTTCCTGCCCGGTGATATGAAGGAAAAACTCGACCCTTATATGCAGGCTCTCTATGACGCGCTCAACGAAATGATACCACAGCGTCGTCTTGAAGATATGATAGAGGAACGCATCGTACAGATTACGCCGTTGGCATTTATGCGCGGGCGTACTTTGGGCGATGCTGTTGTAATACTCGATGAGGCTCAGAACGCCACGGTGGCACAACTCAAAATGTTTCTTACGCGTATGGGCGACAATTCCAAATTCATCGTTACCGGCGACGAGACGCAGATAGACCTGCCGCGACATTCAGATTCGGGACTTGTGCACGCGCTGAGAATTTTGAACGGCATACGCGGCATCTCCTTCGTGGCGTTTGGCAAGGACGATGTGGTAAGGCACAAGTTGGTAAAGAAAATAATTGACGCATACGAAGTTAATGCATAATGCATAGTGCATAATGCATAATTCACAATGCATAATTCATAATTCATAATTAAAAATGAAAGCATTAACAAACACAGATTTCCATTTTAATGGACAGAAAAGCGTTTACCACGGCAAGGTGCGCGATGTGTATAATATCAACGACGAAAAGTTGGTGATGGTGGCAACGGACAGAATCTCGGCATTTGACGTTGTATTGCCCAAGGGTATTCCATTCAAGGGTCAGATACTCAATCAGATAGCCGCCAAATTCCTCGATCTGACCGCAGACATTGTTCCTAACTGGAAACTCGCCACTCCCGACCCGATGGTAACAGTTGGCAGGAAGGCAGAGCCGTTCCCGGTGGAGATGATTATTCGCGGCTACTTGACTGGTTCAAGTTGGCGCACATACAAATCGGGCGCACGCTCCATCTGCGGTGTGCCGATTCCCGATGGTATGAAGGAGCATCAGAAATTTCCCAAACCAATCATCACCCCGACCACAAAGGCGGCAGAAGGACACGACGAGGACATCTCCAAGGAAGACATCATCGCCAAAGGTCTTATCTCAGCCGAGGATTACGCCCAAATCGAGGACATCACCTACAAACTCTTTGCCCGTGGCACAGAGGTAGCCGCCAAGCGTGGACTCATCCTCGTTGATACCAAGTACGAATTTGGCAAGATTGACGGCAAAATCGTGCTCATCGACGAAATCCACACTCCCGACAGCTCTCGTTATTTCTACAAGGAAGGATACGAGGAGCGTTTTGCAAAGGGTGAACCGCAACGCCAACTCAGCAAGGAGTTTGTACGCGAATGGCTTATGGCAAACGGTTTCCAGGGCAAGGAAGGTCAGCAAGTACCCGAAATGACCGACGAAATTGTTGCTGGCATCTCCGACCGCTACATCGAACTCTACGAGCACATCACCGGCGAAAAATTCCAAAAGGCAGACGTCTCGCAGGACATCGCCAAGAGGATTGAGGGCAATGTGAGCAAATATTTGCAGGCATAATCGTAGGGACGTGGCGTGCCGCGTCCACAAAAACGGCGAATACAAAAATGGTATGGTTGCAAAATTACGCAGCCATACCATTTTTTTTGCAATTATTTTTATATATTTGCAGTGAAATTAAAACGAGAAAACATATAACCATTATGGCAGCAATAGTATTACAAGTGCCTGATGAAAACCTTGTTGCTCCAGAATTAGAACCATTTGAGGAGGAATTTGATGTTACTAAGGGTGCTGGCTACAGGGAGGCAATGGACGATGTTAAGAATGGAAGGGTGTCTTCTTTTTCAAGTGTTGACGAAATGTTCAAGGCTATTTTAGGCGAGAATTGGAGAGATGATATTGGGACATAGCAACCTCCTATTCTTGGAAACCGGCACACATTCCGATTTGTATTGATTCTTCCCAACAGAAAAATTGGCGCGGCGTATCTCACGACAGCCGCGCCTGTAAAGAATAAAGAAATCTTAGAAATGTTAATATTAATTGAGTTACTAAATACGTGATTATTTCACCTTGTCGATAGCCTCACAGATGGTGTTGAAGATGTCGGTGATTTCGCCGATGCCGTTGATTTCCACCGATTTGCCTTGGTTTTTGTAGTATTCGGCAACGGGGAGGGTCTGCTCGTTATAGACCTTGATGCGGTTTTCGATAACATTGACGTCTGCATCATCGGCGCGACCCGAATCCTTTGCGCGGTTCAAGAGGCGAGCAACGAGAGTGTCGTGGTCGGCGGTAAGGCAGAGGAAAGTGTCGAGTTTCAAGCCCTTCTTCTCAAACATCACGTCGAGAGCCTCGGCTTGCTTTACTGTGCGGGGGAATCCGTCGTAAAGGATGCCTTCTGCATTGATATTTTCGTCAACCTTCTTCTCCAACATATTGATAATCAAATCGTCGGGAATCAATTGACCTTGCTCCATATACGACTTGGCCTTCAAGCCGAGTTCCGTACCCTTGGAGGTCTCCTCGCGGAGAATGTCGCCCGTAGAGATGTGTACGAGATTGTACTTCTTCTCAATAAGAGCCGATTGAGTGCCCTTGCCAACGCCCGGAGCACCAAAAATTGCTATGTTTAACATTTTCCTATTTAGTTTTTTAACGTTAATTGTCTATTATACACCACCGCATTGCGGCGGCTTTTCTTTTTAGCCAAAAATTATAAGAATTATAAAGAATTAAAAGAATTTTCTAAAACAAGTAATTCTTTTGATTCTTGGTTAATTCTTTTAATTTTTGTTCCCAAAAAACTCCGACGCCGTAGGCGGCGGTCGTTATTCCTCCACGAGGCTGTAAATCTCCGGGAGGTTGCGGTAATAGCCGTCGTAATCGAAACCGTAGCCGATGATGAAGCTTTTGGGCAGGCGGAATCCGATGTAATCGATGTTGAAGCCGCCCTTGAACGATTCGGGCTTGAATACCAAAATCGCAATTTTCACCGACCGTGC
>Ga0310694_10004751_pt1 | contig 13070 bp, 19 predicted proteins | sample 174DNAGHGhighgp2_FD_203884 | JGI IMG/M metagenome (GOLD analysis project Ga0310694, IMG submission 203884) | Sheep rumen microbial communities from Palmerston North, Manawatu-Wanganui, New Zealand - 1742 DNA GHGhigh gp2 (v2) (version 2) | ecosystem: Host-associated > Mammals > Digestive system...
GCTGTCTGCTGCCGACCTGCTGGCTGGCCCTAGTCGATCCGGTTACCTGCTGCGCTCCCGGACAGATCCGAGCGCAAGCATCGGCCGGGATGATCCCTGCGCCAATAAAACAAGCCCCGGACTTCTCCGGGGCCTGCTGGGAAGGATCTTACCTTATCTGAATGCAGGTACAACGATTTCAGAGTTTACAAGAATGGCCTGCGTAAAGTTACCATTTGCCGGTACGCCGTAGCACTGGATGGTTACATCACCATTGGGAAGGAATCCCAGATGTACCATGCTATTAATCTGCGTATTTGATACAGTGTCCTTGATAAGTGCTTGAGTAAACACTCCGAACCCGTATTCGCAGGGATGAAACATGCCATCATCATTGAGGGTTGCAACCTTGAACCCTGCCGCATACTGTGCGGCCGTCTTTGCGGGGTGATTAAATACGATCTGCGGCGCGGTGATATAAATATTATCGCCTTCTAGAAGCTGATTGAAGGAAATAGATGCGCTGTTTAAGTCGGTCATATGCGCAACTACTACCTCGGATTCAGCAATCGTATAATTGCCGCCCTTCCAGGACTGATATACGGCATACGCGATAGCGCGGCTCTGTGCAGCGTTGGGGTGCGTCTGATCGGAAAGATTGTTCATGTTCAAATTGGAATATTCAACACCCGTCAGATATACTGCAGCATTCACAGCTGCGCGGCTCTTGTAGATGTTCAAAACCTCAATCAGCCGATCATACCCGCCGTAGGAATGCTTGGTGTTTCCGATAAATCCAATGTATACCTTTGCATTCGGAAGGTGCTGCGCTGCATAGGTGCAGAAATCAGCGATACCGTCAATGACTTCCTGATTTGTTACGGTCGGGCTGTAATCATTCGCGCCGCCGCATACAATTACATCAGAAACCTTCTCAGGATCGGAAATGCTCTCAACCAGCGTCTGGAGCATGTCTGCGAAGTTGGTTCCCGAAGTACCGAACCCGCGCCCGCCCATCGCGGACGAATAACAATTCGCCGGGCCTACAAGACCCTTTAAGGTGTCAATCCAGTTTACCGTCAGCGCGCCGTAGCTGTCGCCTATCATGATAACCTTGTTTGCGGTCAGGTCCTCAAGCTCCGACTGCACGGAAGCCATCTGTCCCTCAAGCGTGCTGATCCGGTCGGAAAGATCCGTAATAAGGATATCATAATCCGCAACCAGTCCCCAATAATCGGTATTGGAAATTGCGACCCCAGCCGGAACGGGCTGCAGGGAAATATAACCGGCGTTGTTATCGGAAACAATCGTCCATGCCTGGTACTGCTTCGTGATGTCCCATGCGCCTGCATTGGTGATGGTATTCACTGCCCGAAACTCGTTCCAGTCCTTGTGAAGCTTCATCATCTGGCGCAGGATCCAGTCCAGATTGATTTCATGAAAATCTGTGTAAGGGTATTCATTGAAAAATCCCATGTTTGTTACCTCCTATACATAAACTGGAATAATATATTCCGTTAAAAACAGGTCAGTGATATGGTCGTACAGGTTCCATTCTGCAATAGACAGCTCCGCCTGGAGCATCTCCTGTGAAGTTGTCACGCCGATGTTGCCGAACAAATGCGCCGTGTGCTGCAACAGTCTGTTCCGGGAAGATGCCCGGGTGTCTGCGGTGCTTTCGCTTCCGCTTTCAAGACTTGCTCCGCTGTTCGTGCTGGTCGTTCCGGTGCTGGAGCTGGTCGCGCTTCCTGTCGTGGTGTCGCTCCGGTCCTTTGCCTGGTAAGTAGAAGCATCAAACGCGCTTACCTTGTTTTCTGTTCCCTGGCTTCCGGTATCGCTTCCGGTTGTATTCGTTGCCGCTGCGCTGGTAGCGCTTGTGTTTCCGCTCCGGCTGTCCGTCCGGGTCCCGCTCCGGGTCTCAGTGTCTCCGATCCCTTCGGAATCGGTATATTCTTCGCGCCGGTCGTAGTTGTTCAGCGGTTCATACTCGACCGCCAGAGCTGCAAGCCATTTCTCCAGCGTCCTACGCCACTTCGCCAGCCATGTATAAATACTTTCCTGCATGAAATATGGGTCCGAATAGATAACCTCAAATTCTCCGCCGCGCAGTAAGATGTTATTTTCAAGCACTTCTCGATCTATCCCGGCCGGAAGGTCGTCAAACGCTTTGAAAAGGTCGTCCGAATTATCTATCATCCATTTGCTGAACCCTAACAGTGTCATTTTCGCGCTGCTCATTTGCGCCTCCCTCTCCCGGATCGAAGCGCAGCCGCGCTTCCAGTCCCAGGTTATAATGATCGTTCACAAGTTTGATCGAGCTTTCAAGGCAATCCAGCCATACGGTCGCGCGGGTGATGCTGTCGATCTGTCGGCTCTCCGCTTCGCTGGTTACCATGCGCTCCTTTTTTTCATAAGGAATCGTAGGAATCCCAATCTCTGCATCGAAATTATTAAGGATCGTCTGGAAGTCGCGCAGCTGGTCAGTAGTCAGATAAGATTCTTTCAGATTTTTTCTTTCCAGGAATTGCCATGGCTCTGCCTTGTCGGTCGGATCATTCAGCAGTTTCTGGTCATAAACTACGGCAGGCTCTCCCCGGTTTACCAGATCCAGCATTTTCTTGATTGCTTGTCCGGCCTGCTTATTTCGGGCTGCGATCCAGAACGCAAACTTATTATTTACCAGGGAAATATTGATTGCATTATCCAGTAGAGAAAGCTTTTCTGCGTAGTACTCTATAATGTCCCAAACACCGTAATAGTCCGGGGTCAGCTGCAGCAGCTCACAGTCCTGTCCTATGGTAAGCTCGGCCTGCAGATCCGGATTGCTGATAAGCACGGACACCGGCTGATAATAGAAATTAAACCCGGACAAGGTGCAGGGCTGGAAGAACTTACCATGCGCAGCATCTTCCGATACCGCGACAAAGCCCCACTTGAATAAGCACCAATAAAGGAAATTTTTGATATTTCCTTCCCATTCTTCCGGCACGGTCAGCTCAATGGCACTGCATGCCCGCTGAAATAAGGACCGTTCCCAATACCAGAAAGCGCGGTTGTTATAACTTTTAATGCTGGAAGGGGAATGAGTGCCGGCGGATATATTTAACTGTTCATAGCTCCGCGGAATGTATGGCATCTTTTACCTCCTATTCTTCATAATTTGCAAACACCCAGGCGGTCAGGTGGTCGAACTTGTCGGCCTTCGGGATCGGGAACGCCTGCACCCCTCCGGCGTAAGTCTTAATGGAAGGTGCGAGAACCTCAGATTTTGCATCTGTTAAGAACGAAATATCGTATTTTACATCTATTATGTGATACCCTACCGGAAGTTTGATATATCCCCCGGAAGCGGAAGCCTTAAGGGAAGGACTTACACTGATTAGCATTTCCTGCCCATCGGATACAATTCGAAACTCATACCAGCGGCCCCGGTTCGTATAGGGAAATACTCTAGGTTCAAACATGGCTTACCTCTCTTTCAGGATCTTATTTACAAGGGCCTGCACGGACTTATAATCATATCCGGCAGCTGTCAGCCGTTCCCGGCGTTCTGCTCCGTTTCCCCATTTGCCGTCTATAACCTCCAGCGCGATCTGCCGCATATCCGGCGCAGATAGGAAAAGGTCATGCTCTTTTATCCTGCGCCTTATCAGCCCCGGCAGGGGCTTTCCGCTTCCTTTTACATATAGAAGCATCTTCGCCGCAATCTGCGCTTTCGTCCTGGTGTTCTTTGCGGTCAGCTGCGTGATGCTTCCGACATTGAAAGCAAAAGACACCAGCGCATCAAATTCATTTTGCGTCCAGTGATAAATGTGATCTGACAGCGAAACATGGGTTTCATACTTTTGTATGTCTTTCCGGAGAAGGTCCAGGGCCTGCTCATAGGTTATGTGCATGCCCGGCAGCACATCGGGACCGTAATGCCCGAATCCTATTGTATAGTAAGCTTCCGACTTTACAGGCTTGTAAGCGGTCAGCCGTAAGCCCTCAAAGGACTTTATCAGATCCAGTCCGGTTTCACTTACTCTCATTTTCAAATTCTCCCAGCTTATCACAAAGCCTTGTGATAACAAGTGTATTGTTATTAAGGGCTTCCGTCACTTCGGACATTTCCTGCTTATGCTCCGTTGTGATGCGGTCGATCTGCTCCCGGAAGCTGTCCATCTGGTATTTGATAAAGTATCCCATGAAGATGCATGCAGCAATCGGGAAACCTACGGTTGAAATGATCGTTACAATGTCGGGCATCGGTTTACCTCCGTTTCAATTTTGCCCGGACGCTTTCGCGCCCGGGCGTTTGAGAGATGAGAAAAGTATGGGGTATCAGTCAGCCATGTAGAAGACCACGGCATTTTCGGTGAAATCTGCAATCGGGTTGCGGGAGAAGGTCCACCAAATGTTGCGGTAGCGCTTCCGCGCTTCCAGCGGGGTGGCGTTCGCTGCTTCGAGCTGGTAGTCCATCATAAGGGCATCTTCATCGAAGATCATGCCCAGGACATACACATCTTTAACCTCGGTTCCCTTTGCGACCTGTCCGGTTACGGGATCCGTGATCGCGGGCGTTACGTCGATATTCGCTCCGGCGTTCTCGTTCTGCCAGAAGTCTACGCCCTCAAAGTTTTCAAGTTTCAGATATTCGGGGTTGAAGATCTGGGGCATAACCCAGGCCTGGGACTCGACAAAGAAAGGATTAAACATAATCGCTTTCTGTCTGTCCTTCGGCGTATGGCGCAGCAGGGTATAATTTACGCCCTTGACGGTCTTTGCCGGGGAATAATGATATCTTGCGCTCCGGTGGGTAAGGTAGTCGCTGGTCAGCTTGAAGGTAGACACAAAATACTTAAGGAAGCTTTCCCGGTAAGTGGTGCGCAGATCCTGCGAAGTGTAGCTGGTGCTAAAAGTCTGATTGTATCCGGCCGTGAGGTTTACTCTCGATCCGGGCATATTTGCGCCCATGTCTCCGATGATAGCCGCGATATGGTTCAAAATCAGGGCGCGGTTGAAGCTTTCCTTCTGGCTCTCGATGTCGTTTCCGCGCTCGGTAAGGACACCCTCCGCAAATCTTGCGAATTCTCTTTCATCACGGAAAGCCGGTGCGATCTGATTTTCATAAATGGTCGCGCTGTCCTGCCATACAGACTGGCCGCCAAAGTACACTTCAAGCGGCACTGGCTGATTCTGCAGCCACATGGATTCAGTACTCTGCGGGTTGCCGCCGGAAGGATTCTGGCCGTTGTCGAAACCCATAGCAAGGTTTTCATAAAGCTGCGTATTCCAGTCTCCGGACGCTTCCGCTTCTCTGGAATAGAATGACTGCTTCCGGATACGGGAAGTATAAACTCCGGTATTCAGGGCATTGATGATTGCGAGCTTTGCCTTATAGGGTCTTACCGCCATCAGGGTGCGACCAAAGACGATAGCAAGGGAATTAAGCGTATTTTCTACGCCGGTTGCCAGCACGGTTTCGCCGGCACTGATAAAGGTAGAAGTATCGACAACCTGGATTGCATTCTGCTGTCCGGTTGCTTCCTTCACAAGGGCATTCATAATCACATGAACGTCTACGGGTGTCAGGGTTCTAGACATGTTTTTTCCTCCTTACATAAAATCTTGAAAGATCGCCGCCAGCTGCTCGTCATTTGTCGGGGTCTTTTTATCTCCCTGGTCCTTGTTTATGTTATCCTTCTGGGCCTGCTTCAGCTGCTCCTGCAGTTTGTCGTTTTGCTCCTGCATGGTGGCAATCTTCTTTTTAAGTTCCTCTATGTTTTCAGCCTTATCGGGTGCGCCGGGTTCTTCTTCCTTCTCCGGATTCGGTTTTTCAGGCTCTCTCTTGTCCTGCTGCTCCTCCGGTTCTTCGGGTTCGCCTGCGGGCGCGTCCGGCTGCGCTTTGCTCATCTGTAAGATTTCCTTAACATCGCTCACGCTGTAACCGGCCCGTGCAAGGGCTGCAACATCCGATAAAAAGTTTGTTTTGTCGGGCATGGTCTATTCTCTCCTTTCCTTATCAATAAGGGCGGTGGCTGTTAGCTGGTCAAGCTACCGGACCGCCTACGCGGTTAACCTTCCGGGGTGTGCCGTTCCGCCCTTATCTTCAATATATAACACATTTCATTTTAAGTCAAATTTTTGTCACTCATAAAAGAACCCACCATTGAGCATGGAATTGATTGCGTCCCGATCTACGCTTTCTCCGGGGATGTCAATGCTTGCGCCGCTTGCCTGGATATAGCCGGAAAAATCACTTATCCTGTGGGTGGCCATAACCGGTTTGCCGAGAGTTGCATTGGAGCTGCCGGGGGTCTCGCTGGTGTCATGGGTGACGATCCATAATTTGATACTGGTTTCCAGTCCCGCGCCGGTTCCGCCGCCAAGTCCTCCAATGTGGGTGGGTGTCGGATAATACTGCGCTGCGGAAGAAGCCAGACCGCCAACCCCTCCGATGATCGCCGGGGCGTTCCCGGTTGCGATTCCTCCGGCCACTGCTCCGATGGATCCCAGCGAAGTGATTACCTGAGAAACCGGATCCGATGTAAACGCGCCGACCGCATACTCTGCAGCGATATTAAGAGTATAAGTGCCGAGAATGATATTGCCTACGCTTACCTGTACGCTGCAATCCCCTGTGGCTCTGCTGATTGCAAACTGCAGCGTCATGGTGCTTAGGCCGTGGAAAGATGAAGGATCAAAATGCAGCACACCAAGAAAAGGAATATACAGATAAAGTTCTGTATATGGTGCGCAGTTCCGCCAGTCGTTAAAAGCCCAGGGGATTGTTAAGCTGATCGCCGCGGGCCGGTCGATCAGATTGAAAACCCGGTTTGCACTGTGTCCGGTGTCGAAGTTCCCCAGGAAGATTTCCTTACTTGAACCCACGTTATAATCTAGAGGAAGCCATTTACACCGGAGAATGCAGGATGAAGCATCTTTATATGAAACGATCTGCCGCGCCACGCCGCGAAGGACCCGCGCCTGATAAAGGATATAGTCCCAGACATCTTGCGATGACGGCTCCGGAAAATTGAAAATATCATCCCAGAAAGTAGAAATGTCGCTCATAAATTCAGAAAGTTCATCTGCCGCCATTACAAAGGTATTCACGCCGCCATCATCGGGGCTGTTCGGGTCATTCCCCATGACTGTTAAAAGATATTTTCCCTGAAGTGGGTCAATGGTCCAGGGGAAGGAAGCGGTTGCCGGTATTGTCATGCCGGCGGTTGACTTCATCGAAAGCCTGGTATCCGGTATGTAATTGCTGCCGCCGGTTGCATATAAAATAAATGCGTTTGTGCTTCCGATCTGGCTTTTTCTTGTCGCCATCGGGTCTTTTTCACAGTGCAGCTCTGTCAGTCCGTTGGCCACGGAAACAGTATTGGAAACAAAATAATAAGCCCCAAACGCCTGCACATAGTCGATGTTAAACAGATCCCCCTGCAGGATGAAAACCGGGCTTTCTATACTGGTGTCTTCCTTCAATCTTACATCTATATCTGTGCCGGCTGTGCTGGGCTGTTTGGTGCTGTTTCTTCTTTTTGAAAAGCCGGACCATGTTGTTATTGTCATTGTCATTCCTCCTCAACTTTGATAACATGGATCGCTTTCTCCGGGTGCGCGGTCATTTCCGGAAGAGCTGCCGCGATCGCGTCCTCCATCGTTTCATACTCTACCTGTGAATATTCACTCTCTGTTATTACATACTGCGCCAATTTGTAAGCCATCTTGTTTACCTCCATATAAAAGCAGCGGCCTGCCGGGATAACCCCGACACGCCGCCGCGTCTGCGAGAGACTAGGCCGCCCGGCCTAGATTCAATATATCATGTTATTAATTAAAAGGCAAATCTTCCGGCTCTACATGGTAGAGCCACCCGGATCTGTTTCAAAGCATGTCGTCCAGCTGGGCATTGATATTCTTGATGTCATCCTCGGACAGCTTCGCGTAGCAATGAGAGTAGTACTTGCCATCGGATCCCTTCCGGCTGGGGAAGGATACGAAGTTTCCCTTCTTTCCCTCGATCATGGTAGCACCGTAAACGGTAACGCCGTTAATCTCCATGTCGAAAGCGACATTGCCATTGTCGAATTCGTGCGCCCTCGTCACCTTGATTTCAAAGCTCTTTGCGCTCTCTGCGCTCTTGTTTCCTCTTGCCATTTGTTTACCCTCCTATGTGTTTGTGTTCTCTCGCATTAAATATCTAATTCGCTGCGGATCTGGCGAATCTTGTTTTCTGTATAGATCAGCCGCCCGCGCAGCGTTTCGAACAATTCCTCGGAAGGAAGCGTGTATAATACTTCCATCCGTGCAGCCGGGGAAAGACCATTGAAGCGTTCGATGAACATATCAACCTCCGCCTGGCTCTCCGGCATCATTTCAGATCCCGTCATCCTACACCTCAAACTTTCCATGCCGGAACGGCATCAACAGTTGACCAATGATTTCTATCTGCTTTTTCCTCTAATTTATAGACCCGATCTTCAAGAGCATGAATTGTTCGCCACACGTTCTGGGCTTCTTCCTCATACCTTCGCTGCTTTAAAAATTCCTCTTGCTTCTTTTCAACTGCCTTTTCAATTTCTGCTTCAAACCTTTTTCTGCTAATTATCATCCTGCACCTCCTGCAAAAGTTCTTCATTATAGATTTCATCCTCCAGCAGGCCGATGTCCTCCATGAAGCTTTCGAAGTATTTCTCCGGGACCAGTGCGCCGATCAGACAACCGACCGCGGCCCGGCACTTCCTCATAATGTCCTGATCATCTCTCCCCTTCTTCTGCGCAAGCTGGATGAAGCACTCCGTGAAAATATAAAGCTGGTCCTCTGCGTCCCCATAGGCCGCTGCTATATTCGACATGATGCGAATGCAGCGCATGATTTCCTTATTTTCCATTGTTTCCCCTTTCTTTCCTCACCCGCGTTACCATGCGGATTAAGGTTTCCGCGTCCTTTGCAAGGAAGTCCTCGAAGTCCTTGCGGGTCCGGAAGGATCGCCATAGCAGACCTTCCGGCAGAACCGTTACCGCCCATGCTTTCATGGGCTTACCATCCGGAAGCCGGTTTGTAATACCTAGTTGTAATTCTCCCAGATCGTAGATGTAGCCGCTGATTTCCTTCCGGGTAATTTCCGCCCCGTTTTTGGGGTCCTTCCATTTTCCCAGGATCCCATAGGTTCCTTTCTTCCGAATATCACTTACTTCCATTTTTCTTTATATCCTCCGGACTTCCGTGATAAGTTGCCTTTGTCTCTTCCAGATTTCCATAATATTCTTCTGTTCGCTGGTAGTCCCAGTATTGGAACGCATCTTCGATCAGTTCCCGCACACACTGGGACCGGGACTTGATGCCCCGGATCGCGTCCAGCTGGTTTATGTTCTGCTCGCTTAAGTAGAAAGCATACTGTCTTGCGTCATTCATGCGTTTTCCCTCCTTTCCTTATATCTTCCCAAATACTTGTTTACAAACATATCATGCTGTGTGCATGCCCTTTCAAGCTGCAGTCTTGCATCATCCACTTGCTGCTCATAATCAGCCGCCTTATTTGCGTTTTCGAGCAAATCATTGAAGATCCCAAAACCGAACTTGGCGTATAAATCTGCGGTGTCCTGCTTGCTCAAATTAAGCGGATGATAGGTATATACAAACTCAATTTGATTGTACTCCTGCTCGGTCAGTTCGTTTGCTTTGGCTGCTGGCAACAGCTGTTCAAATTCCTCTCGCATCATATTAAATTCTCCTTTCTGTCCCTCCGGACACATACAATATATCACACTGTGTTATATATTGCAATTCTAAATCTGAAAAATCTTTTTATAATTTATGATAAGATCGTACATCGTATAGGTCTCGAAAATCATCTTGTCATAGATGCAGGCCTCCCGCAGCTCGAAAAGCCATTCCTTGAAGAACGCCTTTTGCTCGTTCTCCCGGTTCAGGTTGTACAGCTTCGCCTGGTCGTTGCGGCTGGTGTTCATGTAATAAAAGCCTTCCTTCATATAAATATAGAAGGTACGCTTTTTATACTGCACCGATACCACCGGCCGGAAGCCTTTCATGTTCCGCTTTCCGACATTCGATATATCATCATAGGCGAAGTTATTGCCGTATGCCATCGCGCCCCAGTCGGTGTCATACATGGCCCGGTACACGATGTTATTATGTTCTGTTTCGTCAAATTCTTCGGAATTCTTCAGAAGGTGCAGAAGTATCCCGCGATCTTCCAGGATCCGCAGCTCTTCCCCCTTCGCCTGCATGTCCGCGAATTCATCCGTGACCTCAAAGAAGTTAAAGATAGGATTTGAAAGCCTGACTGCATTAGCTAACATGATAAGCTGCATCGGGTCCTTTCCCCGGTGTACCCGGTCACGGTCCAGTGTTTTATAAAGGTCCATCACCTGCTTCCCTTCGTTCCGGTTCACCTTCTCCCAGGGCTGGGGGATGAATTCATCAAATATAAGCGGGTCGATCATCCGGGGAAACTCAAAGCCTTTTATATTCCGAAGGGCGTTCAAGCTTAAAATGTACCCGATCGGGAACCCCTCGGCCCCGTCCTCGCCGTTGTTCCAGAAGCCACCGATCCCCTTTGAAATTTGCTTCGGCTGCACATTCCATCCCAGATCCCGGTTTAAGCTGTTGAAAGGAGAGAAGGATATGAAAGCATCCCCGGCGCTGGCTCCCTCGCACAGGATCTTTACATCGTCATTGGTTCTTTTGGTGAAAGCAAAGTCCTTTCCATCTTCCTTACACATGCGCAGGGTTGAGTAGGTCTTGCCGGTGTTACGGCCGCCCACAATGAAGTTTAACCAGCAACCGTGTTTTAAATCGTCCCGGACATCGTAATAGTATTTATTCTTCATACACTTGCACCTCTATTTCTTCCTCAAATATTTTTTCCCACTCAATGTCGTATACTGAATCGAGCATATAATCACATGGGCTTAAATCGATACTATCGCCGGTTTCGTTTCCGTCTTCATCTATATAAATATCATTGTAAAAGTAGGTGTGCTGCTGCTTCCCGGTCTGGGTCCCGGAGAAAATGAACCCTTCCGCGAAGTTGTTTATATCATCCTGCAGGCAGACCGCACCCTTTTTCGGCACACCGGCAACCGTTATGTGCAGCTGCCCGTCCTCTTTACTCCGCCCGCAGTACCGCTTCGCCCCGCAGTATTTGAATTCGGTATATACGTTCTCCGGATCGAAGGACACCACGCCGAGCCAGTATTCTTTCGTGCCGACCTGGACAGGACCGTAATTATTCGCCCGGAGCTTTTCCTTGCACTTCTCGTTATACTCGGCCACCTTGTCTTTGTTCCATTTATTCGAATATATGCTGTCTGTGTCGGAATAAAGCCAGTAGCCGCCGTTCTCATAGTCGATGCACTTTCCCAGGGTGAACAGGTTTCGCATGGCGTAGGCCGTCACCCATACGCCGATTTGATACGGCAGAACAGATCCGACCCGCTTAATATATTTTTCGTATTCTGCTTCAAGGTCCTTATACTCCGGGATATAGTCACCGGTTTCGTAGTCTTCATTTATGGTATCGCGTACCGGCTTCTGGACGAACAGACCGTAAATGGAATTAAGTTTTGCCTTTGCGATCGCATACAGAACCGGGTCCCCGCCTTTCAGAAATTGCTTATCCCGGAACAGCTCGAATACGTAGTCCGTGATCCAGCGCGGCAGATAATCTTTCACTGCGACCTGTACCTCCCGGCATAGATGCTTTTCAAATTCGTACTGCTCGGCTATGATACAGGCATCCTGTTCTGTTAGGTATATCTCTGCATACTTTCCGCAAAGAACCCGCCCATTGTCGGTCACAAGGTTCGCAGACTTCACGCACTTTGAAAATTGCAGCGCAGGCATTGCAGTAAAATCATCTTTCAGCCGGAAATTGTACAAGACCAGCTTGAACATATAAGCATAGGTTTCTGAATTTTCGACGATGTAAGAAAGCGCACAGTCTGGGCGCGGGCGGAAGCGTTCCGCCGGGTATTTCTCGGACAGCATCACAAACGGATAAGAACTTGTAAAGTCTCCGCCCTCGATCAGACCCCTGATAACCTCGGAAAGAAAGTGGCGGTTTCCGTGTGTATAACCGCCGTGATATACATATTGTAATATCAGGAACTGCTCCCAGGTCGGGACCAGTCGCAGAAACCAGTTATGCGCGTTTTCTTCCCGGCCGCGGCTCCGCACCTGCTCCCTGGGAATACCAGTTGCGGTGTATGGCATGGAATATATATGCTTATTTAACGCTTTCATGGTAGCCGCCAAACACTCGACACCTGCAAGCGTATCATGCTCTATGTATTCCTTTTCGTCCGGGGTGTATCTTTCTTTCTGCCCGCGCAGCTTCTCATAATCCCATTTTCCAACCGCTTTCTGATGCTCTACGTTCATATCCTTCGCCCATTTCTCCAGCTTGCGCTGTGCCAAAATAAGCGAATCACGAAGGATAAGCCCGTTCTGGAATTCAATATAAATCGGGTAATGGGGTTTCGTGTTCAGCTGCTTTGTTGGTGTTCCGATCTTCCGGAACAGGAAGCGCCGGATAAATACCCAATCATATGACAGATTATGGAAATAAACGAAAGTGTTTTCCCCTTCCATACTGTCACAGATCCGGGCCAGCGTGTTAGCCAGATCGGACGGTTTCCGGCCCCAGAGCGTCACAAGGTTACGATCGAAAGCCCGAATGGATACCGTCCAGGCGACAACATGATTTTCATGTATGCCGGAAGGGTCCTTTTTGCTTGTCTCGGTGTCGGCCATGATGATTGCATCATTATAAGTCGCATTGGATCCCCGTCCGGCGCGCTTGCTCCATAGGATATTTTTCAATATGAAAAAATCAAAGTTTTTGAAGTAGGTCATTTTGTAGGGCAGATTTATATTAAGATAGTCCAGGCGGATTTTATACAGTTTCTCGCGTCTCATGTTTCCCTCACTTCAAGTCGTCCCAATTGAAGCCCTCAATTTTCATCCATCCCTCAATAACTGCGTTCACTTCGCCATCATCGGACAACTTCACTTGATTTTCTTTTACTTCTTTCATCTTTTCTTTGATGGATCCCTTTTGGCCTTCAAACGCCTT
>Ga0310694_10004753_pt1 | contig 13066 bp, 8 predicted proteins | sample 174DNAGHGhighgp2_FD_203884 | JGI IMG/M metagenome (GOLD analysis project Ga0310694, IMG submission 203884) | Sheep rumen microbial communities from Palmerston North, Manawatu-Wanganui, New Zealand - 1742 DNA GHGhigh gp2 (v2) (version 2) | ecosystem: Host-associated > Mammals > Digestive system >...
TGATTTTACAAAATGAATTAATGAATTAATGTATTAATCCTAGCGCATAGCAGGGCGTTTTGAGTGGTACGGCAGAATCTGGTAGATAGTTTACGAGTATCTGGTAGAAAATGCCGTACTATCTCCCAGATTGCTTGGCAGTATCTTCTAGATGCTTATTATATAGCTTTATGGCGCAAGTAATATTTATTTACAAACAAAACAAGGTCCAAAAAACGTTTGGTGGGTAACATTTTATTTTGTACCTTTGCATCGTCAATCATGAGAGACAAAGAGAGAATTAGTAACATTAGTAATTCTTGGCGGAGCCAAGCGGCAAAGCCGAGCGAACCATTAAAACATTATTTAAAGTATGGCGAAGATTTTTTATGAAGTGCGACAGAACAAGAACGAGAAGTCGCTGGTAAAGGGCAAGTGGTTTGCCCACAGTAAGAGTGTAGAGACTATGAATACCCGCAAGCTGGCCAAGCACATCAGCGAGCACGGTAGTGTGTATACCACCGACGTGGTGTTTGGTGTGCTGGAGAAGTTCCGCAGCTGTCTGGTGGAGATGCTGCTGGAGTCGAAGCGTGTGAAGATCGACGGTCTGGGCACCTTCTTTACCACCCTGGAGAATGAGCCCGGTGGTGCAGCCAAGAAAGAGGAGTTCTCGGTGACCAAGAACCTGAAGGCTCTGCATATCCGCTTTATGCCCGAGCAGGAGCAGGAGATGAATATCAGCTCTCGCGAGTTCATCAAGAAGGCTGAGTTTATCAATGTAGACTCGCTGGGCAGCGAGAAGAAGGAGACCGCAGGTGGTAATTCCGGCGGAGGTGGCGGCGAGGATGACGACGTAACCTACGATTAAACCACAGGGGCTTGGGGCCTATAGCGCCCCACCTCTTTCCTAACGCCCATCGTTATCTCGAGCGTAGTCGAGAGATCTCTCCATGCGCTACGCTTAGTCGAGATGACAAAGAGAGAATAGTATTAACCTAATAACCTAACCAACCATGAGTAAGAAAGAGACCATTAAGTTTATTGTACAGATCATAGCATCTGTAGCTACGGCCATAGTAACGGCCCTCGGAGCCACATCATGTGTAGGCTCATGAGGACAGGCCACGTAGCTTTCATCGGGACTGCGAAGCCCTGCTGTGACATAGCCAAGGACCTGCACTTGCGTGGCCCGCCACGCATACTGTAGCAGGCTCTCCGCCCTCAGGCAAGCGTGCCTGGGGGCGGATTGTTTTAAGCCGTTAAGCAATTCAAAATATACCTTTACTTCCTATCAAAAACGCTTTTTTCTGATTACTGAAGTCTGAAAGTAATAGGTACGGTGTATCTTACTCGTACAGGCTTGCCTTTATCTTTTCCAGGATTCCATTTTGGCATACTTTTAATGACTCTTACAGCCTCTCTGTCCAGACTAGGATCAACCATTTTTTTAACCTGAACGTCTGAAATGCTACCGTCTGCTTCAACAATAAAGGCACAGACAACCACTCCCTGAATACCATTCTCCTCGCATACTTCAGGATAATGGATATTTTGTGACAAGAACTGGAATAAAGCAGACTGTCCGCCAGGGAAGCTTGGCATTTGCTCTACAACATCGTATACTTGTTCTGAAGAAGAGGATGAAGGTTTGCCACTTTCTTGCAGCCATTTTTTAGCATCTTCATTGCCTTGATCGGCAGCTTTTTGCATCCAATAGCGAGCTTTTTCATTATTAAAATCAACTCCTAGTCCATGATAGTAACATAAGGCAAGACGATACTGGGCATCAGTTTCCTCTTGGCGGGCGGCCTCGGTATACCACATCACTGCCTTCTTCATGTCCTTAGCCACGCCATAGCCACCATCGTAACATGCACCAATAACATATTGTGCATCTGCTATCCCCTGCTCAGCAGCCTTAGTGTACCACATCGCAGCATTCTGCATATTTTTGGCCACACCTTCGCCTTGAAAATAGCAACTACCAAGAAATAGCTGTGCAACTGCATCGCCCTTTTGGGCACCCCTTGTATACCATTCTACTGCCTTATTATAATCCTTTATCTGCCAATAGCAAAAACCAGTATACTGCATGGCAACTGGTATGCCTGAATTCGCTGCTTTCTCTAAATAAGTGAGAGCTTCCTTATAGTTTGTTTTTAATTCAATACCATTTAAAAATTCAATACCCTTTAAAAAAAACTCATTCTTTTCAGCGGCCTCTTTCGTCTTTTCCTCTAAATCATATTTTGGGGCTTTCAGTATGACTTTTTCAACTTCTCCATCATTATAGTAAAATTTGTCAAGGCGACTCTGTGCATCTTTCACCCCCTGCTCAGCGGCCTTGGTGAGCCACATTATAGCTTTCTGCCAGTCCTTTTCCACACAATCGCCATCATAATAGAATGAGCCAAGTGTATTCTGCGCTTCAGCATATCCTTGCTCCGCAGCCTTAGTAATCCACTTCGCAGCATTCTTCGCGTCCTCTTTCACACCAAAGCCCCAAAGATAACTCACGCCTAGTGTATACTGCGCTTCAACAAGTCCTTGCTCCGCAGCCTTTGTGTACCACATCGCTGCTTTCTGCAAGTCATCTTCTACACCTTTGCCGTAACTATAGCATTCGCCAAGTGTATACTGCGCTTCAGCATATCCTTGCTCCGCAGCCTTTGTGCACCACAGCACAGCTTTCTGCAAGTCCTCTTCCACACCCATGCCATAAAAATAGCATACGCCAAGTTTATACTGCGCTCCAGCCAATCCTTGTTCCGCAGCCTTTGTGTACCACATCACAGCTTTCTGTAAGTCCTCTTCCACACCCTCACTAAATTCATAGCATAAGCCTAGTTTAAACTGTGCTTCAGCATATCCTTGCTCCGCAGCCTTTGTATACCACATCACAGTCTTCTGTAAGTCATCTAACCGATAATAACATGAACCAACCATGACCATGGCTATTGGTAAACCAGAATTTGCAGCTTTTTCAAAAAAAGGGATAGCTTCTTTATATTTAGGTGTTTTCCCAGATGCAAGTTCAACCCCTCTTCTAAAATCTTCATTCTGTTCAACGGCAGCCTCAAGCAATTTATCCTGATCAGAGTTCTGGGCCATCACAGGAATCGAAGATGACAGCATCGTGACAACGATTAACAGAATTACTCTCATAAGATGTCTTTTTGTATTCATAATAGCTTTTGTTTTTAGTTTCTGCAAAGGTATGAAAATAAAGTGAAACAACAAAACATTTATTTGACTTTTCATCAAAAAAAGGTTAGCAGCGCGGCTGGGGCGGGAGCCCCAATGAGCGGGGAGGTGGGAGAAATGCGAAGCGAGCGGGGAGTCGCAAGGCGGATTAATCGGCTTTACCTAATTCCAGGCCAGTAGGACTGATGTGGTAATTCACATCGTTACGTCGGCCTATAATGTGGTCTTCGTCATCGCCCCATATTTTGTCGTATTGCTGAGCAGTGATGCGTTTGCCGGTTTTGTCAATGAGTATCTTATTCTTGCCTACCCAAGCAACAATACAATGGTCATACTCATCACCAAATCCATCGAACTGGAAGGGAATGGCTGCACTTCCGTCAAGGTTCAGCATGCCAACTTTGCCATTAGGGAGGCGCAGAATGACATGACCATATCGATGGCTCCAGATGTCACCTACTAGCACTTCGTATTTTAGCGGGATAATGATTTTCCCTTGTTTATTAACAGTGCCGAAAAGAGCATCTTCACGTTTATATTCTTCGACTCCGTAAGTACTGCTGCCAATTTCTTGAATGCTCCTATAAGCAAATGGAATAGAAAGTTTGCCGTGTTCATCCAGTAGTCCCCACTTTTCAAGATCTCCTACTCCATCTATATAAGGATAATCTACCACGCCAAAAGTGCCATCCTGGAATGGTGTCACTCTTGCGAAAACCCTGCCACCAAGCGCATAGCTCTTTACTTTATCCATCACGGCCTTGGCTTTGGGCGATGCTTTCTGGGTAGCACCGTATTCTGCATAGCACTCCATGACTGCAGAAAACAATTCGACAAACTCTTCTGTTTGCATGAAATCCTTTTTCAGGATAGCATAACACTGGCTGTCATCGCCAGATATAGAGTATGCGAACTCAGAGATAGCGAAAGCCTCGTACTCTTCCTGTGCGCTTATCTGCATACAAAGACACAGACTAACAACTGCAAATAATAATCTTTTCATGGATAATACGCTTAGATTGTTCTTAATCATTGATATCTGAATGCAAAGATAATATAATAATCAATTAGTTCCAAACTTTAATGGCAAAATATGATGATTAATACACTAATTCATTAATTCATTTACGAATATTGGGCGCTAGCCCATTAGGGGTAGCGGCGCGGCTGGAGGCGGGAGCACAATGAGTGGGGAGGTGGGAGAAATGCGAAGCGAGCGGGGTTGGCTCGAGCTAGGTTGCATCTCGGAAATACAAAGAAAAAAACGTTTTTCTTTGGTATTTCACTCGATTTACACTATCTTTGCAGCCGATTAATTAAAAAAGTATGGATATTACAGAAAGGTTTTTGAACTATACGCAATTCGACACGCAGTCGAGCGAGGACAGTGATACAGTGCCTAGTACGGCGAAACAGCTGGTGTTTGCAGAGTATCTGAAGAAGGAACTGGAACACGAGGGGCTGAGCGATGTGGAGATGGACGACAAGGGCTACATCTACGCTACACTGAAGGCTAATACTAAAGACAATATACCTACCATCGGATTTATTTCGCACTATGATACGAGTCCCGACTGTTCGGGTGCAGACATCAAGCCGCATATAGTACGCAACTATGACGGCACTGACATACTGCTGAGCGAGGGCATAGTGAGCTCGCCAAGCAAATTTCCTGAGCTGCTGCAGCACACTGGCGAGGACCTGATAGTGACTGACGGAACCACACTGCTGGGTGCCGACGATAAGGCCGGCATAGCTGAGATAGTGGAGGCGATGTGCTATCTGCGCGATCACAAGGAGATAAAGCACGGCGACATACGCGTGGCGTTTAATCCTGACGAGGAGATAGGTATGGGCGCGCACCACTTTGATGTGGAGAAGTTCGGTTGCGAGTGGGCCTACACGATGGATGGAGGCGACGTGGGCGAACTGGAGTTTGAGAACTTCAACGCTGCAAGCGCTAAGGTGTATATAAAGGGCGTGAGCGTGCATCCTGGCTATGCCAAGGGCAAGATGGTGAACGCCAACGTGCTGGCAATGGAGCTGGCCGGGCTGCTGCCTGAGGACGAGCGACCTGAGACGACTGAGGGTTATCAGGGATTCTTCCATCTGCTGAGTGTGCAGGGCAACGTGGAGCGTGCACAGATGCACTACATAATACGCGACCACGACCGTGAGCGATTTGAGGATCGCAAGCGCACAATAGCCAACGTGGTGGCTGCGATGAACGAGAAATATGGCGAGGGCACAGTGACGCTGGAGACTAAGGACCAGTACTACAACATGAAAGAGAAGATAGACCCGCAGATGCACGTGATAGACCTGGTGCTGCACGCTATGCAGGACTGCGGTGTGGCGCCGAAAGTAAAGCCGATACGTGGTGGTACGGATGGTGCACAGCTATCGTTCAAGGGTCTGCCCTGCCCCAACATATTTGCAGGCGGAGTAAACTTCCACGGACCTTACGAATTCGTAAGCATCCAGTCGATGGAAAAAGCCAAGCAGGTAATCGTAAAGATCTGCGAACTTACCGCCGACTTTAATCTTTAATGTTTAATGTTTAATCTTTAATGTTTAAAGTTTAATCTTAAACGTTAGTAAGGGCATCGAGCGATTCTTGCTCGCCTACTATCCAGATGATATCGCCCTCGCGGAAGCGACGGTTGGGACTATAGGGGGAGAGGCTTTCCTTTCCCTCTTCTAATCCTACTACCATACAACTGTACATGTCGCGGATACGACTCTCGACGAGAGTCTTGCCAACAAACGGACTGTCGGCTCCGATGATGAGCTGGCGCAGTTTCATCTCGCGCTTCTCGAGTTCTACGTCCTGCCCAAGCAGTTCGTTCTCGATGGCCTCGCGGAATGCGGTGAACTGCTGGTCGCTACCGATGACCTGAAGCACATCGCCAGGGAACAGAATGTTGTATCCGTCAGGTATGTTGATGCGGCGACCACCACGCAATATGCTGCTGACGTGAACACCATACTTCTTGCCCAGATTGAGCTGTGCAAGAGTCTGGCCCATCCAACTGGAGTTGTTAGGCAACTGGAACTCGGCGATATGGATATCGCGATCGAGCAGCTTGCCCTCGTAGAGCGGACGTTTCTTGCCGTGCACCTGGGCTTCGATATCGCGTGAGCGCAGGTTCTGAATGAACAGTCGCTCGAGTGTGATGGAACGATGCTTGGTCCAACGAGAGAATATGATGAGCACGATGACTATCAGACCTATGGTAATCATCAGCGCATTGGTGAATCGACTCAGGTAATTGCAGATGTAGAAGATGAAGCTGACGGCTATCACTACGCGTACCAATATGGTGAACATGAGTGGCAGACGGTTGCGATTGCTCTCGGCCCACAGTGCTTTCCACTCCTCGCTGTGATTCTTCTTCATGACCATGGCACGCAAGAAGGGGGCTATCAGCATGACGGTAAGCACACCCGTGATGGCATTGGCATACCAGTGGAGCTCCCAACCAGGCAGCAGTCGGCGAGTGAACGGCAGCACAAAAGTAAACATGAGCGCGATGGTGGCCGACGAAAGGATGGAGTAAACGATGGTATTGATAGACATCTGGGTGAGCAGACGCTTCCACTTGCTCTCCTCCTGACTATGCGTATTGCCGATGGTGAGCTGATTGAGCGAATTGATGAGTTTGGTGGGCAGATGCTTTTCGAGCTTGCTGTAGGCTGGTGTGGCCAGACGGATCATGTAAGGCGTAAGGAAGGTGGTGATGACAGACACAGCTACCACAACCGGATAGAGGAACTTGCCGATAACGCCAAGCGACAAACCCAGCGATGCGATAATGAATGAGAACTCACCTATCTGCGCCATCGAGAATCCGCAACGTATGGCCGACTTGAGCGACTGTCCGCCCAACATGAACGATATGGTGCCAAACAGGCTCTGACCTACCAGTATGGTGAGTACCAGACAGAGTATAGGCAGGGCGTATTCTACCAGAATCTTAGGATCGACCAGCATACCTACCGACACGAAGAACACGGCTCCGAAGAGATTCTTTACAGGTTCAACAAGTTTCTCGATGCTCTCGGCCTCGATAGTCTCGGCCAGGATACTACCCATGATAAATGCTCCGAATGCAGAGCTGAAGCCTACCTTGGTTGAGAACACGGCCATGGCACAACACAGACCCAGCGACACTATCAGCAGCACCTCGCTATTGATAAGTTTGCGCACATGGCGCAGAAACAGCGGTACGGCGAATATACCAACCACAAGCCAGAGTATCAGGAAGAATGCGATGCGCATGACCGACTCGAGCAGTTGGCCGCCATCGGGATTAGATCCGCTGGCGAGTGCACTAAGCATCACCATCATGACAATGGCCAGGATATCCTCGAGAATGAGCACACTCATCACCATGCCGGCAAACTGCTGCTGGCGCAGTCCCAGATCGTCGAAAGCCTTGTATATAATGGTGGTACTCGACATGGCGAGCATACCGCCAAGGAAGATGCAGTCCATCTTGCCCCATCCGAACACGTGACCTACCATCACGCCAAGCATCATCATACAGAATATGATGGTGACTGCCGAAATGACAGGCGAGGCGCCCATCTTAAGAATCTTCTTGAACGAGAAGTCGAGTCCCAACGAGAACAGCAGGAACATCACACCGATATCGGCCCACAGATGAACATTGGCCATATCTACCACCGATGCTGTGTAAGGCATGTTAGGACTAACTAGAAATCCAGCCACAATGTATCCTAACACAAGTGGCTGCTTGAGCTTCTTGAATATGAGTGTAACCACACCGGCCACCATCAGTATCAGTGCCAGGTCAGCAATCATTGGTGGGAGTTCTGCCATAGATTTATAGTTTTAATACCACTGCACGGCATTCGAATAGCTCGAGCGCTTATCATACTTGAGCGCATCGGTAAGCGTAGCTGCATTACAGCGGAATGAGAAGTTATAACTTGTATAAGGTGCAAGCACTACCGAACACGACATATTGAAGCAGTGCAGGTCGCGATTCAGCGATGCTGTAGTCATTGATATCTTCTTGTTGTCGAAGTCGTAACCAGATGAGAACGAGATGTTCCATCCGTCGCTGATGCGAATGTTACCACTGACGTTCAAGTTCTGAGTGAACTTGTAAGGATAGCGCATGGTGTTGTAGTTGAACTTGCTGAGCGTCTGGTCCTCGCGCATGGTGATACCATATCCGAAGCTAAGGCTCCAAGGCAACTGGAATGCCATATATCCGTCTTCGTCGGTCTCGGCTTTCTCGCCACCCTTACGCTTGGCTCCATGCTTGGCTTTCTCCATATCTTTGTCGACGTTGGTCTCTACTTCTGAATCCCACTCGTCGTCATCGTTCTGACCATTGTTTCCCTTGTTCTTATCCTTGTCGACCTTCTCGCCACGCAAGCGCTTGAAGATCTTGGCGAGCTTCTCGTTGCTGAGTGTGTACGACAGGTTCTGCGATATACCCTGGAATCGACCAATCTTACCCATACCCCAATATGTCTTGGTGTCAGACACACGTGGTGTTGCACCTACGCTATCAGCCTCGTACACATACGATGCGAACACGGCACTAAGGTTGAGTGTATAGTTCTTTGAGAGCTTAAGTCGCAACGATGTTGAGAGGTCGCTCCAAGGACGTATGTCGGTAGCCATATTGTACGACATCGACATGCGGAACTCGTCGATAAGCGATATCTTCTTGTATCCAGTAGAGTCGTCGTCGCTCTTAACCTTCATTTCAAGGTTCTGCGACAGGTCCATCGATATGCTACCAGTCTTACCCTTGCCAGGCACTCCGTAGGCACCCATCGAATATGGCGAATACTCTACCAAAGTGACCTTACCATCGGCATCGGTCTTCTGATAGGTGTCGTAGTATCCGTAGCGCGATGCACTGAAATCGGGTGCGTAGCTGAAGCTTACACTAGGTGTAACAACGTGACGGATGGCCTGAATCTTATCGCCAAACAGCTTGCGACTGGGGATGTACATTCCGTACAACTTGGTAGATGCGCTGAGCGACAGATTCCAGTTGTAAACGTTGTAGAATCCACTCAGTGTGTCGCTGATTTCACGCTGATTTACAGCATCCCACGATTTATGTGTCTTATTGAAATATGTACGGTCGGTGAAGTTGAACGATGGGTTGACGTTAAGATAGCCAAACAGCGTAAAGCTGCCGCTGATAGGTATCTGGTGCTGCATGCCGTTCTTCCAGTCGCGAGTAAGCGATGAGTGCAGCAGCTTGTCTTCCTTTGTAGTGATAGAGTTTGTGAGGTGACCAGTATACTGCATCGAGATCTTCTCGTACCAGCGCTCGGCACCTACGCGCTTTTTGCGCTTAAACGGGTAGAAGCGGGAGATAGAGATATTCAGGTCGGGCAGCGTGAGCGCTATTGTGCTATCACGCATGTTCTGGTTCAAGTTGGTAGATGAGGTCAGCGTCATGCCAATGCTCGAGAATGTGGTGCTCCACGATACAGATGATGTACGTGTGGACTGTGTGAGCGATTGGGGGTTATACATAGAGCTGAGGTTATCCCTCTCGAAGCTGCTCGTTGCGAAGTTTACGCTTGCCGACAGCTGCGAGTATGGGTTGGCTTTCGCGTCCTGACGGTGACTCCACTGAATCTTAAAACTGGTGGTCTTAGAGTAGTCAGGCATATTCTTCTCGCCGTTGATGGTGTTCTGATAGCTGGCATAGAACGAACCGCTGTACCTATAGCGCTTGCGGTAGTTGGATGCGGCTGACAGTCCCCAAGAACCCTTAGTATAGATTTCGCCAAGAAGTTTCAAGTCCATCTTGTCGTTGATTGCAAAGTAGTATCCACCATCGCGCAAGTAGAATCCGCGCTCGGTCTCATCGCCGTATGTAGGCATGATGAGTCCGCTGGAGTAGCTCTTGGTGAACGGGAAGAATCCGTAAGGAATAGCCAGTGGCAGAGGCACATCGGCCACTACCAGATATGTAGGACCGAACACTACGTCCTTGCCTGGGCGCACCTTGGCACGCGACATGGCGAGATAGAAATCGGGATGGGGATCATCGCAGGTGGTGTAACGACCGTGCTGAAGAAACATCTCGCCATCGGCGCCACGCTTAGACAGTTCGCTGGTAAGGAAACCTTCCTGCTGCTGAGTGTAAACGCTAGAGATAAGACCTTTCTTGGTCTTAAAGTTGAATGCCATCGTATCGCTCTGATACTCGTCGTTACCCATCTTGAACACAGGGGTTCCAACAAGCTCGTTGGTGGTGGTATCCTTACTACCAGTGGCGTGTACCAGACTGCTGTCAAGACTCATGTATATCTTGTCGCTCTGCAGGTCCATATTCTGGTATTTCACCTTTGAATCGCCATACAGATGAGCCAGTCCTGAAGCTGCTTCGTAAGTAAGCGAATCCTCGGCCGAATACTCTACTGGCGCGTCGATACCATTCTTACGGCTCCTGTTGATACTATCCTGAGTCAACGAATCGTCGACAGCCTTGTTGTGGCGGAATATAGCGAGCTGGATTGAATCCATGGCGGTAGTATCGACAGATGCTGCAGCCTTGATAGTATCATTGGTAACGATACTAGCTGTGGTATCGGCAGGGATACTATCATTAGCACCAGAGTCTTTCTGAACTCTGGATACCATCTCCATTGGTACCTCCGCCATCACCAGTAAGATGACGAAAGTGAACACAATCAATACCGATTTTCTTTTCACGGCTGCAAAATTACTAATAATTCTGCGATTTCCGCCATAGATTAACAGAGATTATCACAAATTATTGGTCTTTATTCAAACAAATCAACCCATTTCAGGAATTTTCGCACTCCTTCGGGGCCAAATTTCTCTAAACTCTGTGCAGTTTCCACTACACTACGCTCGTGGTCGATGTGCGACTTAGAGTAAAATTTATCTGCATAGCACACCACCTGTTCCTCCATCACATCGGGTTCGTAACTACGATCGAGCGGCAATGGCAGATTCTGACGTTCAATCTGTTCGCGCGAAAGACCAGTACCAGTATGGCGTTCGCACACCAGTGCATGGCGCACAAGACCTTCGTCGCGCAATATCTGTCCGCCGATATATCCATGACAGATGTATGGCTCAGTGCCAAAACACTGTATCGATGGTGCATTGCAGCGGAAGATGCCGATATCGTGCAACATTGCAGCCTCCTCAAGAAACTCCTTGTCGAGTCGCAGTTCGGGGTGCTTCTTAGCTATCAGTAGACAGCGGTCGGCCACCTGACGTGAGTGTAATAACAGTATCCGCCGGAGTTCATTCTCCGACGGATAATACTTATCTATAATAGATTGATAATCCATTATGCCTCGCGCTCTATCCAGGCGATAGTGTCACCCTGACGGATGTTCTGACCTGGCTTAACACTGATGTCGACAAGCTTGCCTCCGAGAGCAGCTGGGATTGCAACAATCTCGCCCCACTTGGTCTGCAGATAGCAGAATGTGTCGCCCTCTTTGTACTTCTGACCAATGAATGGCTCAACGCATGGTGCAAGTACACCTTCGCCACCGAAGCCCCACAACAGCTGACCTGCCAGAGGAGCCTTAACGGCATCGGCCTTAGCATGCTTAAGAGCATCGATCTCTTCCTGCGAAATCTTCTGTCCGCCACCCAGCTTGGCATCCTTTGCCTTCTGAATGTCAGCCAGCAGCTGCTTCTTGGCCTGACCGCTCTTGAATGGACGGTACTGCTCTGGGTGCATAGCCAGCTCGAACAGCTCTTCGTCGTCCTGTCCGTAGTCCCAACCGTTCTCGTCCATCTCCTTGCGGAATCCGTCGAGAGCATTCTCGAGCAGTGTGTGAGGATCGGCATCGGTAAACTTACGGTTCTGCTTCTCAGCCAGCTCTACCAGCTCAGGAGCGATTGTTCCAGGCACCTTACCGCTCTTACCCAGGATCATACCCCAGATGGCATCGTCCATCATTACGTAGCGACCCTTGCCCTGCTCCATGGTGAGCAGATTCATCAGAGCGATGTTCTTAGTGTACTGTGAGAATGGTGTTACCAGTGGGGGATATCCTACCTTTGGCCATACATACTCTACCTCGTTGAACAGCTTAACAAGCATATCGTCCATGGTAAGTGCATTCTCGCCCTTCTTCTCGCGCTCCTTGTTGATCATCTTCTGGATAGGACCAAGATCGGCCATCATCGATCCCATCATACCGCCAGGAAGACCGCAACCAAGCAGCAGACTTGACATGTGTTTGTTAGCTGGGTTGATGAAGCATCCCAACCAGTCGTCGATGAACTCCTGAGTGAGTGTACGTGCCTGCATATAAGCATTCATATCCAGATCGGCCACCTCAAAGCCCTCGTTCTTCAGCATCGAACGAACAGAGATGATATCTGGGTGAACCTTACCCCACGACAGAGGCTCGATAGCAGTATCGATTACATCGGCACCATTGTTACATACCTCGAGGATAGATGCCATCGACAATCCAGGACCAGAGTGTCCGTGATACTGAATGATGATATCGGGGTGCTTGGTCTTGATAGCCTTGGTGAGAGCACCCAGCATAGCTGGCTGACCGATACCGGCCATATCCTTCAGACAGATTTCCTCGGCACCGGCAGCGATTACCTCGTCGGCAATAGCTGCGTAGTACTCTACGGTGTGAACAGGCGATGTGGTGATACACAGTGTGGCCTGTGGTGTCATGCCACCCTCCTTAGCCCACTTGATACTTGGGATGATATTACGGGTATCGTTCAGTCCACAGAAGATACGAGTGATGTCAACACCCTGAGCGTGCTTAACCTTATACATCAGTGCACGAACATCGTCGGGCACAGGATACATGCGGAGTGCGTTGAGACCACGGTCGAGCATGTGGGTCTTGATGC
>Ga0310694_10004758_pt1 | contig 13062 bp, 9 predicted proteins | sample 174DNAGHGhighgp2_FD_203884 | JGI IMG/M metagenome (GOLD analysis project Ga0310694, IMG submission 203884) | Sheep rumen microbial communities from Palmerston North, Manawatu-Wanganui, New Zealand - 1742 DNA GHGhigh gp2 (v2) (version 2) | ecosystem: Host-associated > Mammals > Digestive system >...
ACGATTCGCCCTTCGGTTCAAGGAACATATCGCCTGGCGACAACTTGACCTTCGCCTCGGTCTCAAGACGCTGGGCGAGTTCTCCGGACGGAACCCCAAGCTCGGTGGTGTCAAGCCAGGCAAGGTACGTGGCGTCGAGATCGGCCACGTGGACGCGCGGCAGCCTCTCGCGCACGAATTTCAAAAACGCCAGATAGTTTCCATGAAGGTAAGTGCGCAGTTCATCAAGCCAATAGGCGCACTTCGCCCACGCGACGGAAGAAGCCAGAAAGCCAAACGTGTTAAGGTAGCCGGTGCCGTGTATGCTATGCGTCCGACGCATGCGTTCCCGCACTTCCGGATTCGCACATACGGCAGCCGAAACGTGCAGACCGGCAAGATTGAACGTCTTTGTGGCTGACCAGAACGTCATGAACGTATCCTCAAACCCATAGGCCACCTTCGCGTAAGGCACGTGGCGAAAACCTGGCATCTGCAAATCCGCGTGTATTTCGTCGCTCAGCACGAAGACACCGTGGCGACGGCATATCTCGCCAACCCGGCGAAGTTCGTCGGCAGACCACGTGCGTCCGGCGGGATTGTGCGGATTACAGAGGAGGAAAAGCTTAGCGTGTGGATCGGACGCCTTCCGTTCCAAATCCTCGAAATCCATTTCATAGGAGAAGTCCCCTTCGCCGTGCGACGTTACGCGGCGGAGCGGGCTTTCAAAAAGCTTCACCCCGTGGTCGCGGATTACCTCCAGAAAACCACAATATGCCGGCGTCTGGAGAATGATTCCGTCGTCCTTGTCCGCACAGAACACGTTAAGCGCCGCCCCCAGCGAACGCAGTACGCCCGTAGTCTCCACAAGCCACTTCGTGTCGATTGTCCAGCCATGCCTCAGTGCAAGCCAATGTGCAAGGCTCTGCCGCCAGCTTTCAGGCGCAAGCGCATAGCCGAACACGCCGGAATCTACACGTTCGTGAAGCGCGGAAATGATTTCTGGCGGGGCGCGAAAGTCCATATCCGCCACCCATAGAGGTAGCGTCTCGCCGTCGGACAGCACGTCCCATTTCACACACGCCGTCCCGCGTCGCCGCGGGAGCGTGTCAAAATCGCATTTTTGCACACCTGTCATCGCCGGATATTATACCAAACCCTCCTTATATCAATCAAGTATCAAACGCTGTTTTGGTTTATCTTTTCGCATTCCGAGGTGCGAAATCCACAGAATATGGTAAACTATCTCTCAGCCATCATAGGCACAACCACGGAAACAGAAACTTTTATGACGCTTCAACAGTTGAAATACGCGGACGCAGTGGCGTCTTGCGGATCGATAAGCGAGGCCGCGCGGCGGTGTTTCGTCACGCAGCCCACGCTTACGGAATCCATCCGCCTGCTGGAGGAGGAGTTGCGGATTGCAATCTTCACGCGATCGGCAAAGGGCGTGAGCGTGACGCGCGAAGGCGAGGAGTTTCTCGCATCGGCGCGGCAGATCCTCGACGACGCGGCACGCATCCAAGAGAAATACACCGGTAAGGCCGTGCGCCGTCCGCAGTTCGCGGTGTCGTGCCAACACTACGCCTTCGCGGTGGAGGCGTTCATGGACGTCGTCACGGCGAACGGGGCGGACACCTACGACTTCACCCTCCGCGAGACGGTAACGAGCGAAATCATCGACGACGTCGCCCGCCACCGCAGCGAAGTCGGCATTCTGTACCTTTCGCGGCGCAACGAACGCGCGATAATGAAAATACTCCGCAAGGAGGAACTAGTTTTCGAGGAGCTGTTCGAGGCAAAGCCGCACGTGTTCCTCGGCAAGAAGCACCCGCTCGCGAAGAAAAAGTCGATTCGTCCGCAGGAACTCGACGCCTATCCATACCTGACCTACGAGCAGGGGTCCGAAAACGCGCTCTACTTCGCGGAGGAGGTCATGCCGTCAATCGACCGCAAGAAAAACATCCGCGTGCGCGACCGCGCCACGATGACAAACCTCGTGCTTGGGCTCAACGGCTTCACCGTGGCCTCGGGCGTACACGCAAAGGGCTACAACCCGGCCATCGTCTCCGTGCCGCTGAAGCTAGACGACTCAATCCGCGTCGGCACGATACGACGCAGCGGAATGCCGCTCTCCCCTGCCGGTACCGCGTTCGTGGACGCCGTCCGCGCCCGCATCGCAAACAGATAGCCACGTTCCAAATAAAAAGGTTTACCCTACATGGAAATATACGACACACACGCGCATTTCGACGAAGACCGTGCGAAAACGGAGGCCACTCTCGCCCGTGCGCATTCAGCCGGCGTGACGCGCCTTATGGCCGTGGGCGGTTCCCCGGAGCTGAACCGCGCCGCAATTCTCGCACAGTCGCTCGCCCCGGACGCGACGCGCCTCGCACTAGGCGCCGACCGCGACCAAGTTGGCGGCGCACGAACGAACGAGGAACTCGCCTCGGCCGTCCGTACACTCCACGCCGCGCACCGCTGCGCAGCCGTGGGCGAAATCGGACTCGACTTCCACTACTCGCCGGAAACCAAGGACGCGCAACGCGATCTCTTCGCCAGGCAACTGGCGCTTGCGGACGAACTCGCCCTTCCTGTCGTGGTCCACACGCGCGACGCGGACGACTCCACCCTCGGCGTGCTGGACGAGGTCCCATGGTGCCGGGACGCGCCCCGCGGCGTGATACACTGCTTCACCGGCTCGCCTTCATTCGCCCGCCAGCTGCTCGACCGCAATTTCTTCATCTCAATTTCCGGAATCGTCACCTTCCGCGCAGCGGACAACGTGCGCGAATCAGCTCTCGTCGTGCCGGACAACCGCCTGCTGGTGGAAACCGACTCACCCTTCCTCGCGCCGGTTCCGATGCGCGGCAACGAAAACGAGCCTGCTTTCATAACCCACACCGTCAAGTTCCTCGCCACACTGCGAAACATCCAAGCGGAAGACCTTGCCGCCCGCACCTTCGCGAACGCAGTATCCCTTCTCGGATGATTGGACTTACTGCACTTGCAGATCAGGACGATTGCAGAGACATCAGTATCCCAAGCAGGGCAATGAGCGCTGTGTCCGTGCGCAGAATGCGCGGGCCAAGCGACATCCTATCAAATCCCTTTTCTTCCAGCAACGCAAGCTCGGCGTCAGTCCATCCACCCTCTGGACCAACGGCCAACACGGGTATTTGTCCCTGCACGAAGACGGGATGAAACGCATGAAACCGGATTCCTGCGGCGTATGGGTGGGCAAGGATTCTAGGGATCTGTCCCTCAAACATCGAATCGAAGTTACACTTCATGAAGTGCGCGAAGTTCTTTGAAACGTGGATCGTTGGCAACTGGGTCGTACCCGCCTGCTGAAGGCCGTCCACGAGAAGCGGACGGTAGATTTCCTCCCTCAGGAGCTGGGCGCCCCAGAACGCCTTCTCAACCTTCTCCGCACCTACGAGGAAAATCCTCCGCACGCCAAGACTCGCCAATTGTGGCAACAGGCGTTTCATGGAACGCGGGCGCGGTGGAGCGAGAATAAGATCAATCCACGAAGGAAGAGACGGTGTGTCGTGAGTGCAGCGCACTGTCACGGATTTCCCGTCTATACGCTCAATTACGGACGTTCCGATTGGGCCGTCGATGACTCCCGTCTTGAGCGTCTGCCCCACTTCACCATGCAAGACGCCTAGGATATGTTCGGTGCGGACATCAGAAAACGTCGCAAGCCCGTCCCGCACCTCACACGGCTCAAATAGGATTCGGTTCATCGACAGCAATCCGCTACAGTTCAACCGGCGTGAGGCGCACGTCGCCTGGCACACAAGGGAGCGCGAAGCGGATGACGCCGCCCTTCTTCTTTTTGTCGCGCTTCATGATTGGCACAAGCGATTCGAATGTGCAGCCATCCGGCAACGACGTTGGTAATCCTACGCGTGCGAATGGCGCGGCAACTCGGTCTGGCCAGTCTGCTGGTGCAAGACCGAGACGCACCGCGAGGCGCGCTTCCTCGACCGTTCCGATCGCGACGGCTTCGCCGTGCTGGATAGTGAAGTTGGATGCTGTCTCGACGGCGTGGCCAACGGTGTGACCGAGGTTCAACTTGCCGCGAACGCCCTTTTCAAATGGGTCTTCGCGGACACAGTGTACCTTCACGGCCAAAGCACGGGCGACGAATGCTGCAAGCCTCTCAACATCGCCATTCACATCTGGAGTTTCATCCAGCAAGCAGGGGTCGGCGATGAAGGCATGTTTTATCGCCTCGGCAAGACCGCAACGCCACTCGCGCTCAGGCAAGGTGGCGAGCGTATCGACGTCCGCAAGCACGAGCGATGGAGAATGGAACGCGCCGACGAGGTTCTTCGCCTCTGGGAGGTCGCATCCCGTCTTGCCGCCGGTCGAGGCGTCAACCATTGAAAGAAGCGTAGTCGAGACGTTCACCCAGCGGATGCCGCGCATCCACGTGGCGGCGGCGAAGCCGGTAAGGTCGCCCGTCACGCCGCCGCCGACGGCAACGGCAAAGTCGTCGCGGGCGAGTCCGGCGTTCAGAAACGCCTTCCATATCAACTGGACGGTCTCAAGCGTCTTCGTCGATTCGCCTGCGGGGATCACGGCGCGTGACGTCTCCACGCCTGCGGCGCGTAGGGACGATTCAACCTTGCCGCCGTAGAGCGGATCCGTGTTGGCGTCGCACACAACGACGGCGCGTTTGCCGAGGCCGAGCGAGGACGTCGTCTCGCCGAGACCTACAATGATGTTGCTTCCCGCGAAAACGAGCGACGGAACGTCGCCGGAATCTATGCGCCATGCGCCAAACAAATCCTCCGCCTTTTCAGCCAGGGCTTCGGGGGTGCCATTGGAAACGTCTAAGCGGCGCGGGAAACTCGCGTAGTGTGAAGCGCGTTTTGAAAGAAGTTTTTTGATGGCTTCGTGTCCGCCAGCGAGCGGACGCGCCCCCGGCGCGTTGTCGATGCGCATGCAAAGTGCCTCGAATCCGCACTCGAGGCAAACGACCGTGCCATTCGCCTCGGCGATGGCACGGCACTCCGGATTGAGAAGCGCGCCGCCGCCAAGGGCCACAACATGCCTTGGCCTGGCGGCGACGGACATCAGCGCCTGTTTCTCGACGGCGCGGAAACCGACCTCTCCCTCTTCTGCGAATATCTGCGGAATGGTCCGGCCGTCAGTTTCGACGATTACGGAATCGACATCCGCGAAAGGCAACCCCAAACGAGCGGCCAGCAACCGGCCCACGGTGGACTTGCCGCTACCGGGCGGCCCGTAGAGGAAGAGGTGGTTCATCTGAACTCAGGCTTCGGCCTTGTTCGTGTTCTGCGCCTCGTTGACGCGCATTGGACGCCCCATGACATCCTTGTCGTTCATCTCGGCGATGGCCTTCTCCGCCTCCGCGCGGTTGGGCATAACGACAAAAGCGAATCCCTTGGATTTGTTGTTGTAGCGGTTGGTGACGACGCGCACGGAATCGACCTTGCCGAACGCCTCAAACGTCTGGCGGAGCTGGTCCTCGGTCATGTCATAGCTCAGGTTGCCCACGTAAAGCTCCACGCTGCCTGCGGGAATCGGAGGCCTTGACGTATCCGGGCGCGGCTCGCGGCGCGGCTGGGGCTGTTTCTTCGGCTGGGGCTGCTGGGGCTTTTTGGGAGTGCCCTTCGCGGCCTTCCTGCGGCCGACGAGGAACCCGATCAGGTAACCTACGCCCAACGCCACGACTAGCGCCACTATTGCGTGGGGCGGGCAGCATTTCGCGCACGGCGTACACGTATTGGCCGCTTCAGCCGCAAACAGTATCATTGAACTCATTTTTTCTTCTCTCTCTTTCTTTCTCTTTTCTTTTTTTTTGGATCGCATCTCAGCCTGCAAGGAATCCGTCCAGCTTCTTGAGACGCGAGGGGTGGCGCAACTTGCGCAGGGCCTTAGCCTCGATCTGGCGTATGCGCTCGCGCGTCACGTTGAACTGCTTGCCGACCTCTTCCAACGTCCTGGAGAAACCGTCGGTCAGCCCAAAACGGTAGTCCAGCACCTGGCGTTCACGCTCAGTGAGCGTCACCAGGATTTCCTGGAGGCGTTCCCGCAACATGGCGTAGGCAGTCTGCTCGGACGGGTTTTCTGCGGACGAATCAGGAATGAAGTCGCCGTATTTAGCGTCGTCGCTGTCGCCTACCTTGCTCTGCAGGGAAATTGGCTGTTGCGCCATGCGGTACACGGCGCGGACCTGGTCGGGCTTCATCTCCATTTCCACGGAGAGTTCCGCCTCGGTCGGTTCGCGCCCGAGTCTCTGGATGAGCTTCTTCTGCACTCGCATGAGCTTGTTGATCGTCTCGATCATGTGTACGGGGATGCGGATGGTGCGGGCCTGGTCCGCAATCGCGCGCGTCGCGGCCTGGCGTATCCACCACGTAGCGTAGGTGGAGAACTTGTAGCCGCGCTTGTACTCGAACTTCTCCACGGCCTTCATGAGACCGGTGTTGCCCTCCTGGATGAGGTCGAGGAATGAAAGCCCGCGGTTCATGTACTTCTTCACGATGGAGATGACGAGGCGGAGATTCGCCTCCACCATCTTCGTACGGGCCTCCTGTCCGCTGCGGAGATATTTCATCAGCTCGCCAAACGTGGTGAGGAACTCCTCTGGCGGCATTCCGAACATGGACTCGTACTTTTCGAGTTTCGCACGGGTATCCGCCAGCTCCGCGTCGCGCCGCTTGGAGGGATGTTGCGCGAGAAGCGTTGTCTTTCGCTTGAGCTGCTGCTTGTACGGAAGGTAGATTGTCTCGTCCGCCTCCATGCAGAGCGTCTCCAGCACTTTCTGCTTGAAATTGAGGGCCTCGAATATCTCCAGCAGCGCGGTGCGGGCGTTCTGCAGTCCCTTCTCCGCTCCGCGGATCTGGGCCGGGGAGGCGTTCTTGCGGTTGCGCTGGACACCAGCGAGCTTGGCGGCCGCTTCCTGCATCCTGCGCCCAAGATCCACAAGGGCCTTTCGGAACACGGGGAGCTGGTCCATGTACGCATCGCGGTTCTCGTCGAACTTGTCCGTCACGACGCGGTCGAAACGCTCCTGCATCCCCTCAAGCCTGTCAAGCAGACCCATGTAGAGACTGGGGGCGAACGCGAAGCGGTTGAACATGTCCTTCGTCTTCGCCTCGCTCTCCTCTATGCGCATGCAGATGTCAACTTCCTGATCGCGCGTTAGAAGCGGCACCTGTCCCATCTGGTGCAAGTACATGCGGATCGGATCGTCGAACATCTCCTGCACGCGTATGCCGTGAAGGCGGCTGTCGCCTATCCTGTCCTTGTTGGCGCGGTAGGCGTCCACGTCCTCGGCGCGGATCACGTCCACGTTCAGCGCTTGGAGTATCTGGAGGTACTCGTCCGCCGTGGATTCGTCCTGCACCGTGGCTGGGACGATTTGGTTTAACTCGTCGTAGGTGACGTAGCCGCCGTTCTTTTCGGCGCGCTGCTTGACCTCCTGGATCACCGCGTTGCGCTCTTCCACGCCCAGTACGCTGTGTGACTGGAACGCGGACATCAGCATCGGGTCGTCCACGTCAAAGTCGTCGCCGTACCCAGACGACGGCAGGGGCATCACGCCGTTGATGCCTAGATCGTCGATGTCATCCACGTCCGGCATGTCATCGTCGTCCGAAGGTGAACGGTCCTCGAGCTTCGCGGCCTCGGCGACTTCTTCAAGATCAAGGTCGCGAGCCTCGTTTTCCGCATCATCGTCGCCTTCAGACGCGAAAGCCGACGCCTCAGCCTCTTCATCCTGAGGGCGCATGGCCTCTTCGTCGTCGCCAAATGCCCCGCCAACCCCTTCCGCATCCCCAGCATATCCACCGGAGACGGGCATGTTCAACTCATCGTCGAACTGGCGGAACTGCTCCTTTTCGGCTTTTTTCCTCGAACTCCTCGACGTAGTTTTCTTCTTCGGCTTAGCTCTTTTAACGGCGGACTTAGCCGCCTTCTTCACAGGGGCCTTCTTCGCCGGGCTATTCGCCTTCGCCGATTTCGCAGACGTTTTTTTTACGTTCTTCTTGACAGCCATGACAGCTCCAGACTATAATCCTATTATATGCAAAAAGTCAAGGGAGTAGTATAGCATATTCTGCATTTTTCGTCAAGGGGTTGCAAATCGAAATAATTTATGCTATAATGTCCGCCACTTTTCCGCACCGTGCGGGAAGGAATGAAATTGGAGAAAAATGACCGTGAACAACCCTGCTACCGCAACTGCGGACAATGCCGCCACCGCAATGAAGTCTGCTTACGCCGCCGCCGGCGTAAACATTGACAGCAAGATGGACGCCTTGAAGTCCATCAAAACGATGGTCGGTGCCACCAAAACCGTGAACGTGGTGGGGGGCATCGGGTCGTTCGGCGGTCTATGCCGCCTGCCGCAGGGTAGTCCGAAGGATACGCTTCTCGTATCTTCAACAGACGGCGTGGGCACCAAGCTCAAAGTAGCCGTGATGATGAAGAGGCACGATACCGTAGGCCAGGACATCGTGAACCACTGCGTGAACGACATCCTCGTTCAGGGCGCGAAACCCCTCTTCTTCATGGACTACGTTGGTGCATCCAAGTTCGACGGTATCGTGTTCCAGCAGATCGTCCAGGGGCTCTGCAAGGCGTGCAAGGAAAACGGCATGGCCCTTCTCGGCGGCGAAACAGCCGAAATGCCCGGTCTCTACCCCGCCAACGAATACGACCTCGTCGGCACCATCGTTGGTACAGTCTCGCGCAGGAAACTCATCACGGGCCAGTCCATCCGCGCTGGGGACGTGATCATCGGTCTTCCCTCCGGTGGACTCCAGACGAACGGCTTCTCGCTCGCTCGCCGCGTGTTCTTCGACCTTTGCCAGATGTCTCCGCATGACAAGCTGCCTGGCACGGACCAAACGATCGGCGACGCCCTTCTCACCGTCCATAAAAGCTTCCTTAAGCCGGTCGGCCGGCTTCTTGACAACAACATCAAGATTAGCGGCATGGCCCACATCACCGGAGGCGGCTTCCAGGACAACATCCCGCGCGTGCTCCCCAAGGCCGTCACCGCCGAGATCGACCGTACCACGTGGCCCGTTCCTACGATTTTCAACTTCATCGAACGTCAGGGCAAGGTTGACCACGACGAGATGTACCGCGTGTTCAACATGGGCATCGGCTTCGTGCTAGTGGTGCCGAAGACCTCGCTGCTGCGCATGAAGACGGTGTTCAAGAACGTCCGCCAGCCCTGGTACCAGATTGGCGTGATTCGCATGCGCAAACCCGGCGCACCGCAGGTGATTTTCTCGAAATAAGCGGGGAACCGCCGATTCAGAAATGGATTGGCGAGGATTCCCGGTCGTGTACCTGGCTGCGGTATAGGCTCCAGCCGTTGTTCAGCCAGAACGCGACGCCACACACCCACATAGCCGGCATAAGTAACTCATGGTTGCCGCTTATCTCCGCAACCATCACGATGGACGTTATCGGCACACGTATCGCGCTCGCAAGGAATCCGGCCATCCCCACAAGCGCGAACTCCGCCGGTACAATGCCAGTCCACGACGGCAACACGCGCTGGAACCAGAATCCCGTCGCCATGCCGAGCGCACATCCACACATCAGCGCCGGAGCGAACACGCCGCCGGAACCGCCCGAGGCCACCGTGAACGACGTGGCCAGCACCTTTAGGAAGAAGAACGCCACGAGACATGCAGGGGCAAGGCTCCACCATCCGTAGCTTACGACGGCTTTGTCCGGCGAATACGCGAAACAGGCGTCAGCAAGGCCATAGCCCGCGCCGTGTATGAACGGACACGCAAGCGCAATCAGTCCCACCGCCACTCCGCCTGCGGCGGCCGTGGCCCACACAGGGACGGCAAGACGGCGGAAGAGGCTTTCCATCCACCTGAAGAACGCGATGTAGAACCTCGCGCCGAAAGTGATTACGAGCGCAAGGCCAAAGTACGGCAGCAGGTGGAGTCCTTTCTCGAAATGCTCGGACGGCATTGCGAAGATTGGTTCCCATCCCCAGAAGCAGGCGAATACCGTGTAGCTGAGAGTGGAGGCGGCAAAGCTTGGCAAGATTGCCTCGTACTCAAGGTCGCTCGACGAGTAGAATATCTCCGCGCCGAAGATCGCGCCCGCAAGCGGTGCGCGGAAAAGCGCCGCGATTGACGCGCCGACTCCCGCCGCAAGCAATATGCGGGCGGCATGGCGGTCAAGGTGCAGTAGGCGCGTGACCACGCGCCCACAAGCAGCGCCAAGTAGCGTGACTGGGCCTTCGTAGCCAGCGCTGCCACCGAGGCCAACGGTAAGCACGGACGCGACCGACTTAACGGGGATTACGGTGCGGGGAATGTCCGCGTCCTGATGGAACGCATGCACTGCGGAGTCAGTCCCGCGCGCGTGCTCAATGCGCGCGAAGCGGGAGATCAGCATAGCGCCTGCGAACGCGCCGATCGCGGGCAGAAGGAAGCGAAGCCAGGGGGCGGTGGCGAGCTCCGCTACTTCGTCCGTCTGCACGATCATCCATTCGAACCCAGCGGTGACGAGTCCAGTTATCGCGCCGAGCAGGGCCGCCTCGATGAAATATCTCCCCGTGCGGAACGACATCCCGCTTCCGGACAAGAAGAACTTCCACGAAGTGCGTGAGATGAGCTTGGAGATGCCGCGGGACATCGTCAACCGTTCTTTTTCGCGGCAATTTCCGCGCCAAGCGCGGCGCCGTCCTTACGCGAACGCGCCTTGAGGAAAATCCTTAGCGGCGCACCTTCCAGGCCGAACCGTGCGCGTATCGCCTTTTCGAGATATGAGAGGTATGCGGGCGTGACGAGTTTCGGGTCGTTCACGAACAGCCGCACCGTGAGCGGGTCCGTGCCGACCTGGAGTCCGTAGTAAACCTTGAGCCGCTTGCCGTTCTTCATCGGCGCGGGCGTGCGCTTGCCCGCCTCCACGAGCGTACGGTTGAGGACGCCCGTTGGCATCTGCGTCTGCACGCTCGATGCGACGGCGTCGATTGCGTCCACCGTCTTGCGGATGTTGTAGCCTGTCTTCGCGCTGCAATAGACGATGGGAGCGAACGATATGAACGGCATCATCTGGCGCAGCACGGGCGTGGACGTCGCCTCAGTCATGCCCTTCTCCAGCGCCAGGTCCCATTTGTTCATCAGTATCACGCACGCGCGGTGGGCATCGAGAATCTTGCCGACGATGCGCATGTCCTGTTTCGTCGGGCCAAGTTCGCTTTCAAGGACGAGCAGAACCACGTCCGCCTCCTCGATCGCCTGTTCGCTGCGGAAGAGGGAGAAGTTGTCCACGCTCGTCTTGGACATCTGCGTGTGCTTCTTCATTCCGGCAGTGTCAACAAGCATGTAGTGCCGTGCGGTCTCTCCCTTCCCAATCGTGAAAGGAACGTCCACGCAGTCGCGCGTGGTGCCGGGGATGTCGCTCACGATCACGCGCTCGGCGTTGAGCAGACGGTTGATGTAGGAGCTCTTGCCAGCATTGGGACGCCCCACCACAGCGACGCGCAACGGACGCGCTGCGGCGGCGGGGTCGGCAGGCGGGAGATTGTCCGTTGCGAACTGCATCAGCTCCGTAACGCCGCGTCCATGCTCCGCAGAAACAGGAAACACGGGAATGCCGAAACGCGCGAATTCGTCCGCAAGGGAGTCGTCCTCCGGCCTGTCGCACTTGTTTGCGGCGATTGCGCAGGGAACGCCCGACTCGCGCACGCGCTTAAGCACCTCCTCGTCGAGCGGCGTAACGCCGGCGCGCGAATCCGCCACGACGATGCACACCGCCGCGTCTCCAACGGCCACGGCCGCCTGCTGGCGCGTCTCCGCCGCAAGGGGGTCTTCGCTTCCCGGAGTGCGGTCGAACGCGAGTCCGCCAGTATCCACCAGAAGGAAGCGGTGTCCGTTCGACTCCACTTCGCGCGCAACGCGGTCGCGGGTGACGCCCGGCTGATCGAAAACGATTGCGATGCGCTTCTTCGCAATGCGGTTGAAGAGTGCGCTCTTACCCACGTTCGGGCGGCCCACGATCGCAACGACGCGTCCGGGACCTGCTGCTTGAGGTGTTTCGTTCATGTCAGAAGACCCGTTTCTTGTAGAGGTAGAAAAGCAGCCCCACAATTCCCGCCGCAAGCACGCACGAGAGCGCTGCAAGCACGGCGAAGGCGTGTTCGTATCTCGCCATTGGGAGGTCGATGTTCATGCCGTAGGCACTCGTGATGACGGTTGGTACGGCCAGGAGAATCGTCGCGGCCGTCATGTACTTCATCACGTTCGAGAGGTTGTTGTTGATGAGCGAGGCAAAGGTATCCATCGTGCCGTTAAGCACGGTCGCGTGGATCGTGGCCGTCTCGAGCGCCTGCTGGTATTCGACCGCCGCGTCGTCCAGCACGTCGCGGTCGTCCTCGGTCATGTTCAGCTGGCGCGCATGGTCGAGGCGGTTGATGAGGATGTTGTCCGCCTTCAACGAAGTAGAGAAATAGACCAGCGACTTCTGGTAGGTGAGCAACTTCAACAGCGCTTCGTTGCGGATCGACTCATGGAGGTCGTCTTCAAGGTCTTCGATCTTCACATGCATGTCGCGCAGGTAGCGCAGGAACAGCACCGCCGCGTGCCAGAGAAGACGGAAAAGAAAACGGTTCTGGTCGGCCGGCGGGCAGACGCGCCGGATTTGGTCGAGGAACGCGCCCGTCACGGGCGTCGCCTGCGAGCAGATCGTAATCACGCTCTTTCCGAAAAGCACGATGCCCAATGGAATCGTCTCGTACGGGAGAACTGTCTCGTCATCTTCTTCACCGCGCACTGGGTACGGCACGTGGACGATCACGAGCGAATAGCCGTCCTCGCTCTCGAAGCGCGGACGTTCCTCGCGGTCGAGCGGGTCGGTCAAGAAGTCACGCGGCACCTGTGAATACGTGAGCACCTGCTCCAGCTCCGCCGTGGTCGGCTCCGAAAGGTTGATCCAGCACGAATCGCACAGATCGGCGGTCTCTTTCAGACCGCCGTTCTCCCATCTGTAGATTGTCATCACGGACTTAACCTCCTTCCTGTTGGAAAAAAACGCCATATAGTTTCTCACTCTTTG
>Ga0310694_10004759_pt1 | contig 13061 bp, 16 predicted proteins | sample 174DNAGHGhighgp2_FD_203884 | JGI IMG/M metagenome (GOLD analysis project Ga0310694, IMG submission 203884) | Sheep rumen microbial communities from Palmerston North, Manawatu-Wanganui, New Zealand - 1742 DNA GHGhigh gp2 (v2) (version 2) | ecosystem: Host-associated > Mammals > Digestive system...
ATCGCGAAAAGGCTGGTAGCCCTTGATGCGGAGGTTGCCAAGCATCATTGGAGCAACACAAGCGAACATCCAGCGGCGTATGTCGGGACGTTCGGGAAGTATGCCAACCACAGCATCGACGGGATGTGGGTTGACCTGATGACATTCGACGGGAAGGAGGATTTCGACAACTTCTGCAAGAACGTGTTGCACAAGGACGAGCCAGATGCGGAGCCGATGATTCAGGACACTTCGAACATGCCAGAATCGCTGTGCAGTGGATACGGCACTTTTGACTCGAAGACATGGGACTATCTCGCCTTCCTGAAGGAGCATGTCAGGTTCGAGGAGGACGGGGATGCCGTCACGGACAGCACGAACACATCCGACGGGAAAGCCACCAACTACGGCGACTACGACAAGGACGTGGTGGACGCGATTATCGAGCATGGTCACAGCATTGATGATGTCGAGAACGCGAGCGTCTATCCAGAATGCTATGACATGACCGATGTCGCCGAGCAGATAGTGCGGGAATGCGGTGAGGATGCCTTTACGGAAAGCGCGTGGGAGGATGCGTTCGACTACGAGCATTACGGTCGTGAATGGCAGTGGGACATGACCAGCGAGGAGCGCGAGCAGTACGAGGGCATGACCGACGAGGAGATTGGCGAGGATGCGGTCGAAATGCAGGGCGGTCTGAAGGAACTGGGTTTTGAGACGGTCAAGGCATACGCCGACTTCCACAAGCTCGGCGACATGCTTGAGTACGACGGCGACTGGATTCGCTATGACGGCGGGTACATTCAGATTATACAGTAAGGATTGGGCACATGGATGGCAGGATGCGCATCGCGTTTGAACTTGTCAGGATTGCTGCCGAGCTTTCACCAGAGGAGCAGATAGCGGAGATAGACGGAATGAACATCCCGCAACTGTTGGATGTGATACGCAGGAACATAAAGAACTACACGTCGATGTCGCCGTCGATGAAGATGGTCAACCTCGAAGGCAAGGCGGACATGTCGAAGCCAGTCAAGAGAATGACCATCAAGGAGCTGTTCAGGTTGCTGGCGAAGCTCGGCGTTGGAATCAAGTGAAAGGAGATGATTGATGGACAGGAAGGCTAAAATCAGCAGGATTGCGGATGCCGTTGTTGAAGACCAGATTATCAGCAGGGACGCATTCAGGGAATTTGTCAAGGACTCCCTTTATGACAAGCTGAGTTACATCGGCGTGTGGGAAGGGATGGATGCATACAACGCGGATACGAATGGGAACGACCATTTGTATCAATGCCATATATTCGTCACGGACGAGCGGGTGCTCTACGCCGACGAGTCATATAGCGACATGTACTACGACAAGGGCGACGACTGGGAGCTTGAAGTGGACGACTTCCATCTGTATCCTGCGTTCAAATTCCCGTTCAGCAAACAGGAATTCGTCGAATGGCTCGACAAGCGCGTTGACGACGGGCTGGAGGAAGGCAGGAAGGCTCAGGACGAGAAAAATGGCGTGAAGACCGCAGACGACGAAAAAGGGAATGCGGACGAGCTTGAGGAACTCAAGGTCGGCATGGGATATGTGACGCTTTCAAACGGGGACAAGGTTTCCAAGTGCTACATCCCTGACTGGTCGTTGTCTTATCTTGTCAACGGCGACGAATCGGGTCTTGAAGACGAGGACAAGAAGCTCGTCGATGACTGGTGGAAGAGGAACGGAATCATTCTGGTCAATCCAATCGACGGAACCGAGGAGGAATTCGTCGCCCATCCTGAATTCGGTGGCGGAAGCAAATGCATGGTTTGCTATGTCCATTGGAAATAAAACGGGGATTTGAACAATGAACAAGATTAAAAGACTGTCGCTAAGGCTCGCGGGGCTTGAACTCAAGGAGGAGCTGTGCCAGAAACGCACGGCGAGGAATGCGTGCGACTACATCTCGCATGAACTGGGCAAGTACACCCACGGCGTGTATGACAACAAGGACAAGAAGTACAGCGCGGTGTACAACGCCAAGCACGAACTGTTCGGGTACGGAATGAACCTCGAATCGAAGGAAGAGCACATAAGCACTTCCGACAATGGCTCTTGGAAGGACTTGTACCATTTCTCCTTCAAAAACTACGAAGGCAAGGTGTTCACGATTTGCGTGCAGTTCGACATCATGCTGGCTGGCACGGTGGACGACCACGAGCTGAGCTACGACTTCACGGTGCAGGCGTATGACGAGAACAAGGAGACGCAGTACGACGCTCCAGCCATCGAGCATCCAATCGCGTCCATGCCACGCAAGCAGGCGTGCAAGGCGATTTACAGGATGGTCGAGAAGTACACGCACGATGTTTACGCGAATGACAACCATCATTTCGACGAGCTTTTCAAGGCTCGCGGAATCGTAGATTCAATAGGCATGGAAGGTCTCGACTGCGACAGGAGGGACTTCCGCAACGACCACGGCGACGTGACGGGATACACCGAGCTGGACACCTACAGGTATCTCGACAGCAATCTGAACGAGGTGAAAATCAACGTCCGCTGGAACGTGTTCTATGCTGGTTCCGTGGGCGACATCAAGGACAGGTACGATTTCACAGTGGAAGTTTTTTAAGGAGAACTGACAATGCCAGATGAATTCAACGCCGAATCAGGTCAGGCGTACTACGCTGGTAGCACGGAGGATGTCATCCGTTTCTGCAAGGCTCTGAACATCGACGAGGGCAGGCTGTCCGCAGTGAAGCCAGTCAATATCGTCAGCTACATGAAGACAGCAGAGGACATCATCAACGGTATGCTGAGCGAGAGCTACTTCCTGCCAATCAAGCCGTACAATCAGGTCGATGCAAACGGGATACCCCATCTGGTATTTCCAGGCAGGCTTCGCTATCTTGCACAGCAGATGACTGCGGGGCTTTTGATGCTTACCGAATTCCAGCATCAGGAGCAGAACATGAACGAGGCGGGGCAGAAGCTTTTCGAGGAGGCGAAAAAGGAGGTCTATCAGCTCACGCTGTGGAACCACCGTATCCCAGGCGCGAGATACAAGAGCCGTGAGTCGCATTTCATGCCACCTCGCGTCGAGCCACCGCATCCTCCAATCGAGCAGATTTGGAGCCTGAATTGAAGTTCCACAAACGCATGCGAGATGCCGAGCAGGAAGTCTATCCTGCTCGGCTTTTTATTTTTGGCTTATACTTTTTGTATAATATTGCAGATGTTTTATGTTTACAGCGCATGGAGGTCATGATGGACGAGAAGAAAATCGAGAGGATAGCGAGAAGCATTGTCGCGGAAGGCGGTGTCAAGGGGTGGTGCCAGAACGTCAACGACCCGACTGGATACCTGCTGTACTGCGAGGCGTTTCTCGGCAGGTCTGAGCAGTTGGACAACGAGACCAAGGGGGATGGAGCCTACGCCGTAATCGAGGATGAGCTTGTCAGGAAGTATAACGCCTACGCACTTCCAAAGGGGGCATCTGTCAAGTGCCTTCAGAAGGTTGGGGAAAACGTGTACGTCACGTTCGAGTTCGCTGGTCTTTCGGCGAAGGATGTTGACAGGCTCGTGAAGAAGCTTGGAATCGAGCTTGAACGCGATGACAGGACACCAGAGGAAAGGGGTGTCCGTTTCGAGGAGGGGTTCTAATGTCGATTAACGCATGCATATATGATTCCAACCATGTTCTTGTCGGATGCATCACGGATTCCGTCATCGAGCGGTTCAAGGATGAATTCGAGGACTTGAGCAAGAAGTACATCGACTTCGGTCTGAACCCGTTGCTCGGCGTGATGGAGAAGGCGTTGGTCAAGTCCACGGACGGGACGACCGCAGACTTCCTCAACTGCCTCAAGCTGGTCGTGAGGAAGCACTCCAGCATGCTCCCCGAAGATTTCGTGCAGGAGGTCAGCAGGGCGTACCATGCGCTCGTGAGGTACTGCTGTTCGAAGGAAGTGTACGACGAGGTGTTCGAGGCGACGCTCACGAAGTTCCGCGAAGTCGGTCTTGAATACATGAGCGGTAATTCCTACGGGAAGGAGCAGAACGACTGCGAGTTCAACTACAAGGGCATGAGGGCTTCCGTCCGCATGCGCAAGAAGGAGGACTTGTACCGTTTCTGGGAGAAGGACTCCGATGTTGACAACTGCGCCACGGTCTATATCAAGGACGATGAGTACGTCCTCGCCTTGAACGGCGGGGCGGTCGAGCTTGCAAACGAGATTGTGGACTGCATCGACACGGAGACGGAGCCAGCCGTCGAGGAGGATGGGGCGGTCGAAGGCGAGGAAGCCATCCTGAGCGAAATCATGCTGGTGATTGAGGGTCTTTTGTTCGGACAGCAGGAGGTATGACATGGGTGAAGGCAAGCCAAGCACGTTCATATTGAATCAGCCGATTGACTATGCGTTGCAACGGGAGAATTTCATCGCGTTCCTCGCGTCCGTCGGCAAGGATACGGCTGTCGGCGCGGAGATATACGACGGAATCATGAGCTTTCTTTCACAGCCAGCGGAGACGTACATGAAGTACAATGCCCTCCACAACAAAATAAAGGATTTCAGGAACAGGCTTGGATGGATGGTCAGGCTGTACGTCGAGGACGACGGTAGCAACGCGCTCTTCCGCGTGCAGGCGGTGCATCAGGAATTCTGCCTTCTGTTCTACACGGAGTTCAAGTCCATCTACGGGGATGTCGAGAAGATGCGCCTCGCCAGAATAGCGAGGAGAATCGCGACGGGTTTCAAGCAGTAATGTACATATCGCCAATCAACATCATCAAGGGGCTTCATGGTGTCATAGAAGCCAACAGGGAGAGCATAGACGCGGTAATCAAGCACTACCGCACGAACGACACCCTGCATATCTACGACGGGCTGAGGAAGACGTTGCCAGAGTCGGCGTATCCGTCGCTTGAGCTGGAGCCGTCCTCCGCGAGCATCGAGTGGACGCACACTTCAGCCCAGACGGGCGAGTACCAGATAGAATGCTACCTGACGTTGAAGAACAGCAACGAGGAGTACGCTGCGGAGTATGTCAGCGAAGTGACCAGAAGCATCCTGAAGATACTCAACTACCCAGACAACATGAGCTTCATCGTGCCGAACGAGTTCTACCAGTCAACCGACCCAGAGAACCCAGACAAGTTCCCCATCCACATCCAGTTCGGCAACGTGTCGAGCGTCACGTACCGCAACACGATTGACGGTGCCCTGACGGTGGCGATGTTCACGTGGTCTGGTCGCGTGCTGGAGTACTTCGACTACCACGGTGACGGTCCCCACAAGATTACGTGGAAGCAGGACAGGCTCATCGACGATTGATGGTGTTTTTTGTTTATATGGTTTTCATATTGTATATGCGAGGGGATTTCGGATGGCTGTCAAATCGGAACAAGTTGAATTCCTGAACTTCAGGAAGTCGCTCGACAAGGCGTTGCGCGACAACGAACTGCTCAAGGTCGATTTCAAATACGACCTCGGCAGGAAGGACGTGCTTGAGGACAGCAAGCTGTTGCTGAGGCATCTGGAGGAAATCAAAACGTCGCTGAAGAAGCTCAGGGAGATGATGAGATGACACCTGGAAGCGATAAATTCGAGAACATAGCCCTAGGCGACAAGCTGATGGAGCTGGTCAAGCTGGAATATTCGATGAAGAAACATTTCGTTTATATTGACCATATAGAGGAGCTTAGGCACAAGGAGTCGGTCATCAGGGATTTCGACAAAGCCATCAACTTGGTCACGACCCTTGAAAACGAGATAAAGAGGTTTAGGATTTCACTTTGAAATAGGTAATTAAGAGGAGAATAAAAGTATGGCAGGCAACATGAAATTCTCACATGCCGTCGGATACCGTGGGCTGTGCTCGATTAAACCGCACAATGCGAGCATCGGGACGGTTCTGCTCTGCACGGGTGGCAACATCAACTTGACTCAGGACCCAATCATGTCTGGAGGCGTTTGGGGTGCTGGTTACGCTAACGCGGCTCCTATCGCGTATGCGTTCAACTACCTCGCTCTGGAAGGCTCAATCAACTTCGAGTGGGTCAACCAGTCTGCGGTATGGATGGCGTTGAAGAAGTTCGCCCTGACGGACAGGACGTATGCCTCCGAAGTCCACCTTCTCCCCGACGGTGCCAATGGCTTCCACGGCGAAGGATGGTGCTCGTCCCTTTCGTTCGAAGCGTCCGAAGGCGCGGCTCTCACTGGTTCGATGAACTTCAAAGGCGACCCTTCCGATGAAACGCCTGGATACGGCATCGTCTCCAACAACGACGTTTGGAACCTCGGTCTGGAGCAACCAGAATTCTGGAGTCAGGAAACGGACGAGGACTGGAAGCAGAACGCTGGTACCAAGATTGACAACTACGGCAGTGGCATCGTCATCGACCCCGCGCAAGCAACGAGCCTTGGCGACAAGCTGATGTACGGCATGGGCGCGAACGGCAGGGACCTCGCTGGCGCGACGCTGATTCCGTACTGGAACACGAAAGTTTCGACGCTGAAGGCTGGAAAGGAGAACGCGACGCTCAGCAACCTCAGCAGTGGGGACTTCGACGACGTTGACGACGTTATCAACTGGTCTGTGAACTACAACTCCGACCTTCAGGTTTTGAAGTGCTGTTCCTTCGGGAAGCACCTCAACAGCCAGACGCACACGCCTATCGGCGCGGACTACATCCTCTGCGGCGAGATGTCTGGCGACGGAAACCTGACGGTGTTCGCGCTCCGCGAATCTGGTTCCTGCTCCTTCTCGCCAACTGGGTTCCATATCCCGAAGAAGTACCTCACGTTCACGCTTGGTGGTTTCGACGCGAATTCCGACAACCCAACGGGCGTGGCGAAGTCGGTCGTCGTGCCGAACGCCCTCATCAGCAGCGGTTCGACCTCGATGGCTACGGGCGCGTCCTACATCACGACGGACTACTCCTTCACGGCTATCGGCGACGGCGTGAACCCCGTCCTGTACATGGCTGACAGCGACTTCGCGTCCAGCTCGTCCAGTGACGATAACTCGCAAGGCAACGGTGAAGGCGGAAACGGCGGTGGCGGTGAATAATCCGTAGCCACTGGGACATGGCTAATCATGAGGCTGGATTGATTTTTCAATCCAGCCTTTTTTGTATAATAACAGAAGGCGTTGTTTTTTAAAAAGGAGAAGACACATGGCATCAAGCATGAAATGGTTGCTGATGGGCTATTCGGGATACGTCACGATAGACGACCATCAGACAATTATGACATCGTTCGGTCTGACATTGAATGAGAATGTCATACAGAGCACGGGTGTCGGGCGAATCTTCACTGGGGAGGAATTCGACAGGTTCAAGATGGACGCGGTCAGGGACTATCCAGGCTACGACATATCCATCACGTGCGATGCCAACTTCAGCATCCTGAACTATTTTCTGAGCAGGGTATCGACTGGGTTCCATTCCTTCATCGAAGTGAGGTTCAAAGATGACGCGAGCGGAATAGAGTACTACTTTGACAAGTGCTGTCTCACGTCACTCCAACTGAGTGTTGACAACAACGCAGCGGCCAGCCTGACCTGCGGGTTCGTCACGTTCAAGGACGAAATCGAAGTTGACTTCGACTACGAGCACGACCACAGGAAGGGGAGGAACGCGCCGAGCGAGCTTGTCGGCGATGTCCTGTTGCCGTACTGGGCTTGGGGCGTGGAGTATCCAGACTTCACGGACGAGGACTTGTACACGTTCAACATATCGTATTCGCAACAGGTGACTCCGAAATTCGGGTGCTACGGGGAGGATGCGTACAACGCGCTGAAGCCGAAGAAAATCGTGTTCGGCGTGCCAGAGGTGAAGTACGAGCTGACGTACATCGTCGCGGACGAGACCCACACGCACGACTACAGGATTCATTCCAACAGGGTCGCTCTGTCGAGGAAGACGCTCAAGGTAAAATACAAGCAACAGTTCCGTCAGGAGACACGCAGGTTGCCGATTGACTTCGAGTTCTCGATGACCGACTGCTATCCAGACACGTATTCGCCACAATACGCCAATACTGGCGACGTGAACAAGATGACCATATCTGGAACGGTCTATGGCAAAATCAGATATACTGTAACGTCTAGGGGATAAAGTACGATGGCAAAAGCCAAATTTGAAAACGGTCAATTTGTAAACCCCGAAACTGGGTTGCCGATAGGCAAGCAGTACGGGAACACGACGATGATAAATTCAAGGGAATCGGATGAGGTCTTCTCGCTCGAAGACTACGGCGTGGACATCCCTGAGTTCCCAGACGAGGACAGGCCGAAGAAGAAGAGGAAGGAGGAGGACGGGGATTTCGCGAACGCTGGCAACACGTCCTTCAACCCGTCGGACAATGTGCCCGTGAACCCATCCAAAGACTCGATGCCCGTCCAGCATTTCGACGTGCAACCGACCTCGTTCAAGCGGAAGAAGTCGAAGTACGAGGTCACGGACAAGTCGTACTTCACGGTCAGGTTCGGGTTGTACGAGAAGGAGGAGGGGCATTTCGTCCCGATAAAGGAGGAGGCGATTGAAACAATACCCGAAGCCGAACCGCACTGGGTGAAGTTCAGGATGTGGACGTATCCAGAGGAGCTTCGGTGGAAGTCGGAGTGCCTTGAGTACAACAACGCAACAAAGTCGCAGTTTCTCAACATCGACAGATTGAATGAACGGAAGATAAAGTTCCTGATGAAGGACTGGTCTTTCGGCGAGTACGACGACGGGCTGAAGCTGTTGCACTGCGACGGCAGGCTGTCCGACGAGTCGTATGCGAAATTCATGGGCATCTACCCGTCCATCGCCAACACGATTGTCGAGCTTATGAACCTTGTTTTGGAGAGTAACCAATGAGCGACCTGATGTGGACGAGATTCGACATCCGTGACTTCAGGAACAGCGATGTCGAGAAATACTCCGTCTGGGTGTACATGGACGGCACGCTCCCGAAGGTCTATGCGGACGAACAGCCGAACACGGAGGAGGTGTGGTTCAAGTTCTACAAGTTCAACCACTTCTACTGGACGCTGTTCGAAGACGAGTGCATCGACAACACGAGGAGGGGTTCGTTCTACAACAACGGGCGAATCAAGCAGTTCATGCTCGGAAGGATGTTGCATTCGACGAACATCGACAGCGTGGTGGTCGAGTACGGGAAGGACGGGAGGCTGACCGAGCGTTCCCTCCAGAGCGTCATGTCAGTCCATCCGAGGATACTCCGCGTGCTAATGGACAAAGTGGATGTCCTTCCGAAGCCGTTGGAGAAGGAGGACGAGAGGGAGCTTGAGAAGCAGTGCTCGATACTCTTCGGCAAGGGCGAGGGAGTGACGAACCCGCACGAGTACGTCACGATGTACTGCAATCTCGTCGCCTTCTGGGAGAAGTTCGGGATGAACTACTTCGACATCCTGAACCTCCCGCAGGACGTGTTTTTCGCCCTGAAGAAGGTCATGACACTGGAAAGCGCGACCAAGACCGACGCGCTCGCGCAACAACAGCGGATTGAGCGACAGCAACAGCAGAGGAACCGTCCGAGGGGCGGTGGCTCCGTGAGGTTCTGACAGAGGTTTGAAACATGCCTAACAACATAGACAACAATCTTACCGAGAATGACATATTCATCGTCGGATACGGCGGTTGGGTGAAGGTGGACAGGTACAAGCAGGGGAAGCACTACGAGAATTTCCAGCATGACTCGGAGACGCAAATCAAGAAGCTCGCGGAGCGCGGGACGATTCTGCAAGTGACTGGTGCCGACGTGTCGCGCCAGACCAATCTGCCAACCGTCACGTCGTACTACCTGCCCTACCACGAGGACAAGGAGACGAACCGACAGCACGTGAGAAGCCCGATGCTCCTCGGCAAGGGGACTTACACCTTCAGCGGGAACATCAGCTTCGAGCTGACCTACGGTGCGCTGGAGCAGTTCATCAACGACGCATTCTTCAAACGGGACACGATTTTCACATTGTCGTTCTTCGACGGTCAGAACACGTGCATCGTCGCGAACTGCGTCTGGTCGAATTTCCAGATACAGTGCTCGCCGAACAATCTCGTCACCGCCTCCATCACATACCAGAGCAACAACGGGTACGTGGACGACTTGCAGATTTTCAGGAACGACGCTGACACGGAGGTGATGTACGACGAGGAGGATTTGCTCGTCCCGTACTGGACGTGCGGTCACGAGGGCTTTCAGGAGTTCACGATTTCGTTCGAACGCCCCGTCACCCCAGTGTTCCTCAACGGCGATTTGCACGTCGCGTCGTACCTGCGACCTGGGCTCATCAGCGTCAGCCTCAGCGCGACGACGATAGAGTACAGGTTCGAGGAATGGGAGAAAGAGCTTGACATCTGCCTCGGAACCAGACCACAACGGCACGGGATAAAGTTGCTGAAGTCGTTGCTTCAGTCGTGCCAGTACAGCATGTCGTCCATGACGGACATCGGGGCGAAGACCTATGCGTGGAATTCGATTTCCGAGGAATCGCACGAGCATATTTTCGAAATATACTGACGGATGGTATAATAAGGGACTGGCGGATTTACCGCGCCATGCCAATGACAACATGAAAAGGAGAAAGTAGAATGAGTGAAGAAGCGAAAAAGGAATCTGAAGGAACCATCGTGCCCGAATCCCAAGTCCAGAGGCAGGAACCCGCCGAGGAACCGAGGAAGAAGGTGGCTCCGCGCATTTTCTTCAATAAGGATTCGAGAATCGAGGTGTCGGTCAACGGATACCACAACAACGAGACTGGCGAGCTTGCGTTCGCGGTTCCCGTCGAGAACGAAGCCACCATCGACACCGAGAATGCGTTCGGCGAACTGTTCACAAAGGTGAACTACAAGTTCTGGTTCACCCGTTGCACGTATGACAAGTACAACCGATACCGCACGCACTCCATGAGGTACAACATTGAGGACAAGACGAACACCATCAACGAAGTGCGCCTGCGCGAATTCTTCCTTGTGTTCCATCTGGTCGATTGGAATCTGACCGACGAGGACGGGAAGAAGATTGAGCTGAAGTTCGACCCGAACAAGTCCTTGAGCGACGAGTCGCTGGATTTGATTTACACGCTTCCGAGCGTGTTGCTCGACGTGGTTCTCGCGACATACGAGAGGAAGATGTCGCTGTAATTCTGGGAATTAATTCCCTTTCTGAAAGAGTACTATTCGCTGGAGACGGCAGATGGTGCTCTTTTTTTGTGTAATCAGGTATAATATTCATTGAATTTCCGTCCGCGTTGCGCGGACATCGGCAATATTACAGAGGGAACGGAACATGCCACTTGACGTGCTTTCAAAAATACAGAACTTCGCCAACGGCGGTGAAGTCAGGAACATCAACAACATGGTCAACAGCAATCCTGGACTCCAGTCGGCGTTTCAGGGCATAGCCAACGCCACGACCAACGGGGGCGCGAACATCAACTCGGAGTCGATAGCCAAGACCGAGAGCCTCATGAACGCCCTTGTCAAGGCATCGAAGGAGGCTGACCTGTCCATGATGGGCTTGGGCAGTTCCATCAAGTCCGTTGACCCGAAGCCGTTGGAGGCAGTCGAGACCGCCATGAGGAGCATCGCCGAGAACGGTCGCAACATCCCCGTCGGAATCTCCATCGACAAGGCGCAGGCATCCCTGAACGACATTGCGAGGAGGATAGAGAAGTTGCGTGCCGACATGCATTTCGGCATCAGCGTCAGCATGCCGACGACCACCGTGAGACAGCCTGTGAAACCGCAGAAATTCGCCACGGGCGGACGTGTCACGTACCACAGGCAGAACACGGAGACCGCGCAGACGGGCGGAATCTTCCGCAGGGGGTCGTCCGTCGGCGACAGGAACCTCATCTTCGCGAACAAGGGCGAGGGAATCATCACTGAGAAGGCAATCAGGCAGGGTGCGAAACAGCGTGGCATGTCCCCAGACATGTATGTTCAGGCGTTGAACAACCCGTCCGTGAACCTCCCGCAAATCAAGAAGGGCAGGAGCTTCGCGTTGGGCGGAAGGCTGACTGGCGATGAAAAAACCAGAATGGACGCATTCCTTGCTTCGTACAGAGGATATGCCCCTGTTTCCGAGGAGGCGAAGTTGATTTCCGTCGAATTGGACGAATTGATTCAGAAGATTCAGGACTATGACGCTTCGGACGAGGAGAACAAAAAGCTGTACAAAGCCTTTGACGCTTATCTAAAGAAAGGCGGTACCATCAACAGCGACGAAGGCATCAAGACAGTCACGGAGATGCTGAAAAGGCTCATGTCCACGAAGGACGAGAACGAGAACGTCAAGAAGCTCGACAAGGTGAAGAGCGACATCTCCGACGTGATTGACGGCGCGTTCGGGGAAGTGAAGATGACCATCGACCCGAAGAGCATCATCGACGCAAGCGCGAAGCTGAAAGAGGATGCGAACAAAAATGGAAAAGGTCAAGACGCGCTCTCCTATGGGAAGATAAAGAACATCGCGAAGCTGGCTTACAGCAATGAAAGCATCGGCTCCGTCTTCGAAGCCATGCTTGCCAAGAGGTCTGGGGAGACTAGCATCGGTAGCACCAAAGAACTTGTCGAGGCGATGGAGAATGGAGGTCTCAATTCCCAACAGCTCAACGTCATCAAGGAAATCTGCGACGGCATCGAGAAGATGCAGTTGATGATTCACAAGTCCGAAGACAGGATTACGGACTTCAAGGACGCATGGCGCAAGCTGACGAAATCCAGCGAATATGAAATCAAGCACGAGCTGTCAAGCATACCGCTGATTGGAAAGGCATTTAATGGGAACCTCGTCAGCACAATGGCTTACGTCGGTGCCATCACATATCTTTCCAAGGCGTTTGTCGATGCCACTGGCAACTTGTCCAAGTTCTTTGTCGAGCAGGCCAACCTGAACAAGAAGTTCTCCGAGTTCAAGGGTGCCGCGAGCGGTCTGTTCGAAGGCGTGGATGTCAAGAAATTCAAGGACGACATGAACCTGACGAGGGAGCAGGCTTCCGCGTTGACGGAGACGTTCAGGAAGGCTGGCTTGTCTGGCACGACCGCGTTCTCCGACATCGAGGACATCGCCTACAACATCAGGAAG
>Ga0310694_10004760_pt1 | contig 13059 bp, 13 predicted proteins | sample 174DNAGHGhighgp2_FD_203884 | JGI IMG/M metagenome (GOLD analysis project Ga0310694, IMG submission 203884) | Sheep rumen microbial communities from Palmerston North, Manawatu-Wanganui, New Zealand - 1742 DNA GHGhigh gp2 (v2) (version 2) | ecosystem: Host-associated > Mammals > Digestive system...
TTGGGGAATATGGTTATCTTTGCAAACTCAATATTAGTGAATAGCATAATTATTTTAATTATTAAGGCAAAAGTAAGCAAGCCCCCCTGTGAAGGTCGGCTTGCTTTTTTGTAAGGTGAAGAGGGCAAAACGAAGTGGTAAGGAGAAAAAAGATTGGCAAAAATGCAAAAAAAATCGCGTGTTCAAAATCAGTGAACGGCTCACGATTATCTTTGCAGAAAAATTTTCGTTCAACCACCAACAACCAAACGCATTATGCCGAATACACGCAATTCATCTATTCGCGAGATTGTTATCGACAAGTGCCTCAGTGGAGGCAAGGAAATGACTTTGAAAGAGATCTGGGCAGAAGTCAACAAGGAACTCGAAGCCCGTGATGAACCCGTGGTGCGCTCGAAGGTAACCATCCTCCAGGACCTCAAGAACATCTCCTTGAGGTGGAACGTGCAGATTGACGAGAACAAGCGCGGGATGTACGTTTATTACAAGTACAGCGATCCGACTTTCTCCATCTATACTCCATCCATAGACGCTGAAGTGCTTTTGAAAACAAAGGAGCTCATCAAGGAGTTGGAGTGTTACAAGGGTCTGCCCAATCAGCAGTGGATTGAGGAGGTCTGTGCCTACTTCCATGCCATGATTCATACCGACAGGCGAAGCGTCCCTATTGTTACGTTCGACTACACTCCCCAGTATGTGCAATCCTTGCGCCACTACCGTCCGTTGCTCGAAGCCATACAGTCAGAGACGGCCATAGAGCTGACCTATCAGAAGTTCAATACCGAGCAGCCACGCACCTACGTGGTTCATCCCTATCAGATTCGCCAATACCTGAAACGTTGGTATCTTGTTGCCTCGGTCGATCATCATCCCGAGTCTCTGACCTGCTTCGCCTTCGACCGCATCGTCGAATTCAAGCCCAGCACAGTGGCTTATCGTGCAAATACGCGATTCAACATCGATGAATACTTCGATTCGATGGTTGGTCTGACTATTCCCGACGACACCGAGCCGCAGGATGTGATACTCTGGGTTGCTGAGCGCGAATATCCCTACCTAAAGACCAATCCCATCCACACCAGTCAGAAGTTGGTGCGTGAAGTCGAAGACGGCAAGATCATCAGCTTGCATCTCTATATCAACAGCGAGCTGGAGATGCGCCTGCTCTCCCATAACGTAGGCATTAAAGTCCTGGAGCCTCAAGAACTTCGACAGAAGATGAAGGAGAGAATCGGTAAGATGCTGGAAAATTATTATGAGAAGAGCAGATTAATCGATATTTAACCCCGTGATTGCGCAATAACCTTTGCGAAACAACAAATAATTCGCAAAATTGCGCAGAAAATTTGGTTCTAATCAAATAATTGGCTATATTTGCAGCGGGCAATACTAAACAAAGAATGCCGACAAGAGAAGAAGTGCATACCATATCAACCGCCATCATCCCTAATCCCACTGACGGACAGCAGCTTGCTGCCCGCAGCATCGTGCGTGCAGTGGATGTAATGGCTCTGCTCTCTCTCTCTCTCTCTCTCTCAGTTTAAAAGACCACATCTTATTATCGCTCGCGCATACGTGCGCGTATATAAGGATTATTTTGCAAATCTGCAAGATAGGCCGGCTTTTTTGTGCCCGTATATCAACAACAAATCTCTCTGACCCATGGAAACGACTCACGTAAATCAGCTGGCCACGTTCCGCCGCCTGCCCGATGCCCCGAAGCTCTGCCGTTCGGAGCTGCTTGGGTGCGACATCCTCTTCGACACAGGTTCCGCGCTCGACATCATCCCCACCAGCCTCCTGGAGCCTTTGCGCGCCAAAGGCTGCATCGCCGAGGATGTGGACGACCTGCGCACCGCCACCTTCGCCGACGGCACGTCACGCATCTTCGACCGCTGCCTGCGGCTGACGCTCCCCCTCTCGGAGTCGCTGTGGGTGCGCAGCGTGTTCTGCGTCGATGATTCCATCCCTATTGCCCGCCCCCGCCTGCTCTTCGGTCGTAAGTTGCTCAAGCGCTACGTCGTTGAATTTACGCGCGAGGCCGTACGCCTCCTCGACGCCTGCCCCGAAGCCTTCTCGTCGCGCGTACACTTGGAGGAAGACGATGGCCGATACTACGTGCAGCTCAGGGTCAACGGCCGCGAGCAGCGCTGCTACCTCGACACCTGCCATGCCGATGCCCTCACCCTCCCCGAGAGCGAAAGCGCCTACGCCACCAGCCCCGTCCATGAGATTGAGAACTACCTCACCCTTGGCGGCAAGGCCAGCAAGGTGATCGACCACGAGGAAGAGCACGGCCTTGTCGAGATAGGCGGCCTCACGCGCCACGGCCCCATCATCTACGCCGATTATTACCGCCAGCCCTGCTGGTTCAATCCCGCCATCATCTTCGCCGAGTTCGTCATCGACCTCGGCCACCAATGTATATGTTTCAAAGAGAAATAAAGTTATGGCAGACATCATCACAATCGGTTTTCCCTACGTCGATTACGTGCTGTGGGCGCTCATCATTGGTGGGCTACTCGTGCTGACGCTATGGGGAGGTATAGAAAAAGATAATAAAAAGACAAAACAATGAATAAACAACAACTAGCAGCTAAAATTTGGGCATCGGCAAATAAGATGCGATCGAAGATAGAAGCCAATGAATATAAGGACTATATCCTGGGCTTCATCTTCTACAAATTCCTATCTGACAAGGAAGTGGAATTTCTGAGAAGGAACGGCATAACTGCCGAAGATATGAATACCATCACCGAAGAGAATACTGATGCCGTAGAATTGATACAGCAGGACCTTGGATTCTTCATCTCTTACGAAAATCTCTTCTCCACTTGGATTGAGTTGGGGAATCAATTCACAGTGGCTAATGTGCGAGATGCTATATCAGCATTCAACCGCAAAATCAGCCCAAACTATAAGAAACTATTTGATAAAATCTTCGATACTCTCCAGACTGGTCTAAGCAAATTAGGAGCCTCGACTGCTGAGCAGAATGCAGCGGTACGTGACCTTATCACCTTAATTCGCGACATTCCTACAGATGGGCGACAGGACTATGATGTGCTGGGCTTCGTCTATGAATACCTGATTAGCAACTTCGCTGCCAATGCCGGAAAGAAAGCTGGTGAGTTCTATACGCCGCATGAGGTCTCGGTAATGATGTCTGAGATTATTGCCTATCATCTACATGAACAGGACGAAATACGCATCTATGACCCGACCAGTGGCTCAGGTTCCTTGCTCATCAATATAGGCAAGGCAGTAGCTCGTCACATTAACGATAAGGACATCATCAAGTATTACGCTCAGGAATTGAAACAAAATACATTCAACCTGACACGTATGAATCTTATCATGCGTGGAATACGCCCTGCAAACATAGAATGTCGCAATGGTGATACGCTTGCCATGGACTGGCCAATGTTTGACGAGAGCGACCCACAGGGCACCTACGAGCCACTATATGTGGATGCCGTGGTGAGCAATCCTCCTTACTCGCAGGAATGGGACCCGACAGACCAGGACACAGATCCGCGATATTCTTTGTTCGGTGTAGCTCCAAGGGGTTGTGCCGACTATGCTTTCCTGCTTCACGACCTTTATCACATCAAGCCCTCTGGCATCATGACCATTGTACTGCCCCATGGTGTGCTCTATCGTGGTGGTTCAGAATATCAGATAAGGAAGAATCTTGTCGAATTCAATCATATCGATGCCATCATCGGCCTTCCAGAAAAGGTATTCTTTGGCACGGGTATCTCCACCATTGTAATGGTGTTGAAGCGCAATACAAGGCAGGACGAGAACATCCTCTTTGTTGATGCGTCTGCAGGTTTCGAGAAAGATGGCAAGAACAACCGTTTGCGTGCTTGTGACATCAAGAAGGTAGTTGATGCGGTCACCACCCGCACCGAAACACCAGACTTTGCAAAACTTGTCAGCAAGCAAACCATCCGTGACAATGACTATAACCTGAATATATCGCGATACGTTGACAGCAGCCCCAAGGCAGAGAAGTACGATATATATGCTACCATGTTCGGAGGAATACCGGAGAGCGATTTGGCAATGCTTAACAAGTATTGGCAAGCATTCCCCTCGCTGAAATCTCAGCTATTTGATGTCAACAATGATGGGTATAGTCATCTGAAAACAAATGAAGCAAAACAGGTCATCGAAGGAAATGCCGATGTGCAGCAGTTTGCTAAGCAATACAATGATGCATTCAGCAGTTTTGCCTCCTACCTCGAAGATACTCTTATCACGCCCATGGCTTCGCTGAATATTCAGCAGACCCAAAACGCCATCAGTGATGAGCTCTTCCATCGTTTGCAGCCCTTCCCATTAGTGGACGATTACCAAGCTTACCAGTTCTTCAGCCAAGATTGGGAGCATATTGCTACTGACCTCGAAATCATTCAAACCGAGGGCTTCCAGGCAGTGAAGCTTGTTGATCCAAGAATGGTTGTCAAAAATAATGCTGAGGTACAAGATGGTTGGATGGGTCATGTACTCCCTTTTGAGCTTGTTCAAAATACTTTACTCACTGATGATGTCAAACAAATAGAGGATTTGGAGCATCGGCTCGAATCTTACCCTATCTTCTACGACGATATCATCGAGAACCTGACACCGGAAGAAAAGGAAAAACCCATTCTATCGGAGGATAATACAAAGTTTGTGGCAACTGAGGTGAAAAAGGAGCTAAAACGCATCTATGACAACGTCACTTCTCCCGAGATAGAACTTTTACGTACCTTCCCCTCTCGTAAGTCTGAAAAGGATCAATTCATATTGGACAATCCAAATATTCATTGGGAAGTTGTTCCTAAAGACAAATCGGGCAGTTATGGTAAGACTCAAATAAACTCCTTGATTCGATTCTATCAAGAAAATTATTATTTCGAGTTGGATAGTTATGAATCAAAGATAAAGCGTGTCGCAAATTGGTTAGAGGAAGAGAAACAATTGATAGAAGATCTCAAAAACAGACGCTATGAGTTGATCACTAAAACTATCAGTACAATCAATAATCTTGACGATGAAACTGCTGTCGAATTGCTTCGGCTGAAGTGGATTCGTCCTTTGACAAATTCACTACGACGTATGCCGGACGAAGTGGTATCTGCTCTAGTATACAGAGTAAAACAGTTGGCCGAAAAATACGCTACTTCCTATCAAGATATTGCAAAGCGCATCAATCGTGCGAAATCACAAATCTTTATGCTCATCAATGAGTTAGAAGGAAGCGATGCAGATAATAAGGGATTAGAAGAATTTAAAAAAACATTAAAAGAATTGTAGTATGGCTGACAAGAAACCCAATATAAGATTCAAAGGATTCGAAGAAGAGTGGGAACAAAAAACACTCGGCAGTATGGGTGAGACATTTAATGGGTTATCTGGTAAATCCAAAAAGGATTTTGGTCACGGTGATGCCCAATATATAACTTACATGAATGTTTTCACGAATCCAATAGCATCTCCCAATGGGGTAGATAGTATTGAAATTGATACATCTCAAAATGCAGTTCATATGGGTGATATTCTTTTCACAACTTCCTCAGAAACTCCGGAAGAAGTTGGTATGTCATCTGTCTGGATGGAAGAGAAACCTCATACTTATCTTAATAGTTTTTGCTTTGGATATAGGCCCACAGTACCTCTAAATCCATATTTCTCTGCTTATTTGATGCGTTCACCCAAAATGCGTGAAGCGTTTCAGTTCTTGGCACAAGGTATTTCTCGCTTCAATATATCAAAGCAAAAAGCTATGGATATTGAAACAACTATTCCTAAAGAAGCTGAGCAACAAAAAATAGGTGAGTTTTTCACGTTTTTGGACGAACTGATTGGAGCTAAAGAACAAGAATTAGAGAAATTGCGCCAAATTAAGTTGGCTCTGCTTGATAAGATGTTCCCAGGTGATAACCAAGATAAGTTTAACGGGGGGGGGTATAACACTTTAATATACAATAGGTTACAAAATAATTCCGAACTAGTATTATCTTCGCCATCTGCAAATATACCCTCAATACGATACCGTGGGTTCAATAAACTTTGGGTAAAGAAAAAAATGGAGGATATAATTGATCTATACGGAGGTATGGATTATAAACATTTATCATCTGGTAATATTCCAGTATATGGTACAGGTGGCTATATGCTAAGTGTGAACAAAGCACTTTCTTATAAAGAAGATGCTATAGGTATTGGCCGAAAAGGTACTATTGATAAACCATTTGTACTAAAAGCTCCATTTTGGACAGTTGATACTCTATTTTATGCTATTCCCCAAAAACAACAAAATCTATACTATTGCTTTTGTATTTTCCAGAAGGTAAATTGGAAGAAGCATGATGAATCGACAGGAGTTCCAAGTTTGTCAAAAGTTGTAATTAATTCAATTGAAATTATAATTTCTACAGATCCAGAAGAACAACGTAAAATAGGCCTTTTCTTCAGCAATCTAGATAATTCAATTAATACGATATATGAACAAATTAACAAAATAAAAACCTTCAAACAAGCCTGCCTATCGCAGATGTTTGTATAAAATGTAATATTATGGCATTCAACAGTGAAGAAGATTTTGAGAACGCATTAATAGAGATGCTCTCAAAGAAAGGATGGGAGAAAGAGGTACTAAGGCACCCCTCGGAGCAGGATCTGATTAAGAACTGGGCCGATATTCTTTATGACAACAATAACATCGTCGATCGCTTGAACGGTGCGCGATTGACAGAGGGTGAGATGCAGCAACTAATCGAGCAGATAACAACTTTGCGAACTCCGCAGATGCTCAATAGCTTCATCAATGGTCAAACTGTTAGTATCAAGCGCGACAACCCTGATGATCCTGCCCACCTTGGCAAGGAGATAACGCTGAAGATCTTTAGTCCTCATGAAATCGCAGCAGGGCAAAGCCGTTATCAGATTGTAAAGCAACCGCACTTCTCTTCTCGTTCGCCTCTGCTTCAACAGCGACGTGGTGACCTTATGCTACTAATCAATGGCATGCCAGTCATCCACATCGAACTGAAGAAAACTGGTATTCCCGTTAGTCAGGCATACAATCAGATTGAGAAATACTCTCGCGAAGGCATCTTCTCGGGTCTGTTCCAACTGATTCAAATCTTCGTGGCGATGACTCCCGAAGAGACTGTTTATTTTGCAAATCCCGGTCCTGAAGGCAATTTCAACAAGGATTTCTATTTCCATTGGGCAGATTTCAACAATGTGCCACAAAATGACTGGAAATATTTAGCCACCTATCTCTTGTCCATCCCGATGGCTCATCAGCTCATTGGCTATTATACCATTGCCGACCAGTCCGATGGTGTGCTGAAGGTGCTTCGTTCATATCAATACTATGCGGTTCGTTCCATCTTCGACAAGGTAGCCAAGCGCCATGATTGGACATCGACCGATAAACAATTAGGTGGATATGTTTGGCACACTACAGGTTCGGGCAAGACAATGACGAGCTTCAAGGTGGCTCAGCTTATTGCAAATAGCAACAATGCCGACAAGGTAGTGTTTGTCATCGACCGAATTGAGTTAGGCACCCAGTCGGCAGGAGAATATCGTAACTTCTCGCGCGAAGATGAGAAAATCCAGGAAACAGAACATACTGGCATCCTTATTGACAAAATGAAGTCATCAGCTCCCGCTGACACACTCATCGTGACCTCCATCCAAAAACTCGGTATTATCGCAGAGGATGGCATCAAGGCAGTCGATTTGAAGAAGATCAATGCAAAACGCATCGTTTTTGTCGTGGATGAATGTCATCGCTCGACCTTTGGTGACACGTTCCAAGCGATAAAGAAGACCTTCCCGACATCTATGTTCTTCGGCTTCACAGGCACACCTATCCAAGATGAGAACAATCGGAAGAACAGCACTACTTCTGACATCTTTGGTAATGAGTTACATCGCTACAGTATTGCCGATGGCATTCGCGACAAGAATGTTCTCGGCTTCGATCCTTACAAGATGCTCACATACAAGGACAAGGATTTGAAGAAGGAGGTAGCTCTAAGACGAGCAGATGCCCAAACTGAGGCGGAAGCTATGGGAGACGATAGAAAGAAAAAAATCTATTTGGAAACCTTGGCTTTGCCTATGGCTGGTCATTTTGACGAAAATGGTAATTGGGTGAGAGGCATCGAGGACATGCTTCCTAATACTCAATATCTGACTAAGGAACACATGAATGCCGTTATAGACGATATACTTGATGGTTGGCTTGTGCTGAGCAACAACTACAAGTTCCATGCAATATTTACCGTTCCCAGCATACCACAGGCAATAGAGTATTACCGCCTCTTCAAACTGAGATCTCACAATCTTAAAATTACTGCTTTATTCGACCCATCTTTGCCAAATGACAATCCTGACCATATTATCTACAAAGAGGATGCTTTGGTAGAAATCATAGGCGATTATAATAGGATGTTTGGCCAGAGCTTTACCATAGCATCACACGCCAGCTTCAAGAAGGATTTGTCAAAACGACTGTCACACAAGAAACCATATATCGGAATTGAACAGCCTGCCAATAAGGACAAGCGTCTTGACCTTCTTATCGTTGTCTCGCAGATGCTCACAGGCTTTGACTCCAAATATGTGAATGTCCTCTATATAGATAAGTTGCTGGATTATGCAGACCTGATCCAGGCGTTCTCACGCACTAACCGTCTCTATAATTTCACCGAGAAGCCCTTTGGCGTTATCAAGTATTATGCTTACCCTCACACGATGGAGTATAATATCAAGGAGGCCGTGCGGCTCTATTCCGGTAATAAGCCACTTGGTTTGTTTGTGAATAAACTTGATATCAATATCGGAGGCATGAATCAGAAGTTCCTTGAAATGACGCAGCTCTTCGAATCTGCCAACATAAAGAACTTTTCACGACTTCCTAACGAATTGGCATTGCGAGGACAGTTTGCCATTATGTTCCGGAATTATCGCGAGTACTTTGATTCGGCCAAGATGCAGGGCTTCACATGGGACAAGAAAGATTATGTTTCCCAAAATGGTCAAGTGATAAGTGTGAACCACGACAAAGATGCATACGAAACTTTGCTGCAACGCTATAGAGAGCTCTTTGAAAGCACTGGCGGTGGTGACGGTTCTGGTGATGATGATATCCCATTTGACCTTGATCCTCATCTTACCGAAATAGATTCCGAAAAGATAGATTCGGATTATATGAACCACAATTTCGAGCGCTACATAAAGGCACTTGAACAGCCCGACATAACGAAGGAAGAACTCGCCAAGATATTGGATGACCTGTCTGCTTCATTTGCAAAGTTACCACAGGAGCAACAGAAATATGCCGAGATATTTTTGAGTGATGTTCAAGCTGGTAATATCAAGCTTCAACCAGGTAAGACATTCCGCGATTATGTCACGGACTATATGACAACTGATAAGCAGAAGCGTGTGAACAAATTAACCGCCACTTTCGGGTTGGACGGCGATTTGTTGAACACACTGCTTACACTTCAGATTACTGAGCAGAATATCGACGAGTTCGGACGGTTCACGCATTTGAAGCAATCTGTTGATAAGGCTAAGGCCAAGGCATATTTCGAAGCTCAGAAAGGCAGGCCTTTGACAGACTTCCAAGTAAATCTGGAGATCAACAAGCTGCTGAAGAGTTTCGTGCTCAATGGTGGGTTTGATATTGAATAATAAGACAAGTTAAATTACTAATATTTATATCATTATGATAATATCTTTCGATTTTAGCGTAGTTCGCCGAGGCGATGAACGCAACGTCTACGAGAACCCCAACCAGGAGGAATGGATGGGGGCTGAGGTCGAACTCTCCAAGAAGGACATCAAGGAGATCGGAGCTACCATTGTTGAGAACAATGGCAGCATCGAGACGAGGTGCCTACCCCGTCCAATCTACATGAAGTTCCACTATGCAGCTTTGGAAGTAACAGAAGATCCCGACTATCAAGGCCCCACTGTGGGATATGATGACCAGGATATCCTGCTTCAGCAGTATCTGCCCGTTGCGCTGCTTGATGTGCTTCCTGCCAAGGTGCGCAAGCTCATCGGCCATGAGGTGAAAGCTGTCGAACCCGAACAGCCTGCCGCTGAAGTCACTCCCATGGAGCATGAAGAACCGAACAAGGCTAACACGCTCTATCTGCCCATCAAGCAGATCTACTTCGACCAGATCATAGCCGGGACGAAGCGCGACGAATATCGCGAGGTCAAGAAGTCAACAGCGGCCCGTCTCCTTTATAAGGATGAGGAAGGCTATTATTACCTTGATGGCAATCACACTAAAGAGGGAGAGACCTATTATATCGACGATTACAATAACGGGCATTTCCCCTATGTCCCCAAGCCGTTCAAGTACCTGCATCTTGCCGTAGGCTATGCCAAGGTTCGTGACGAGGCCATCGTCGAGATCACAGGCATCACGATGATACCCGAGAACCTTGGCGGTGGTATAGCCACATGGATCATTGACTATCACCTTGGCAAGATCGTAAAACTGGAGCGACAGAAGAAGCACGATTGAGCCTTTCTTATCATTCTTGTGCCGTCATCTGGAACGATGGCGGCACAGATCAATCTGTTTTCAAATAATTTTTCAAGTTTTTATTCGCAATTCTTGCACAACTGATATTTTTTACATATCTTTGCCGCAAGAAATATAAAAACACAAACAGAAACAGAATAACATTCATCACATAGCTGCCACACGAGGGCAGAGCAGATCCAGCTTAGCTTCGGAACTACTGTAAAAGCGTCCAACTATAACCGTACACGAAGCGTGGGCTTGTCTCCTGTGTATTTTACGCAGGTCGGGCAGTCCATGACTTCTTCGGTGCGGGTATTATGTTGGACGCATTTTCCTTCAGTAGGAGATGACATGCTTCCCGATCTGCTTTTATTATATTCACTAATTCCAATAATCTTTTACATCTCATTCTAAATGAAAACAGAAGACTTCGACAATGATGAACCAATCCATCATTTCGAGGGCAAGGATTTTTTGTATTCTTGCCCGAGTGAACTAACCTCTGCCCAGTCGGGCGAACCTTCTTCTCCTATTACCATTTCTCCACCCATTACCATTTCCCCACCGGGGATGCACTTAGTCCTGGAACAACAAAAGTTGGTACAGGACGAGCAGACTTGTAGTGTTCAATATAATTTGATCATCGTAAATCTTGGTGGCAATCTGACCATTGAAGGGACGATGGTAAACATCAAACAACTAATTACAATTATAAGATAATGAAGCCAAATAGTTTATTCCATATTAGTGGTGGAGTCGTAAAAATCGATCAAGTCACCATTTACAATGACAGAGACAAGAAGAGCAATGAGAATGAAGAAAAAGAAGAGGCAGAGGATGCAGACGATGCCGACCATACTGAAGTTGTGGAAGTACAGCCTGCGCCAGTTGGCTCAACAAAAGTTAGCAAGCCAAAAAAGACGCGAAAGAAATCTCAATTGACTTTTATTGACTGTATTGCTGAGCAAGAGACTGCCCACATTCTAATGAAGTGGCTTCATCTGATGATGGACAATAAAGATAAACCAAAGCAAAAATTGATTTATCTTAGAGCCATTTCTGAGGCTGGATACTTTAGCCAGACACCGGACCTAAATATATATGTTAGTGAATTTGGTGCTATGGCAAGGTCAAGTTATCACGATTGGATGCAAGCCGAACTTAAATATACCCCTGCTGAAATAAATAAGCTAATCGAGCAATATTCGTTATTTTTGGCCCAATTTCCGAAGTGAAAATCCGAACAAATTCGAACAAATCCGAATTTTTCCGAACAAATAAGAATCTCCACCATTTTTTCTTGGTGGGGATATTTTTTGTGCCTAAATTTGTCACAGCAAAATGTCTAACTAAATTAAAATATTTATGGCACAAAAACAAAAACTGAAAAGTGAACGGGGACGTCTGAATGAAGGTATCAAGGATATGTTCATGACGATGGAACCCGAATTATTCCGCTGTGCGGTGAAGTCACTTGCTAAGCAACGCGACACCAATAAGCCTGGCTTCAACCTGGTACTTGATTTATTCGAGGAGTTTAAAAATAAAGAACAGGCAAAAACTTGTGCAGGAAATATCAGTGATAAAAGGTTCAAAAAACTTGACAACAATCTCAAAGAATTGTTGAAAACACTGTTTTCCTCCTATTGGTATTCTCAACGCTATTACGTGGGAGGTTACTTCTGGCGCATGATGCCCATGAAGAAAGAGAACGAGAGCGAAGCACAATTCGACATCCGTTGCAAAAGGATGGAGGATAATCTGATGCAAGTGATGCTCGATGTGCTTGATGACTGCGATTATTATATCCATAAATAGATATGGAAACAAATGTTCAAAAACCAAAAGTCATTCATGGCGAGGTGTCCTCTGTAGGTCCGCTCCAGTACAAGCGTGATGGAACGGCACGAAGGACATTGACCGTCAAGGTGGCTGAAGGGAGAGAGACGCAATATATAGGTGCATATCTCGTGGGTGAGGATGCTACGAATGGCGTCATTCGTCTGGGTGTGCCCATCGTCATTGTCTATCGTTTCTCTTCCAGCAATGAGCGAATCATTTTAGACTACTATTTCGAGTGAACAATCATTGAGTTTAGTCCGGACAAACCCATAATTGTTATTTGTTAATTATTAATTGTTAATTGATTAAGCTATGTTAGTAAAGAAAGTGAAACTGACTGAGATTGGTGAGATCATATCTTACCCCAAGAAAGAGAATGGTAACATCGTAAAGACTGCCGACGGCAAGGACGTGTTGGGCTATCGCCGACAGGTGTTGTTCGAGAGCCTTGATTTTCGCAAGGATTCCTTCCCCTTTATGCTATTCAACGAAGAGGTGGATAACTTCGACTTCGAAAAGGATAAGGAAGGTGAGCTGCATTTCCAGTGCGACTCGCGTGAGACGAAGGCCCAGGAGGGCGAGAAGCGCTACAATGCCGAGCTCCGTCTGATCGATTTCATTCCTTCTTGAAAGTTTATATCCTTCGGATAGAAATC
>Ga0310694_10004761_pt1 | contig 13059 bp, 14 predicted proteins | sample 174DNAGHGhighgp2_FD_203884 | JGI IMG/M metagenome (GOLD analysis project Ga0310694, IMG submission 203884) | Sheep rumen microbial communities from Palmerston North, Manawatu-Wanganui, New Zealand - 1742 DNA GHGhigh gp2 (v2) (version 2) | ecosystem: Host-associated > Mammals > Digestive system...
CCAAGGTTGACTTGAACAACCGACCTCTCGGTTATCAGCCGAGTGCTCTAACCAACTGAGCTATTGGCGGATATATGGCGGTCAGTGTAGGATTTGAACCCACGGACGGCTCATCACCGTCTCTGGTTTTCAAGACCAGTGCAATAAACCAGACTCTGCCAACTGACCATATATTGGCGGTTCCGACGAGACTCGAACTCGCGACCTCCTGCGTGACAGGCAGGCATTCTAACCAACTGAACTACGGAACCACTTTTGAGGGTTTTAAGTCTTATTATACCCACAACTTATTTGGTCGGGATTATAGGATTCGAACCTACGACATCTTGGTCCCAAACCAAGCGCTCTACCAAGCTGAGCTAAATCCCGAAATAATATAAAGCATTAGGAATGAATCAGTGTCCAACGGGCCTCTATGTCATTCATTTCCCCTATTGGGAGCGTTCTACTCGCTGTTATTAAACTACTAATGCTTTGTATTTAATCTTTAATGCCAGTTTTTATTCGATGCCGTTAATACTAAAGTCTGGCAAACAACCTTTAAGCAATTACTTCTTAAAATCGGCTGGTGGACGCTACAGGGATCGAACCTGTGACCTCTTGCTTGTAAGGCAAGCGCTACTCCCAGCTGAGCTAAGCGTCCATTTGGTGGGTATGGTAGGAGTCGAACCTACGACGTTTCCAATGTAACAGATTTACAGTCTGCCGCCACGCAACCGACAGTAGCCTCATACCCATATTGGTCGTGGCTCTGAGTAATGCTCTCAGCGGATCTAAGATGAAAGTTTTACGGACTTCCTCGCCTCTTTAACGAACTACGCCACGATTGATTGATATTAAATTATAGTAATAATAGTCTTCTTTCATGACGTATTACCTCTTTCTTTAAAATTTTTGGAGCCGAAGACGGATCTCGAAACCGCACCCTCAGTTTGGAAGACTGAAATACTAACCTTTATACTACTTCGACATTATGGCGGCTCCTGTGTGTCTCGAACACACGACCTCCTGATTAACAGTCAGGCGCTCTAACCAACTGAGCTAAGGAGCCAAGTTATTAATTCTAATGGCATTCCTAGAAGGATTCGAACCCTCAATTCTAGGTTCGTAGCCTAGCGGTTTAGTCCATTAGCCTATAGGAACATTTATGGTCGACGCGACGAGGATCGAACTCGTAAATCTCTTGCTTGAGAGGCAAGTGTGTTAACCAATTCCACTACGCGACGATTACTGGTGACGGGTAGGGGATTCGAACCCCTGAATGTCAGGATGAAAACCTGATGTGTTGACCGCTTCACCAACCCGCCATTATATTTGGTGGATGCTCTAGGTCTCGAACCTAGGACCGTCCGGTTATGAGCCGGAAGCTCTAACCAACTAAGCTAAGCATCCAATTAACAAGACTCGTTTATCATAGATTCTGCAGGACTTGAACCTGCTACTTTCAAATTACAAGTTTGACGCTCTACCAAATGAGCTAAAAATCCGAGAATGGAATAATTGCAGTATGAGTCTTTATATCTTAAATATTTATTTTTATGGTGCCGACTGCAGGAATTGAACCCGCAACCTACTGATTACAAGTCAGTTGCTCTACCAGTTGAGCTAAGTCGGCATATATGGTGGAGCGTACCGGGATCGAACCGGTGACCTTCTGCGTGCAAAACAGACGCTCTCCCAGCTGAGCTAACGCCCCATATACAAGACAGTGTTCTTTGCTTGGGACTCGAACCCAAAATTGATTTCTTAGCAGGAAATTGACTTATCCATTTGTCTAGCATTTAGAATTGCTGTAACTGTCTTTATTAATTATTATTAAATTTTATTGGCAGGCCCTGTAAGATTCGAACTCACGTCTTAGGTTTTGGAGACCTTTATTCTACCATTGAACTAAAGACCTAAAATAAAAAGGACTAGCTAACTTGCTAGTCCTTAATGTTTCATTTAAAGATTAGTTGAAGTTAACTCAGTATTGGAAATCCTCTTGTAACGTTTTCTCTCGCTTCATATCCAAAAGGTTTATTATCTGCATAGTGATTAGGATTAGAAATTTGAGTAGAGTCTTGGCGTAGTGTTATTGTACTTAAACTACATAAACTATTCACTTTAATTAAATTAGTGTTTAACAAAGTTTTCATAATTTCTTCTCCTTTTTACTATACTTGTTACGATATCTTTTGTTGATATCATTTAATTTAGCTAATTGTTTTTAGCTCTTTTTTAATTTTACACATATATTATACAATTAAATTTGTTAAAAATCAAGACCAAATTGAATTTTTTATAAAATTAGAATTTTCTTTGAGCCTAACTAGATATATTTCAATATGTGATCAATTTATCTACGTACATCATCCACTTACAGATTTTTAAGTCCTTCTTAGGGTCCAGCTCTCTCTTAACTACTCTTTGATATCGTATTTCGTTAAGTTCCACCTTGAAAATTTTAATTATTAATTTTTAACAATATATTATACAATTTATTTATCTCAATTTTTACTTCTTAATCCAACTTCTTTATAAATTTTATTTAATTTTGATTGAGAATAAATATTTGCATAATTTTTACCCTCATATAATATATAATCTAATCTACCACTTTCTTTTAAGTGTGATACTTTTTCTTGAATAGGTAATAATTCCTTTTCTAATAATGAACATAAATCTTTCTTAAATACACCATAATTAATAACATCTTTATATCTATCCTCAATTACCTTAATATCTTCTCCACTTAAACAACTATAAATTGTTAATAGATTTGAAATTCCTGGTTTATTAATTGGATCATAATATACTTTATCTTCACTATCAGTTACAGCTTTCATAATTTTCTTTTTAGATATTTCTATATCATCTAAAATATAAATTGTTCCTTTATCTGATTCTGATTTACTCATTTTCTTTGTAGGATTTGATAAACTCATAATCTTAGCACCTGTTTTAGCTAATATTGATTTAGGTAATTTTAATGTATTAGGATATTTCTTATTAAACTTTTCAGCCATATCTCTACATAAATCAATATGAGATTGTTGATCTTCTCCCACAGGAACATAATCTACATCATATAATAATATATCAGCTGACATTAAACTTGGATATAATAACATTCCTGTTGGAACACCTTCATTTTTATGATTCTCTACATAATTCTTATATTGAGGCATTTTTGTAAATTCACCTAATACAGTATTACAAGTTAATAACCAACTTAATTCAGTGTGTCCATATATATCTGATTGTTTAAATAATTTTACCTTTTTCGGATCTAATCCGGAAGCTATATAAATTGCTGCCAAATTCTCTGTATTTTCTTCTAATTCATCTCTATTAATTGGTAATGTTAACGCATGTAAATCTGCTATAAAAACAAGCAATTCATAATCATCTTGATACTTTATAAATTGTTTTATAGCACCTAAATAATTACCTAAGGTTACTTTACCTGTTGGTTTAATACCACTAATCATTCTCTCCATATATTTAATTCCTTTCATATATAAAATAAAAATGGTTTATAGAAATTAATCAATAAACCATTATGTAGTGTGGCACCTCCTCCAGGACTCGAACCCGGACAATATGGTTTTGAAGACCACTGCGCTACCATTACGCTAAGGAGGTAAGTATTCAGGAGATGCAATCTCCTTTAATTTCTACAATTAATTATACAATAGTAAAAGATAAATTATACTCTTTTAACAAAAGATTTTATTAATTCTAATTCTTCAGTTTTACAATATTCTATTTCTCTAGTTTTAATATCAATTGTTATAGGATTATAGTATTTATCTTTTACATTATTTGTATGTAGGAAATAATAAGTTTTTGTGTTGTTAGTTATAAAACCTAATTGTTCCAGTAGCTCAAAGCTACCTTCATATCTTAACATATCTTTCACATCCAATCTAACTAATTTAGCATTTTGTAAATTGGATGTGGATTTATTATTTAAATGTTTTAGCTTTCTCACAAGGAAACATCTCTGTACACTTATTATTTCTATATTCACACAAAGGAACTAATAATCCTTCAAATTCAGGATTTGTTCTTAATACTTCTTGCTTTATCATATTAGCAACATATCTCATTAAAGGATCAGCTTGATTACATAATCTCTTACGCATAAAGAACATTAATTCTTGAGCATTAATAGATAAAGTATGATAAACAAATTGTCCTTGAGGTAAATCTTCTCTTGATACTTCTCTTTCAGGATGTCTATCATCCCTTTGTGTAGAAACATAATGATTACAACCTATATGATGTCTAACAATATGAACTGATATATAATAAGGAATATAAAGTCTATATCTAAATCATAATTCTCTAATAGGACTATGTTCAGATGCTAATAATCTTTTCTTTCATTCTAAATCAACTTCATTTGTAGAACTTTTTAATTTTTTACCAACTGTAGTTAAAGTACATTCTTTGCAGATTAATCAATCTCTTTCATCTGGATAACTTATGACTTTATCTATTTTAATTTTTGTTTTATCAATCATTATAGTAATTTAATTCCTCCATCATAGTTTATATAAGGATTTCTATTTTTAGTTTCTTGTAATTCTTGAGCTTTCTTTATATACCAATCAGACTTTGCTAAATCTTGTTCTGCATTATCTTTATTGCCTGCTCTATATCTATATTTCCAAGCATTACATTTACAGAAATCTATAACAGCATCAATACCAAAAACTACAACCATTTCATCAATACATTCCATTGGATGTGTCATATAATGACTTGGATGATTTACAATTTCTTCCATTTCTTTATTTTCTAATTTAATCTTTGTTTCCATTATTTCTTCTACCTCGATAATTATTTTCTAATTCCTTATTATCATAAACCCAATAAACTCTATTATAAAAAATAAATTTATCTTTTGCTAAAGGTTCATTTACTAGTTTCCAAACTTCATATGAAGTCTTATGATTAATTTGTGTTATAGACTGTTCTATAATAGGAATTTTTTCAATATATTCAATTATACATTTTTTATGTTTTAGATAAGAAGTTCCGTGATCTGTATATTGAAAAGTTACACTTATCTTAGCTGTATTAGATGTAAGTCTTTTAAAAGAATTACTATCAATACACCATATTTCCCAATCAATATCACCTAAACATTTTGGAGGTTGTTTTTCTCTTGTACAACCTAAATAAACAAAAGCAAATATAAGACCAAAAACTACTATGCAAGATATTAAAGTTAAACTTATTACAGCTCCAGTACCCATTCAATCACCTCTCTAATCTTTTAAGTATATAACTCCACCCATAGGAATTAATTCTAAATGATCTACAATTCTATCTAAATATTCTACTTTAACCTTTTTGATTTGAATTAAATCATTATCAATTTTAACAAATGTTGCTGAATTAATATTAAAATTTTTTAAATATTCTTTTAATGTAATATTTTTCTTTCTTAATTCTGAATTATATTCTGAAATAGTTTTAATCATAACTAAAATCAATCTCCTTTAATGGATTTGTATATTTATGCCAATTTAATCCATATTTTCGATAGGTATCAGGTAAGTGAGTTCCTAAAAATGTTGCAACCCATTCATTATCCATCTCTGATGTTTCATCACAATCATGAACAATTTCTAAATAATTAAACATTTCATCACCTAAAATCTTTTTATCTTTATTCATTGATTTTTTAGAGTCTTTCCAAGCTTCTAATGGTCGCATATGATAATTAATTAAAACTGCCATATTATATTTTTCCTCATCAGTGAATTTTGTAGTTACAGTTCCATCAATATTATAACCTTGAAAATCATCAAAATTAACATCTAAAGCAAAATAAGCACCTACATTTGCATGTTGATAATAATGTGCTTCTTCTGTTTGTTCACCTTTTTTATTAATAAAAGTTTTACAGAATTTTTTACCTAAATCATGAAATAAAATAGCATATCTTAAATATTCAGGATAAGCATGAGCTTCGTATTTAACTTCAAAATAATCTAAAGCACAATACATATGTAAATCTATATCTAAATTATGCCAATGATTTACGTGTGGTTCAGGTCCAACAATTTCATTAACTGCTGTAGCATAATTATACTTAGGAGTTGTAGTATATTCAATACTAATTCCATCCCAACCTTCACCTTTTACAGGTAATTCAAAATTCATTATCATTCTATCAATAACTTGATTAGGAACTTTTCTTTCTCTTAAACTATTTCTTAATTTACAAGTTTCTAAATCTGCATAAACTACAACAGCTATTTTATCAAATTTATTTTTAACTTCTTTATTTAAATTTGTTAATAATTCAATTCTTTTCTTTCTATTTATATTAGTTGCATCATAAATAACATTACGTTTATTATTTAAGGAATTAACTGTTCTCTTAAACATTTCTTCGAAAATTATTGATGGATTATCTTGACAATTTTCATCTCCATATAACTCACCTCTAATTGCATCAGATGAATGAACATCATATGTTATTAAACTATCAGTCAATTTTTTAACGTAAGTAGATTTACCACTACCTGGTAATCCTATTAACATAATAAAGTGTAAATTATATAAATTTAGACTCATAGTATCCCTCCTCTACAGTTATTAAAATTATACAATAAAAAAAAGGATATAATTGCTTATATCCTTAAATTTTTTAATATTTTATTTCTTCTCATCAATATCATTGACCATCACGTTTAAATATAAAGTGTCTCTTACTATAAAACGATAATATTTCAATAGTATTGGCGTCTAATTGCGGCTTAAACTCATTTGTATATTCACGTATACTAAAGTGGTTATCTCCATATTTATAAATAAATATGTCGCCGTAATCAATGTCTACAAATAATGTATCAGATAATTGTAAAGTATACATAAACCCTCCTTTTATCCTTTACATTATTGATTTAGTTACTTTCCAGTGTAAGGATTTGGACCAAACATTGCACGTCTTTGTCCAACCATATTATCTGTATCTCCTAAATCATAATATTTAGTTAATTTATTACCTTCTAGATAATCCATTAATCTGTAAGAAACTCCACCTCTAAAACAGAATCATACTGTTCCAGGAACGGTTACAGGACTTACATTTCTTCAAGTTAATCCATTTCAAGGTGTTTGAGAATGTTCAGGCATATAATCTAAATCTTCATCTGTTATTACCATAACATTATCTGGTTCAGTTAAATCTATATGACGAATTAAATTTGGTCCTCCATTTGAAGCTGTTCCAGCTTCTGATTTTTTATCACTTACATAATCAGCGAAGTAATATAATTTAATCTTACATTCATCTCTTTCACATAATTCTTTAAAACCTTGAAGAATATCAATAGCGAAACCATATTTATCTTGTGTTCAGCTATGAGAAACGTCTATATAAATATTTATTAATGGAATTGAATCAGGTCTTGTCTTTTTACTTTTTCCTGGATATAATAAATCTCTATTAGATTTTTTATTCCATCTACCCCAAGTTTTAACATTTTGTTGACCTAAACAATTATCTTTAAAGTCTTCGATATCATCTAATAATTCAGCTAAACCTGAACTAAATTTCTTAGCTTGAATACCTTCAATATCAGCTGAAGTACCTCTTAATTTTTTCTTTAAAGCATCTCTTCTAGCTTCTTTAGCTTTAGCTTGTTCTTGTTCATCAGCATATTGAGTTTCTTTCTCAAAATCACTTTGACCATAAACTTGTTTCTTTTTCATTTGTTTAGCTAATTCTTTTTTAAAAGCATCTCTACGAGCCGCAACAGTATCCTTTCCCTCTCCATCACCATCAGAAGAACTTACATTATCGTTTTCTCCTGTTCCATTTTGATTAGCAGATGTTTCTCCATTAGCTTTATTTAATTTATCAGCTGAATCATCGCCTTCAACATCTGAAGAATTAGAATCAGTTGAATCATCAGATGTATTATCTGATTTTTCGTTTGAATCATTTGACTTTGAATCAGAGTTTTTATTATCTGAATTTGATTTTGAATTAGAATTACTATTAGAGTTGGAATTTGAATTACTATTATTACTATTAGAATTTGATTGTGAATTAGAATTACTCTTACTATCATTATCAGATGGTTTTTCACCTGTTTGTTCATCTGAATAATCAGTTTCATTACTATTCTCTTCAGGACTATCTACATCAATACTATGTTCTTTATCATAAGGTGTATTAGGATTAGAACTATTTGAATTAGATTGATTCTTTTTATTTACCTTTGGTAGTCTAGGATCATATTCAATTACTTTAGGTTTCATTGGAGGTCCAGGAGGAGTAGGTTCTAAAGCTTTTCTAATAGCTTCAATAGCATCTCTATAACCTTGACTTCTAGTTCCTCCAACTTCCTTTACAGGTTTTTGTTCAGCTTCATTTAAGCTTTCATCTAATTGAGGTCAAGTTGAAGGATCATTTATATCAATTCTACCATTTTTATAATCATCGAAAGCTTGAACATAACCATCAACATATTCATCTGAATGATGAATCTCTTGCATTTCAGGTTCTTCTTGTTTAGCTTTCTCAATATCATCTTTATGTAATTTAATTAACTCATCTAACATTTGTTCAAAAGTATAATTTACTCAATCAGGATGATGATCTTCTACTACTAGACCACAAAATTCTTTTCCTGCAACAATAAACTTTCTTACAACTTCTTTATCTTCAGGAGTATAATATTGAGAAATATTAAAATCTCCAGCTATATTAGTTAATTGCATTAAAATGCTATTTAAAGAATTTGATTTATACTCTTGTTCAGTAATAATACCTTTTTTTAAAAAATATTCTAAACTTCTATGTAAATGATTAAAATACTCATGTAAAATTTCATGACGAATAGCTGCTGAAATACAATGTTCTTCAAGTAAAGGATGTATTTGAATAATCATTTGGTCAGGAACCATAGCAGCTATAAAATCATCTTCAGGAACAAAAGCTAATTTAAAATATCTAAATAATAATGCGTATCTTTTATATCCTTGAGAAAGAAGTAACTTATAAATATAGTATCAAGCTCCTTGCTCATCTTTATTCATATTATAATCTTTAAGCATGAGTCTTTCTCCTTTCTACTTTAATTTAGTGTGCTTTTCTATCTTTGCTTCTTAATCTATCTCTTAAAGTAGAACCTAAATCTCTTCTTGCAGGTTGAGCAGGTTGATTTTGTACAGGAGCTGTTGTCTCTTGTTCTATATTAGTTGGAAAATTTCCTTCTTCCTCTTCTCCATCATCTAATATTTCATTTTGTGTAGGTTCTGCTAAGTTAATATCTTTATCATCTTTTGTAGCATTTGCTATTGCTTCTGAACCAGGATTAGAATCAAATGCTGCATTAGCTTGGTCAGCTACGTCTTCAAAGTCATCAATATTTATTTTATCTAAATCTGCAAAATGTGTTTTAGATAAAATATTCTTAATCATTTCAACTTTATGTGGACCAGCAATATGTTCAAATTGTGTTAAGAATTCTTTTATTGTTGGAATTGTTGTAGCTTTTAAAGCCATATCAAATGATCTTGGATTAAGTGATGCTACACCTAATTTATTACATCTCTTAATATCATCTGAATTATCAAAAGCAAAATGTGGATCACTTAATAAAATATCAACTAAAACTTTTTTCCATTTAGCTAAATCTACTTTTTGCTGTGCAATATTAGGTTTATTAATTACTTTATCTAATTGTTTCATTAAATGTTTCTTTAAAGCTTCAGGTTCAGCTAAGATGTCATATCTAGCAAAACGTCCTAATTCTGCTGCATCTAATTTTTGAACATTATAATTTCCTGATTCAGCTGGGTTAATAGCACAAACTGTAAATAAGAAGTTTTCAAAATATTTCATACCGTTACCAGCATCTTCACCTTCTTCAGTTTGACTACCAGGAACCATATGGTTATTAATTAATGTTAATAATGCACCTCTTATTTGGAAATCAGCTCTATTATACTCATCTAAGAATAATACTGTTCTAGGTTGATTTAATTTATCAAATTCAGTTGTTGTTAATTTATTAGCATGCATTGTTTCAAAGTTAGGTGCCATAACACTAAAATCACCTTGATCCATTGTTGATGTTAACATAATAACTAAATGAATATTATTTCTTTTAGCTCATTGTTTAACTCTAGATGTTTTACCTACACCAGCTTCACCAACTAATAGAATATTTACGAAAGCATCAATTTCCTCGTCATCATCATATTCATCTCTAATATTTTCATTAGCTAATAAAGCTTTATCTAGTATTTCACCTATTTCGTCTTTATCTTCTACTGTAGCTACTTTATCTAAAGTATCTTTTACATAATTTTCTGAGTCTAATGCTGCTGTTGATTTAGCAACTTCTTCAGCATGTGCGTCTTGTTCTTCTTTTGACTTATCTAATAAACTAGCTTCAGTTAAACTTTTTTTAGTTACTTTTTCTAAAATCATATTAATTCTCCTTTTTATTTAGTAATAATTTTCTTAATTTATCAACAGAATAATAATTTTCATTTGCAACACGTTGAAGAATAGTTTCTCGAATATTATCTTCTGTAATTTCAAAATTTTCATCTATGTTCATATATCTACGATATTGTTTACATACAAAATCATCATTTTTATTTTTTATATTTTCTAAATATAAATTTGCTTCTTCATTTAATGATTCGGTTTTCTTTTTTTGAGCTTTTGCAATTTCTCTATCTACTTCAGCTCCAAACTCTTTTTCAGCGATATCATCAAATAATTTATCTAATGTTGTCATATTAACATCCTTTCAAATTATTATTAGTTGTTAGTTTCAAAATCCCAGAATTCTCTTTGTTTTTGAGGAGAACTGAAATGTAATCCATATTGTAATGATTGAGGTGAATTTCCAAAACCATTTCCTGTAAAGAAACAAGTACTTGAGCAACCTGATACTCTAAAATTATCAGGTATATTTAAACCATTAATTCTTGTTCCTAAAATAATCCAAGAAGCTAAAGTTTGAAGATTATCATCTAAATTTAAAGTTCTTAAATTAGCGCAGAAACTAAATGCGAAATTTTTAACATTTCTAATATTATTAGGTAATGTTATTGATGTAATAAAGTCACATCCATAAAACATTCCTTCAGGAATATTATCAGATAAATATTCTAATGGATCTATATCAGCTAAAATGAAATAGTTTATAATTTTAGCATAAATACTATATCTTTCTTCAGGTTGAGGAATAACTTCATTATTAACTTCAATCTGTCCTATAAAATTTTTAACTGCATTATAATAAGCATTTAAATCTCCTGCAGATAAAGCAGCAGCCAGTTCATCTTGCTCATTTAGTTCACGTATATCATCAAAATATGAATCTTCTATATTTGTGTTAAAATTAGGTGAATCTGTTGTATATTCAAAATACATAATAAACACTCCTTATCAAAATATTATTGTTATATCATTTAATTTAGCCGAAAAATATACCGACATAAAAAAAGAAAATAATATAAATTATTTTCTATTTTCGTAGTATTGTTTTAATTCTTGAGGATCTAATCCTTGACGTTCAGCTGTAATTTCAATTAATGTATCTAAATTATCTTCTGTATAACCATCGTCATCAATTTTAAAGTTAATTTGATCTACAGCATAATCTAATTCAGCTTTATGATCTTCATCTTCTTGATCTTTAATTTTCTTGAACTCATCCATTGCTTGTACTTTCCAATGTTCATGTGCCCATTTAATAAAGTCTTCATCTTCAAATAATTTATCTAAATCAATGAATTTAGTAGCTAATGAACCTATATAAGTTCCTTCACATTCTTCTTCAAAGAATTCATCTAAATCATCCCAAGTAACTTTTGGTTCAAAATCTAATTCTCTACCATCATTTGATGTATAATGTAATTCTAAATCTGCCATATTATTTCTCCTTATTAATCATCTTGTTCATCATTATTTAAATCGAAGATACCTCTACCACCATAAGAACCATAACTACCATATCCACCATAAGATGAATAAGAAGGTTGTTTTACTTTAGGTACTTCTTTACCTAACTTTTTATAGATTTCTTCTACTTCTCTTTCGTTTTGTTCCATTGATGTTCCATGAACTTTTGTTCTAACTGAATTATAAACTGTAACAGGATGATCACCATATTTCTTAATATATTCTTCTCTAATATATCTAACTGAACTTGCTACATCCCCATTTAAACATCTTTCAGTTACATCACCACATAATTTAGACCAATAAGTAATATTATCTAACATTTCTTGTGCTGAAATATCACCACAACCTGCTGCTCGACATTCCCAAACTTCAGATGGCATATTACCTGTTATAAATTGTCCTTCACCAATATGATGTGTATTAAAGTATGCATCAGCATTACACCAAATAACAAATAATTGCTTATCTTTTAATAAAGGTGCTTCAGGAGCTCCAATAACACACCAAGATCCACCTTTACTAGATTGAACATTTATTAAACCACCACCAGTTCCATGACCTAACATAATGATTCTCTTATGACAATTTAATAATTCATGTAATTCATCTTTATTAATTGATCCATCTCGTAATACATCATAATTTTTACCTTCATACATTTGAGATAACATTTCAGTACTTTTATCAGCACAATGAATTACTAATGTATCACTCTTTTTTAAATCCTTAGCTAATCCTGTAGTTCCTAATTCTCTCTTTTTTCTTTCTGCTTCTATCTTAGCTAAGTAATCTGCATATTCTTTTGAGCTATAACTTGAACTATTTGATACAGTTTTATTTTGACCATATATTGGATTATTATACCCATAATATCTATTCTTTTTATAAGAATCTTTTTCCTCTTCTTCTTCCATTATATCTAGATATGTTAAATAAGGTGTACTTTCTTCAACCATATCAGCAGGCATTTCACTTAATTTTTCAGTATCGTAAAATTTATCTAATAATTGATTTCCTTTATAAACTTTATATAAAGGTTTATTCTCACCTTTAAATGAAACTTCAATTAGTTTATAATTTCCATCTCTAGCTATTATTACGAAAGTTCCTTCACGTTG